>Ga0316188_10000416_pt1 | contig 18129 bp, 14 predicted proteins | sample Phiworburrow1_MG_FD_204933 | JGI IMG/M metagenome (GOLD analysis project Ga0316188, IMG submission 204933) | Coastal sediment microbial communities from Maine, United States - Phippsburg worm burrow 1 | ecosystem: Environmental > Aquatic > Marine > Coastal > Sediment | place: USA: Maine...
AATATTGAAAGAAAATTCTTTCATAATACATCAGTAAAGTCTAATTTTATTCCATAACCTTAACTTCATAGGCTCCAATATCGGGCTCAGAAGTCCTGTCTGTCCCCAGAATATCTAAGGGTACAAGTAAGGCCGTGGCCGGGTCTGCCTTACCAATTGCTGAAGAAGAATTACCCAGCCTGAAATCATTTTCTGATGTATTTAAAAAATTGGCATCCTCGTTGAGGAAAATATTGCTGTAGTAAGTTGTATCATCAAAATCATACAAGGGATCTGATTCAAATTCTCCATTGTTGTCCTTAAATTTTAGCAGACAACTGGTGAATGAAAAGTCGAAAGAATTTAAACCATTGGAATTCAAGGCGAGTTCAAGAAATGTATTCCCATCTATTATGCAGTTTATAAAGTTTGCTGTCAGGTCCAGACCGCTTGTACCTCCTTGATTACCAAGTTCATAATTACTAATTTGCAATGCAGCGCCTCTTCTAAAGCCATTACTCCAGTAATTGGCTATAGTGCTGTGTATGAAGGAATAACTACCCCCATTGGTACAAACCAATGATCCATTCCCTGCATTGCCCAGAACCATATTTTCCCCTGTTATTGACGAGGATCTTGCCAACATATTTAATGACACACTATTATAAATCTGAGAATTGCGAATTGAAAGTGTTGGAGGGTCTATATCTGGGTTGCCTTCAACCACTAATCCCACTGTTGCATTTCTGATTGTAAGATGATTTATGGAATTATCAATGCTGCCAGGAGCCAGCCAAATGGTGCCCCATTGTCCTGGTATTTCTGAGAACTCGGTTTCCAGGCGGTCTCCTTCAAAAATCACTTCATTTTCCAAAAGAAGGGTGTCCGTGCTTAGGGCACCGTTAATTCTGAGTGAAGCACTTTGTCCGACCAATATTCCTGAATCTTTGTGAAAGTGTACCCTGCTGCCGGCTTCAATGTTAAGTGTTTTATCGGCCGCTACGCCTGCATATCCGTATATGACATAAGGTTTTTCATTGCTAAAGTTGAGTTGCTCATCAGTAAGCAGGAATCCTTCTATTCTGATTTCATTTCCATCTTTGTCCAGCCCCAGGAGTAAAGTTTCTTTACTTCCATCTGCATTTTCAGACGGATACAGGAAAATGGCGTCTTTTATTAAGGTCACTAATTGAACTGCTTGTTCTTTGGCCCCTTCATCAAAAAGGATAGCATCTGTATATAAAAATTCATTTGCGTTTATTGCCGAAATATCAAAAGTTGTCTCGATAAAAATAAATAAGCTGTCCTTTGCCATTAAAGGAACGTTTTCAAATTCTTGTCCGGCCACTCCATCCACGTTCAATCGATAGTTGCTGCTAATTCCTTGTCCCAGGCGTACCAGAGGGATCTGTATATCGTTATTTGACCGGTTGTAGACTTTTAGTGAATATGTACTACTCCCAATATTTGTAAAAACGGTATCCAGATAGACTGTATCTTTTGAAAATTCCAGATTGCCGCTGCTGGCATCGTATTGAAAATCTTTTCTGCAAGAACACCAGAGAAGTGAAACTAATAAGATTGGTAAAATAAAAGGGATTTGGCGCATATCATTTCAGCTAGAATTCCTTGTCACATCTGCAAAAATAGAACGAATTTCCTCCGAAATTCGTATAGGTTTTAGTGTTTTTGGATTGAGAAGGCACCATGTTGTTTCGGAATGGACCAGAAGAGCATCGGTACTGGCCTTATACATGTCAACCACCCGGGTTGAAATTGCTCCTTTTGAATTTTCTATATATGTTTTCAGGAGAATAACATCACCCAATGCAGCGGCATTTTTATAGGTGATATTATGATTAAGTACTACCCAAATAACCCTTTCCTGAAGTTCTTCAGATGTCAGGTGTTGCCAATGTTCTTTGGAAATGTCCTGAATCCATTGTACGTAACGGACATTATTCACATGATTAAGGTCATCAAGATCATCGCTTTGTACAACTATTGTTTTTTCAAATGCCTTCATCCCTATTTTTTCTTGATCCTTATTTCAAACAGTTTATCCCAGTTTTTTCCTGTGACAAAGAAAGTACCTCTTGAAGGGTTGTAAGCCACTCCGTTTAACACATCCAGATTTTCATGTTTTTTGACTTTATTCTTCAACCCGGCCATATTAATCACACCTTCAATTGCACCGCTTTCCGCATCAATGATCATCATACTCTCCTTTTGCCAGACATTGGCATAGATTTTCCCATTCACATATTCCAGTTCATTAGCTTTATTGAAAATGGATTGGTTGGTCACTGTTTGAATATAACTTACTTCAGAAAGTGTCTCCGGGTCTAAAAGCCAAATATATTCGGTTCCGTCGCTTTTATATATCATTTTGCCATCATTACAGAGTCCCCATCCTTCTTTGCTGGCTCCGTATTGAAAGCTGTTGAACTCTTCAAAAGACGGAAGCTGGTACACAAAGCCGATGCTGCTGCGCCATGTTAGTTGGTAAAGTTTGTCATTTAATATAGTAATCCCTTCCCCAAAATATTTTTTAGCCAGGTCCTTTTGCTGAAATATTTTACCGGTTTTGAAATCTATTTTCCTGATGAAGGACTTTGCATTTCCACCACTGCCAGTACTCTCATATAAGGTGTCATTGTAAAATTCCAATCCTTGTGTAAATGAATTTATATCGTGTGGGTATTCATCAACAATTTCATAGGTGTATATTTCAGGTGCAGTATTGGAGAGAACTTTAATGTTTTTCGTTATTTCGGCCGTTTTCCCGTCATAGTCAATAACGGCTTTAAGTTCTTTCAATCCTAAACGCTTGATATCCAGGATTAATCTGTCATTCTTAACTTCCAATACTTTACCGTCGATTGAATAGCTTACTTTATCTATGGTTTGTCCTTTTTTATTCTTTATGGAAACAGGTATGGTCTCCTGATTTTGAAATTCATTTGTTTTGCCGGCTAACTCAATTTCAAATAGCTGTTTGGGCTTTTGTTCCCCTTCACAGGCCAGGAATAAAATTGCCATTCCAACTGGGATGATAAATTTGATGAAATTCATAATCGATTGTACTTCTATGGTTTATGGTTACGAAGCTAAATAGTGAAGGCTTCGAAGGGCTAAAGTATTATTTATTTTAATGCTTTAAGGCTAAAATAAGAATGTAAAACGATTGCCCCAAATTTAAATTGGTCGTATATTTGCATGAGGCAAGTCCTACACGACCAGCTCCCTCAGAATCCCCCAGGGTGGGAACGCAGCAAGGGTATGAGGTCGTAGCGGTGCGATGTAGGTAGCTTGCCTTTTTTTATGCAGTTAATTTTGTGTTTTTCACATATTCTTCTATCCATAATAAATCTGCACACCAGATCTGATTATTAAATTTGGTATTTTCTTTCTCCTCTTTTTATTTGTTTATTTGCAAGGCATATGAGACAAAAAATTGTTTTAATTACCGGAGGTTCATCAGGCATTGGTAAATCTATTGGTTTGTATCTGCAATCCAAAGGCTTTAAGGTGTTTGGAACCACACGTAACCTGAAGAACTATCCTGATTTCACTGATTTTGAACTATTACAACTTGATGTAAGAGACAACACCAGCATCAACCAGGCTATAAATGCTTTAATTGTTTCTGAGGGTTATATAGATGTGCTCATAAATAATGCAGGAATTGGCATAACAGGTCCAATTGAAGAAACACCGGAAGTTGAAATAAAAAAGGCATTTGACACTAACTTTTATGGCCCAATTAATATGGTCAGGGCCGTATTACCTCAAATGCGAAGCCAGGGTTCGGGGTTAATAATAAATATTACATCAATAGCCGGATATATGGGATTGCCTTATAGGGGAGTATATTCTGCTACTAAGGGGGCTTTGGAACTAATTACTGAAGCTCTGAGAATTGAAACCAGGGACTTCGGGGTTAAGATTACAAATTTGGCACCGGGGGATTTTTTAACAAATATTGCAGCCGGCCGATACCACACTCCTGCTGCTAAAACTTCGGCGTATTACCAATCATATAGCAAGACCCTGTTGATGATAGATGAACATGTACAGGAAGGTGAGGATCCTATAAAAGTTGCAGAAAAGGTACTCAAAATTATAAACACCAAAAACCCAAAAGTCCATTATATTGTTGGCAGTCCAATGCAGAGATTTTCATTGTTTTTAAAGAAATTATTACCCGACAAAGTTTACGAACGTCTGTTATTGAATCATTATAAATTGTAGTTTTGTGGGCCTGTATTATACAATACCGTTAAAATCCGAAGAAGTTATTTAAACAAAAAGAAACTTATGAAATTTTTTATAGATACCGCTAATTTAGATCAAATTAAAGATGCTCAGGAACTTGGTGTTTTAGATGGGGTTACTACCAATCCGTCATTAATGGCAAAGGAAGGTATCACCGGGAGAAATAATATTTTAAAACACTATGTAGATATATGTAACATTGTTGATGGAGATGTATCTGCGGAGGTAATTGCCACAGATCTGGCGGGAATGATCAAAGAAGGGGAGGTGTTATCAGAGCTCCACGAGCAAATTGTGGTCAAGGTTCCCATGATCCGCGATGGGGTAAAAGCCCTCAAGTACTTTTCAGATAAAGGGATTCGAACCAACTGTACGCTGGTTTTTTCACCAGGGCAAGCCCTTTTGGCAGCTAAGGCCGGTGCAACTTATGTTTCGCCATTTATAGGAAGATTGGATGATATATCTACAGACGGATTAAACCTTATTTCAGAAATCAGACATATTTATGATAATTATGGATACGAAACTGAAATTTTAGCTGCTTCAATAAGACATACCATGCATATTATTGATTGTGCAAAAGTAGGTGCAGATGTTATGACAGGTCCTTTATCAGCAATTGAAGGTTTACTAAGGCATCCCTTAACCGATATTGGATTAGCCCAGTTTTTAGCAGATTATAAAAAGGGAAATTAATCCAGATTCAGTGAGTTTTCATCATTTCAGGCAAGCCCGGTTATCAGTAATTATTCAGGTGCTGCCCAGTAAGTTTAGCTGTCTAGAAGGAGGTATATACGTTTGCAAAAGCGTTCACAATTATACCATCATTGGTGATTATCCCCCTATTTGGGTCATAAACAATAAGTTTATGTGCTACATCTTCAAAATTCTCTGTCCAGAATTGCTCACTCTTATCCAAGTGTTCAACCTCAAGCATATTATTCCAACGCGACTTTTCTGTTCTTAAATTAAGGCCAACAAAAGAATAATCCGGATATTTTTCTTTTAACAAATTAATTTGGTTTATAATATTTGTAAAATGCCTTTTTTCTGGTGCCGACCAAAAGTAAAATACAACCTTTTTGTCTTTGCCTATATCCGTAATGGAAACCTTATTGCCCTCAGAATCAAAAACCATGAGCTCCGGAAGTTTTTTCTGTGGTTGTAAATTTCTGACCCCGTCATAAAGGCGGTTTATTTCATGTATGTGCTTATTGTTACCCGACAGATGATGAAATTCCTTAATGAAAATATCAATATTTTCCTCTTTGTCATACTTCAGAAGATAATCCATCGCAACATTTCTAAATAAATTATCCCTAAGATCTTCCTGTTTTATTAAACTATCAATCAATTTTAATTTGTGCTGATTAAAATGAAGATGGTTATTGGTCATTTTATTCTGAAGTCCACATCCCTTTTTACAATCCATGTAAGAAAGATTGTTTAGATGATATTTCATAAAGTTATAATATGGCCTGTAATAGGAAAGACCTTTGCTATCATAATCAATTTCGGTGCGGTAGTTATAAAAATCAGGAGGAAGCTCATGAATAGATTTTTCACCCATTTTTCTTTTATGATAAAATGGATAGGCTTCTTTGAATATAAACGAGTTATAGATAATACCCGCCCTGGCAATTTCCATGGCACCATCAGAAAGTTCAGCCTCTTTGGCGAGACTGTTTAAAGATTCGAGTTTTGTATTTTTTAGGGAGTCTATCTTTAAGATGAATTCCTCAGGTTCCAGGCTATAAAATTTAAAAATCAATTCTTCTTCCTGTTCATTAGCCAGAAACATTTCTAAAAGAAAGTTATTTACCTGTTCATTTGTGCCAGAAAAAACAAGAGATTCATCAAAGTCGACAGTGTTGAGTCTAATTTGCAGACTATCTCCTTGTTCTAAAAAAACATATTGCTCTTCCGGAAAATGGTAAAAATGGTGAAGGCCCTCAGTTACAGAATCCAATTGAAAGGAAAACCTGTTATTCTTATCAAGGAGCGCTGTGTCCAAAACCACATCTCCTTTATACAGAATAACGTATTCACTGGTAGGATTAACAATTTCCCCTGCAAAATAAACCGATGAAGGTTTCTTTTCCGCCTTGTTACAAGCTGCTATTAAGAAAAAAATAAAATACAGTAAAGCTTTATTCATATAATTTCCCTTGCCTATCGTGTACAAAACTAGTCAAACCGCTAGGTAGTAGCTGTTAAGGCACAGTTAAAAGTTCGTAATCCTTGTTAATTGGGAAAGCCTGATATTGGAATGGAGGTTTATTGTTACTTAGGATAAATTTTCCCTATTTTTGCAAAAATTTTAAAAATATAAGTATGTTGTCTGTTTCCAATTTATCAGTGCAATTTGGTAAAAGAATACTTTTTGATGAAGTAAATGTTAGTTTCACACAGGGCAATTGTTATGGTATAATTGGTGCCAATGGGGCAGGTAAATCTACATTCTTAAAGATACTGGCAGGGGAAATTGACCCAACATCAGGCAAGGTGCATCTGGAAACGGGACGGCGGATGTCTGTTTTGGAACAAAATCACAATGCATATGATGAGATTGCAGTTCTGGAAACTGTGGTCATGGGTAACAAGCCCTTATATAAGATTAAAAAAGAGATCGATGCCCTTTATGCAGATTATAGCGATGAGAATGCTGACAGAATAGGGGAGTTGCAGGTAACCTTTGAGGAAATGAATGGATGGAATGCGGATAGTGATGCGGCTACTTTATTGTCAAATTTGGGAATTCCTGAAGCATTTCATTATACCTTAATGTCTGAACTGGATTCAAAATTAAAAGTTCGTGTGCTGTTAGCACAGGCTTTATTTGGCAATCCGGATGTTTTGATTATGGATGAACCTACCAACGATTTGGATTACGAAACGATCACCTGGTTAGAAAATTTCCTGGCTACATATGATAATACGGTAATAGTGGTATCACACGACCGTCATTTCCTGGACGCGGTTTGCACCAACATTGCAGATATTGATTTTGGCAAAATCAATTCGTATTCCGGCAATTACTCCTTCTGGTATGAAAGCAGTCAATTAGCAGCCAGGCAAAGAGCACAACAAAACAAAAAAGCTGAAGACAAAGCCAAGGAATTACAAGAGTTTATTCAGCGATTTAGTGCCAATGTGGCAAAAAGCAAACAGGCAACATCCAGAAAAAAAATGCTGGAAAAACTTAGGATAGAAGACATAAAACCTTCCAGCAGGAGATATCCCGCGATAATATTTGACCAGGAAAGGGAAGCCGGAGATCAAATTTTGAATATTGAAAATTTGGCTGCAAGCACAGAGGACGGTGAATTGTTGTTTCAAAACTTAAACCTGAATTTGGCTAAAGGAGACAAAGTTGCCATTATATCTAAAGATTCAAGGGCTACTACAGCTTTTTATGAAATTATTAATGGCAACAGACAAGCAGATAGAGGTTCATTTCAATGGGGAATTACCACTACACAGTCCTATTTGCCAGCCGATAATTCTAATTTTTTCGATGAAAATCTGAGTTTGGTAGATTGGTTGAGACAATGGGCTAAAACAGAAGAAGAAAGGGAGGAAGTATATATTCGGGGTTTTTTAGGCAAAATGTTGTTTAGTGGTGAAGAGGCATTAAAAAAATGCACAGTTCTCTCTGGTGGAGAAAAAGTACGTTGTATGCTAAGTAGAATGATGATGCTCAGGGCCAATGTAATTATGTTGGACGAACCCACAAACCATCTCGACTTAGAAAGTATAACCGCTTTTAACAATTCCCTCAATAATTTTAAGGGTACTGTAATTTTTACCACTCACGATCATCAATTTGCTCAAACAGTGGCAAACAGGATAGTAGAACTGACTCCAAAAGATACTATTGACAGATATTTGACGTTTGATGAATATATGTCTGACAAGGCTATAAGGGAACAACGAGATAAAATGTATGCAATACCCGTATAGCTGAATAGGACCCCCAAATCCTAATGCTATGCGAACCTGCGGAATCTACTTTTTTGTGCTGGTCTTTTTTATGTTCGGGTGCAGTAATGATAGGAGTGAAAGTCAAGAATTAATCGAAGATTTTCCAAACATTGATGCGGATTATTCTTTATTGGTAAAAAACAATGATCTCTTATCTCTTATAAATTTAAATGCCGACGCCGAGACCATTTTTTTAGATACGGGTGTTAATGCATTTGAAAGTATTTCAAATCCTTTGGTTAGTTATCGGGATGATAACGAAATAAGTATTTATAGTACGCAACCAGATTGTTCGGGCAGAATTTCATTATATAATTTTATAAATGACGCCCTGCAAAAAACAGATGTGTTTAATGATTTGGGAAATTGTGATCTTATAGCAAAGGCTCTTGCTCATTCCGGGAATACCTTCTGCGTTGCCTATGAGGTACCTGGTACAGGAATCGAAGAATCACTTTATTATGTACGTATAATTGATACTTCAGCTTTGGAACCAGATTTTATTGATATAGAATTGGGCAAAAGACCACTGCAGGCTGTAATTTCAAATAATCGCCTGTTTATTCTGTCAGAGGATATAGCAGATAATAATAAAAATGCTCTGATCGTATTAGATACCTGGATGAAAGAATTAGTTGCAGATATAAATCTCGGCTTTGAGGTGCAAAAACTTTTTAAATCTGATGAGGGGAATTTAATAGTTAGCTACCCGGACTTCCATACGCATATTAACGGTGCGACCATGGCTATAACCAAAACCGTTCGCTATGATAATGGCAAAGAACCTCGATTCGGAGATTCAGAATCTCCTTTTTATGATGACAAAGGCAATCTTTATTATGCAATGCCCACGAATCTTTCAGGAACTTTATATCCTAATATTCCTGCGGTATATGATTTTGAAACCAACACAGCCATCCTTTATTACTATGAGAATTTTTTATCCGAACAGGAACAATTATTTGAATTCGAAATAGGTAATACCAGTATGGTTGCATATGATACCAAAAATGATCTTATTGTAATTGGATATCAGAAATCCGGAGACCCCGATAGGGGAGGGTTGTTGCGTATCAGACCTATTCCCAATCCTGCGTTTATAGACAACATTGATCTGAATGGAGTTCCCTTTCAGATGTTCACGAAATAGTATCCTTAAGGATTAAAAGCTCATCCTCAATAAGCTTCCCTTGCTTTTTGGCTTAGGCGTTAAAATACCTGCTATTCCAAATGGCGGGATTGAAATTCTTGCCCATTGCGAACCCGTAAAAAATTACGACAGCAGCTATTGATTTGAACATAAAAAAGAATATAATCAGGAATTCCATTTGTGAATTGTTTTTTGAAAAGAGACCATTTGGAACCAGTAGTGTAGTTAGAAAACTGATAAGTAGCACAAGGATTGAAAGATTGACAACATTCTTAAATGGCCAAACCAGGATTCGGCGCAAAGGATGCAGATCATTACCCCATTTATGGATTAAATAAAAATATCCGTTTCCCAGAGGCGCAAACAACAAAGGATCATCTTTATCCGCTAATTTAAAAAGCTTTGAAGGTGCTATTATTTTATAACCACCAATTTCAATATGATGTTTTTGTTCCAGTTCTTTTATTTTATCTATAGCCTCCGCAGGAATTTGACCTTTAAAATATTTAGAGTCCAGAAAACGCAGGCGGTAGTTGATACAAATTTCCTTTATTTGTTCAATATGAAAAATCTTATCGGTATCCAAAAGATCCAAAACGAAATTATTTTCCAGGGTTCTGGTATTTCCGGATAATTTTTTTTGAATTTTTTTCTGGTTGCCTGAAGATTTCTGTAACAAATCATAGACCTCATTAATCAATTCTTCTTCAGATATCTGAAGTTTACTTTTATGAAGTTGCTCCTCAATATTGGTGTTTTTAAACAGCATAGAATTCTTTTTTAAGCAATTGAACCAAAAGTAAGGAATTGATTTTATCAAATCAATCGACCCCAATGGGCAATGATTGTTAATATTATGTTAAATATATTTAAATGCACCCTTGTACATATCGTTATCTCAACCTTAATTGTATCTTGTCGCATTTCCTTTACCTTTCATCGATTATTTAAACAGACACTAATGAAATTCTTGGCAACCCCCCTAAGCCTGCTTGCTTTACTGACCTCATTAATTAGCTTGTCACAGACTTCTTTAGTTTCCGTAAACCATGATCTTTTTAAGAATACAATAATTCTAAGTACCGAGGAATCTCAAACTCATAAAATGCTTCTTACCGCTGTAAAGGCAGCTGGTCTGGAGGAAATATTAGCTGGTAATGGTCCATTCACAGTTTTTGCTCCTACTGACATTGCTTTTGAGAAAATACCGGCGGATAAAATTGAAGCACTACTAAGGCCGGAAAATAAAAGGGCCTTGCGATCTTTTGTTACTTATCATATCGTTGCAGGCAATCTGACAGCCGCCAAAATATTAATGGCAATGAGCAACGGTAAAGGCACGGCCATCTTTACAACTGTTCAGGGTAGTGAATTATTGGCTCACTTGGATGGTTTGGATATTGTCCTGACAGATTGTTTTGGAAATTCAGCAAGGATAACCAAGGCAGATGCCAATCAGAGTAATGGGGTGATCCATGTAATCGACAATGTAATTTTACCAAATCCGCTGTAAGCTAACGCAATTCTGCGCCCAGCTCTTTTTCAAAGCGCTGCTGAAGTTTTTGCATAATCTTGTCGATCTGCTTATCTGTTAAAGTTTTGCTGTTGTCTTGTATCGTGAAACCTACAGCATATGACTTTTTTTCGGGAGGTAGATTCACCCCGGTGTATACATCAAAAAGAGTAATATTCTTCAATAGATTTCTTTCTGTATTGTAAGCAATAGTCTTGATTTCGTCAAACGATATACCCGCATCCAATAACAGGGCTAAATCTCTTCTCACCTCAGGGTATCTTGGAATTTTCTCAAAAATTATTTTGTTGGAGCTAACAATTTCCGATAGGGCACCCCATTTAAAATCGGCATAAAAAACATCTTGTTTAATATCAAACTCTTTTAATATAGATTTTTGGACTATTCCAAAAGTAACCAACTCGGTATCCCCTTTTTTAAGGCTTAAACCTTCAAGGAAGGTATTGCTGTTTGGAGAAATAGACTCGGTAGTCGTATTCAATATTCCCAGTCGCTCTAAAACCTGATCAACAGCCGCTTTTAGAAAATAAAAGTCCGTCGGCTTAGAAGGCGAGATCCAATTGTTTTCATTTCGGGTTCCCGTAACAATCAGGGATAAATGTTTTCTTTCTTCGTATTCGGTTGATGCATAATGATACGTTTTCCCGAATTCAAAAAAATTAAGGTTTGGCTTTTTTCGGTTTATATTGTAGGCCACAGTATCAAGTGCAGAGAATAACATAGTCTGTCTCAATACAGACAAATCCGTGCTTAATGGATTTAATATGGTAACCTCTGATTCTTTGGAATCTTCATCCAGGAATTTGCTGTACTTGGGGCTGCTGAGGCTATTGTTCAGAATTTCATAAAAACCTTTTGAAGCCAACATGTCACCAATTATTTTTTGGAGTTTATGATCTTCAAATCTTGTACTGGTAGCAACAGAAGCATTAAGTTTTTCTTTAAAATCTATATTGTTATAACCATAAACTCTCAAAATTTCTTCAATGACATCGACCTCCCTTTGTACATCTACCCTGTAAAATGGGATGAGAAGGCCTAATCCTGATTCAGTGGAACTTTTTACCTGGATATCCAAAGAAGTCAAAATAGACTTAATCGTATCTCCGGGGATTTTTTGACCTATTAAGGCGTCAATTCTATCGAAGGAAAGGAATACCTGATAATCATCTTTTTTTCGTGGGTAAAGATCTACTATATCTGAACTAATATCTCCACCGGCAATTTCACTTATCAATAAAGCTGCCCTTCGAAGACAGTATTCAGTATTATTTATATCCACACCCCTTTCAAAGCGAAAAGACGCATCTGTATTTAATGCGTGCCTTTTAGCGGTTTTCCTAATTGATACGGGATCAAAATAGGCGCTTTCCAGAAATATTGATTTGGTTTTTTCTGTTACTCCTGTATTGATCCCGCCGAAAACACCTGCAATGCACATAGGCTTCTCGTCATCACATATCATTAAATCCTCTTCATCCAATATGCGTTCTTCCCCGTCCAGGGTCATAAACTTAGTGCCCGATGGCATTGTTTTTACCACAATTTTATTTCCATGAATTCTGTCAGCATCAAAGGCATGAAGTGGCTGTCCCAGTTCATGAAGTACATAATTGGTGGCATCTACTACATTATTAATTGGGTTGAGGCCTATAGCCCGTAACCTATTTTTCAACCAGTCTGGGGAAGGCTGTACTATGAGATTACTAATGGTAACACCACAGTACCTTGGTGCAAGATTAGTGTCTTCAACGGCAACGCCTATTTTTAATGATCTGTTTTCAATGTTAAAATTACTCACAGAGGGAGTGATAAGTTCTGTGTGAATATCTCTCTGCTTAAGTCCCGCTTTTAAATCTCTGGCTACCCCATGATGGGACATAGCATCTGCCCTGTTAGGTGTCAATCCAATTTCGAAAATTTCATCCTTATAGATCTCAAATACTTGCGAACAAGGGGTCCCCGGTGTGAGAGCCTCGCTCAAAACTAAAATTCCGTCATGGCTTTCACCCAAACCTAACTCATCTTCCGCACAAATCATTCCATGACTCTCAACTCCGCGAATCTTTCCTTTCTTAATCACCAGCGTCTTTCCATCGTTATCATAAAGAGTAGTGCCTATTGTGGCCACTGGAACCATTTGTCCCTTGGCAACATTTGGTGCGCCACAAACTATCTGAACTGGTTCTTTTGAACCAATATCAACCATTGTGAGCTTTAATCTATCAGCATTGGGATGCTTTTCACAGCTTAGGACTTGTCCTACTACTACACCTTCTAATGATCCGGGAATAGATTCAAATTGGGAAATACCTTCTACTTCAAGTCCTAAATTGGTTAGAAGCTCCCCTGTTTTTTCTGCCTCCCAATTGAGTTTAAGAAACTGTTTTAACCAGTTATAGGAAATTTTCATTGGCTAGTTTTAGCTTTCAAAGATAAAACAAAGGTCTTATACATTCAATATCCAAAGAGCCGAAAAGCTTTATTTTTTGTAACTGGATTTAACGGGCCGCTTACAGGCCAGAAGTATATTGAATTCATGGGGGAATCTGATCAATATATTGGATTACTGTCGAGCGAATAATTTAATATCAAAATTTGAAAAATCTGGCAGCCCTTTATAATGCTATTAAATAATAGTAGACTTACCCAACCAAATATTCTCCCGGTTGATAGTTAGATAATCATCTGATTCCCTGATGTTTCCTGAAATATAATCACCAACATAATTTGTCCCATACTTACTGTTTTTATCCAGATCCGGGGTGACAATTTCATTTTTCATTGATTTAAGTACGGCGATGACGACTGCCCGGGACTCCTCATCGAGTCCAAAATGGTCTAAGAGCATTGCTACGGATAAAATAGAAGCAATTGGATTAGCAATATCCTTGTCCTTGGCTTGAGGATAGGAACCATGAACAGGTTCAAAAAGGGCATTATTCTCTCCCACGGATGCTGAAGGCAAAAGTCCGATAGAACCCCCAATTACTCCCCCTTCATCTGAAAGTATATCGCCAAACATATTTTCGGTAAGAATGACATCAAACTGGCTGGGATTAAGAATAAGCTGCATAGCAGCATTATCGATAAACAAAAATTCCAAAGTAATTTCCGGATAACTTTCGCCTATTTTTGAAACTACCCTTCGCCATAATCTTGAAGATTCCAGGACATTTGCCTTGTCTACAAGAGTTAATTTTTTCCTTCTGGTTTTGGCTGCCTTGAAAGCCCGATGAGCAATACGGCTAATTTCTGCTTCAGAATAAGTACATAGGTCGGAAGCGACTGTACCGTCTTTACTTAATTTTTTTTCGCCAAAGTAAATCCCACCTATGAGTTCGCGGTAAATAACAAAATCGGTGCCACGTATAATTTTTCTCTTTAATGGAGATTTATCAATAAGTGTAGGGAATACTTTTACTGGTCTTATATTACTGTAAAGCCCCAGTTCTTTCCTTAGTTTTAATAGCCCCTGCTCAGGTCTGATTGCCGCACTGGGATCATTGTCGTATTTAGGGTCGCCTATTGCCCCGAATAATACGGCGTCAGAAACTTTGCATAATTCCAAGGTGGAATCCGGAAGCGGGTTTCCGGTTTTATCTATCGCCGCCGCACCTACTATGGCCTCTTCAAACTTAAATTGATGACCAAAAGTCTCCGCCACAGCCTGAAGACATTTCACAGCCTGTGCAGTTACTTCGGGTCCAATTCCGTCACCAGGTAAAAGTGCAATTCTAAGATTCATCTATGCGATACTTTCAATATTGATTGGACTTGCTTCAATTATTTGGTGGATGTCACTATCAACAATTTCTTTTTTCTGATCGGCAAATTTTAAAAACTCAATGTACACACTGTCCAATTGCACCTTTGTAAGTTCATAACCAACTTTTTTAGCCCGGTACGCCAATGCCGCCCTGCCACTTCTCGCAGTAAGTACGATTGAGGATTCGTTAACCCCAACATCTTCCGGATCAATTATTTCATAAGTCTCGCGTTTCTTGATCACTCCATCCTGATGGATTCCTGAGCTATGTGCAAAAGCATTCGAACCGACAATGGCCTTGTTGGGCTGAACAGGCATCCCCATTTTATGTGAAACCATTTGGCTGGTACTGTATAATAATTTACTGTTTATACTGGTATCCAGATTAAGATGAGGGTGCTGTCTTAAGATCATCACTACTTCCTCAAGCGAGGTATTTCCCGCTCTTTCACCAATCCCATTAATAGTACATTCTATCTGTCTGGCCCCGTTTATAACACCGGCGATTGAATTTGCTGTAGCCAGCCCCAGGTCATTATGACAATGACATGAAAGTTTAGCTTTTTCAATTCCTTTTACATTTTCTTTGAGGTATTTCATTTTTGCGCCGTATTCTTCAGGGAGGCAATATCCGGTAGTATCAGGGATATTTAATACAGTAGCTCCAGCCTTAATTACAGCTTCGCAAACGCGTGCCAGGTATTCATTATCAGTCCTTCCGGCATCCTCGGCGTAAAATTCAATGTCTTCGACAAAAGTTTTTGCATATTTGACTGCATCAACTGCCCTTTCCAATATTTTTTCACGAGTGGAATTAAATTTGAATTTTATATGAGAGTCAGATGTGCCAATGCCTGTGTGAATTCTTGGTTTTTTGGCATGTTTGAGAGCTTCTGCAGCTACTTCGATATCTTTTTTAACAGACCTTGTCAATCCACAAACTGTTGCCCTCTGTACAATTTTTGCAATTTCTTGGACAGATTTGAAATCCCCCGGGCTCGAAATTGGAAACCCAGCTTCAATAATATCAACCCCCAATAGGTCAAGGCGCTCTGCAATTACGAGCTTCTGTTTGGAATCCAGTTTACAACCAGGAACCTGTTCCCCATCCCGAAGCGTAGTATCAAAAATGTCTACCTTATCTTTACTCATAATTTTTGCATAATTTTAGTCACTATACGAATATATAGTTAGGAATGCGAATAGCTTTGGCACAAAAGGTTCATTTACAATGTTAATTTACTTTTTAGTATTCGTAAAGTACTGATAAACAGTTATATAAATAATATTTTTTACGATGACAAATGCCCATAAAGATGCATTGTTTGTTTTGGTTAAATCTCTTTCTAAATCAGAAAAGCGACAATTTAAGCTTTATGTTGGTCGCTTAGGAGTAAATACTGATGCCAAATTCCTTGCACTTTTTAATTTACTGGATAAACTCAAAAATTACGATGAAAAGGTGATTTTAGAAAGTGGAATCGTCAAAAAAACCCAGCTGTCTAATTTAAAAGCGCATTTGTATAAACAGGTTTTGGTAAGCTTAAGATTAAATCCTGTTAATCAAAACATAAGGTTGCAAATAAGGGAACAATTGGACTTCGCCACTATCCTTTATCAAAAAGGGCTGTACAAACAAAGTTTAAAGATTCTGGATAAAGCAAAAAGTGTGGCCATAGATAATGAAGAGAAAAATATTGCCTATGAAATAGTGGAATTAGAGAAAATCATAGAAACTCAATATATTACCAGGAGCATACCGGATAGAGCTGATGAACTGGCTTTACAAGCCAGACAATTATCGGAGCAAAACGTCATGACCAGCAAACTTTCTAACCTTTCCCTTCAGTTGTATGGAATGATGCTGAAAGTAGGTTATGTGCGAAATGATGAAGACTTAAAAAGGGTAAGGCGTTATTTCGCAACTCATTTACCCGAATATAATATGTCAGATCTGGGTTTTAGAGAAAGGTTATGGTTGTACAAAGCACATTTATGGTACAGTTTTTTGATTCAGGATTTCCTGTCATGCTATAAATATTCAAGTAAATGGGTGGATTTGTTCTATGAGAACAAAAAAATGATCTATTTAAATCCGGTTTTCTTTTTGAAGGGGAATCATTACCTGTTAGAATCTTTATTTTATGTGAAATACAGCTCTCAGTTTAAAGAAACTCTTGAAAGAATGGAATCTGTTATTGGGGAAAACGACTTCCCTAAAAATGACAATATTTCATCCCTTGCGTTCCTGTATATTTATTCGAATAAGCTAAACCTGCATTTCCTGGAAGGTACATTTGATAAAGGGTTATACCTGGTTAAAATAATTGAATACGGCATTGCCAAACACAGTGATCGCATAGATCAGCACCATATAATGATATTTTATTATAAAATTGCCTGTCTGTATTTTGGAATTGGAGATAACAAAACATGCATTAAATATTTAAAGAAGATTATAGATAATAAAAATCTGAAAATGAGGGAAGATCTGATGTGTTTTGCCCGAGTTTTAAGTTTAGTTGCACATTATGAGGCTGGAATGGATTATCACCTTGAAATTCAGCTAAAAAGCACGTATAAATTTTTACTAAAGATGAATGATTTGGGCGCAGTACAGAAGGAAATGATTAAATTCTTAAGGAAGTTGGGTGATATTTATCCTCATGAATTGAAAGCGGAATTCCAAAGTTTATATGATGAGCTGAAAAAATATGAAGATCATCCTTATGAAAAACGAGCATTTCTTTATTTGGATATACTCTCCTGGTTGGAAAGTCATTTACAAAATAAACCCGTAATGCAAATCATTCGGGAAAAAGCATTATCAACTACGCGTTAATAAGCTAACTCTCGGGATTTATCCTTTTTTAAAGAAAGGAATCATTATAAACAGGCATCCCAAATTGGGTCTTCTAAGGGTGGCGCAATTAAGGATAGTGGTTCCTTTCCAACAGGATGTATAAATTCTATGCTTCTAGCGTGTAAATGAATACTCCCATTTTTATTGCTACGATCAAATCCATATTTTAAATCTCCCTTAATAGGGCAGTTAATGGCCGCAAGCTGAGACCGAATCTGATGATGCCTTCCTGTTTTTAAATCGATTTCCAGTAAATAATAATTATTGAGCTTTTTTAAAACCTGATAATCTAAAACCGCCTTTTTACTATTGGGAACCTCTTTAGGATAGGCATATGACTTATTCTGTTTTGGATTTCTAACAAGCCAGTGCTCCAGTTTTCCCTGTTCTTTATTTGGATAATTCTTGACAATTGCCCAATATGTTTTTTTAGCTAATTTTTCTGCAAATAACTCGTTTAACCTGGAAAGTGCTTTTGAGGTTCTGGCAAACAGCACAATACCGGAAGTAGGCCTGTCTATGCGGTGTACTACACCCAAAAAGACCTTCCCTGGTTTGTTATATTTTTTTTT
>Ga0316188_10000417_pt1 | contig 18125 bp, 14 predicted proteins | sample Phiworburrow1_MG_FD_204933 | JGI IMG/M metagenome (GOLD analysis project Ga0316188, IMG submission 204933) | Coastal sediment microbial communities from Maine, United States - Phippsburg worm burrow 1 | ecosystem: Environmental > Aquatic > Marine > Coastal > Sediment | place: USA: Maine...
TCTCTCCGGCGTGGCCATAGCGCACCACGCAGGCCGCGTCGATCCCCTGCTCGGTGAGCCGGTCTACCGCCGGCTGCACGACCCCTCTGCCGCGAACGAGTTCCTGTTCGCGACGCTTGTGGCGCTCGTCAAGTTCCTCCGGGGTCAGGAAACTGTAGGGCGACCACTCGAGCACGTGGGCCAGCAGCAATCGCGCGCCATGTGCCTTCGCCTCCTCGGCGGCATGCGCCACCGCGCGATGCGAGGCGTCCGACCCGTCGTAGCCGACTATCCAGGTCTGCTTCATTGCGTGTTTTCCCTCCCGGCCCCTGCGCGAACACCGATGCCAGATGCAGGGGTGCCTCCACTTCCGCGACGATCTGCGTTTAGCACGATTTGTCGAGGGTGTCGCGCTTCTCGCACTGGGCCACTGCGAGAATCGATCGTCGTGGCCAGGCCGTTCGAGATCCTCAACGAAGTCACCTCGGCATGGCGCATGGCGCAGCACCCGACTCGTGCTCGAGCTCGGGGACCATCGCCGTCGGCGCCAAGGGCTACTTCGCCACCAACGAAGCCGCCACGGCGTCCGTGATGGCCTGGTCCTCTGCCGAGGTGAGGCCGCTGACGCCCACCGCGCCAATCATGCTGCCGCCGGCGTCAAGCAGCGGTGACCCCCCGGGCAGCGCGGTCAACTCCGGATCGCAGAAGTAGCCCACGTCGATCTTCTCGCGATGCAGGCGCGCAAGCAGCGCCTCGGTGGTCACGCCCATGCGCGCTGCCGAGTAGGCCTTGCCCTGGGCGATGCGGACGCTGCGCACGGGCGCGCCAGGCATGCGCGCAAAGGCCATCAGGAAACCCCTGTCGTCGCACACGGCGACACAGATCGGACGCCCGTGATCCTGTGTGGCTTTGGCCATGGCTTGCTGTGCGAGCGCCTGTGCATGGTCGAGTGTGAGTTCATTCATGGGTGGTTCCTCTTTCGGTGGGTACGGTGATTTCGGAGCTCGTTGGGCCTTTGCAGCGTGAGCTGCCGGGCCCTCAGCAAAGGCAGACAGCAGCACCGCTGGCAACGCAATGCGCATCGACGATACGCCGTCGTCCGCCCTGACAGGCCTCTACACTTCGCTCACGTCGGGACGCGAAGCGAGTAGCTGAGCGACGCCGGCTTTTGAACCCAACTGACTCGTTCGATGAACCTCAATCTGTTGCAGACCGTGGCGTGCGTGACCCTGTCGCTTGGTGCCATGGGCGCGCAGGCGCAGCATGCGCTGACCGTGTATGCCGGCTACCGTGGCGGTGGCGGCTTCGAACAGGCACGCTCCCCCTACCAATCGCTCGACCTTCGGGGCAGTGCGGCCGGCTCCGCGAGCCTGGACTGGGACATCGACGCCGGCCGTCAGGTGCAACTTTTCACGTCATATCAATCCACCGAGATCGCGGCGCCCGGCAATGGCGGCGGACCGTTGAAGCTGACCGTGTCCTACCTGCACCTGGGGGGCACCAACTTCTTCGAAGGCACCATCGGCCGCGGGCCCTACGTGGTCGGGGGCCTGGGCGTCACCTGGATGGCGCCAAGCGAGCGGGGCCTGTCGGACGAGTTCCGGCCGTCGATGAATCTCGGCCTGGGCTACCAGTTTCCGCTGGCCGACAGCGTGGCTTTGCGGGTGGAGCTTCGAGGCTACGCGACGCTGGTGAACAGCGAAACCAACCTGTTCTGCTCCGGCGGCTGCGTGGTCCAGATCAAGGGCCAGCTGCTGACCCAGGCCGAGCTGTTGACCGGCCTGTCGTTCGGGTTCTGAGGCCCGTCCCGGCCCTGCGGCCGCTCAGAAGGCCGGGATGCCCGTGATGGCACGCCCCAGGATCAGCGCGTGGATGTCGTGCGTGCCCTCGTAGGTATTGACGACCTCCAGGTTGACCAGGTGGCGCGCCACGCCAAATTCGTCGCTGATGCCGTTGCCGCCCATCATGTCGCGCGCCAGGCGGGCGATGTCCAGTGCCTTGCCGCAGTTGTTGCGCTTGAGGATGCTGGTGGCTTCGACCGAGGCGCTGCCGTCGTCCTTCATGCGTCCCAGCCGCAGGCAGCCGTTCAGGCCGAGTGCGATGTCCGTCAGCATGTCGGCCAGCTTCTTCTGGATCAGCTGGTTGGCCGCCAGCGGCTTGCCGAACTGCTTGCGGTCCAGGACGTACTGGCGCGCACGCTCGAAGCAGTCCTCGGCCGCGCCCATCGCGCCCCAGGCGATGCCGTAGCGGGCGCTGTTCAGGCAGGTGAACGGGCCTTTCAGCCCCCTGACGTCCGGAAACGCGTTCTCCTCCGGGCAGAGCACGCCGTCCATCACGATTTCGCCGGTGATGCTGGCACGCAGACCCACCTTGCCGTGCACGGCCGGTGCCGTCAGGCCCTTCCAGCCCTTTTCCAGCACGAAGCCGCGGATCGCCCCCTCGTCGTCCTTTGCCCAGACCACAAAGACATCGGCGATCGGAGAGTTGCTGATCCACATCTTGCTGCCGCTCAGCTTGTAGCCGCCGGGCACCTTCCGCGCCCGGGTGACCATGCTGCCCGGGTCGGACCCATGGTCGGGCTCGGTCAGGCCGAAGCAGCCGATCAGCTCGCCCCGGGCCAGCCCCGGCAGGTACTTCTGCCGGGTCGCCTCGGTGCCGAACTCGTTGATCGGGACCATCACCAGCGAACTCTGCACGCTCATCATCGAGCGGTAGCCCGAATCGACGCGCTCCACCTCGCGCGCGATCAGTCCGTAGCAGACGTAGTTCATGCCTGCGCCGCCATAGGCCTCGGGGATCGTCGGTCCGAGCAGGCCGATCTCGCCCATCTCGCGGAAGATGGCCGCGTCGGTACGCTCATGGCGGAAGGCGTCCAGCACCCGGGGGGCGAGGCGGCCCTGGCTGTAGGCGCGCGCAGCGTCGCGCACGGCGCGTTCGTCGCCTTCGAGCTGGGCGTCGAGGCCCAGCGGGTCTTGCCAGTCGAAGGCGGCTTTCGATTTGGACATGCGGAAGTCTCCAGAAGTGCCAGGGTCTGGAGTGCGAGGTTAGCGCGATGTCGGCAGGCCGTGCGCGCCGACCCCATCGGGCGGTCCGGCTCGTGCGACACTTCGCCCGCCGCGCCAGGCCCGGCGGGCGCGCTCCGCGGCGCCTGCCTTCCGGCCCGGCCACACGCCCGGATGGCGGAATTGGCAGACGCAGCGGACTTAAAATCCGCCGCCCTCTGATCGGGGCGTACCGGTTCGATCCCGGTTCCGGGCACCACACCTACCGGCCCTTGCGCCAAGACCCGGAAGTCGTCCCGATGGCCCTGTTCGCGCAAAGCTCCCTGAACCCCGGCGTGGCCAAGCGCGAGGTCTTCGGCTGGGCCATGTACGACTTCGCGAACTCCGGCTACACGACCGTGGTCTTGACGGCGGTCTTCAACGCGTACTTCGTCGGGGTGGTGGCCGGCAATGCTTCCTGGGCGACGCTGGCGTGGACGGCCACTCTGGCCCTTTCCAGCGCCCTCGTGATGTTCACGATGCCCACGTTGGGCGCCTATGCCGACCTGCGCGCGGCCAAGAAGAAGCTGCTGCTGTTCACCACCGTGGGCTGCGTGGTGTCCACGGCCGCACTGGCCCTGGCGGGCGAGGGTGACCTCTGGCTGTCGGTGGTGGCGATCGTGGTGTCCAACCTGTGTTACGCGTACGGTGAGGCCCTGATCGCCGCCTTCCTGCCCGAATTGGCACGGCGCGAGGCCCTGGGCCGCGTGTCCGGTTGGGGCTGGAGCTTTGGCTACTGCGGCGGCATGCTGACCTTGGGGCTGAGTCTGGGATACGTGCTGTGGGCGCAGGGGCGAGGCATTCCCGCCACGCAGTTCGTGCCTGTCACCATGCTGATCACCTCGGCCGTCTATGCGCTGGCCTCTTTGGCGACCTTCATGCTGCTGAAGGAACGCGCGCAGCCGCAGCCCCCGGCGGCGCTGGCCGCCAGCGGACTGGTGGCGTCGCTGGCGCGGCTGGCGCAGACTTGGCGCGAGGCCCAGCGCTACCGCGACTTCGTCTGGCTGATGGCCTGCGCCCTGGCCTACCAGGCCGGCATCTCGGTCGTGATCGCGCTGGCCGCGGTCTATGCCGAGCAGGTCCTGGGGTTCCAGCAGACGCAGACCATGGCGCTGATCTTCCTCGTCAACATCGCGGCAGCGGCCGGGGCCTTCGGCTTCGGCTACTGGCAGGACCGCATCGGCCACCGCACCGCGCTGGCGGCGACGCTGGTTGGCTGGATCGTGATGACGGGGCTGGCGGTGCTGGCCACCACCGCGGCGGTGTTCTGGGTGGCTGCGCTGGTCGCCGGCCTGTGCATGGGATCCAGCCAGTCGGCCGGCCGCGCGATGGCCGGGCTGTTCGCGCCGGTGGCGCAGCGCGGCGAGTTCTTCGGTCTGTGGACCTTTGCCACCCGGCTGTCGGCCATCGTCGGGCCGCTGACCTATGGGCTGGTGACCTGGATCACCGCGGGGAACCACCGGCTGGCGATCCTGTCGACTGGCCTATTCTTCGTGCTCGGGCTGGTGCTGCTGATGCGCGTGGACGTGGCGCGCGGGGCCCGTGCGGCAGACTCTCCCATTGCCATCGGGTAGGCGGATGGTCTAAAATAGCACGGTCGTTCTATTTTATCTCGGAGTCCCATGGAACTCTCTAGGAGCAAGCGGTCATGAAGGTACTGGTCCCGGTCAAGCGCGTCGTCGACTACAACGTCAAGGTGCGCGTGAAGTCCGACGGCAGCGGCGTCGACATTGCCAACGTCAAGATGAGCATGAACCCGTTCGACGAGATCGCCATCGAGGAGGCGGTGCGCCTGCGCGAGAAGGGCGTGGCGACCGAGGTGATCGCCGTGTCCTGCGGCGTCACGCAGTGCCAGGAGACGCTGCGCACGGCGATGGCCATCGGCGCCGACCGCGCGATCCTGGTCGAGACCGCGGACGAGCTGCAGCCGCTGGCGGTGGCCAAGCTGCTGAAGGCGCTGGTCGACAAGGAACAGCCGCAACTCGTCATCCTGGGCAAGCAGGCGATCGACGATGACTGCAACCAGACCGGCCAGATGCTGGCCGCGCTGACCGGCTGGGGCCAGGGCACCTTCGCCAGCAAGGTCGAGGTCGCCGACGGCAAGGTCGCCGTCACGCGCGAGGTCGACGGCGGCCTGGAGACCGTCAGCCTCAAGTTGCCTGCGGTCGTCACGGCGGACTTGCGGCTGAACGAGCCGCGCTACGTCACGCTGCCCAACATCATGAAGGCCAAGAAGAAGCCGATGGACGTGCTCAAGCCTGCCGACCTGGGCGTGGACATCACGCCACGCCTCAAGACCCTGAAGGTCAGCGAGCCGCCCAAGCGCGGCGCCGGCATCAAGGTGCCCGACGTCGCCACCCTGGTCGACAAACTCAAGAACGAAGCGAAGGTGATCTGACATGACCGCACTCGTCATTGCCGAACACGACCACGGCACCCTCAAGCCGTCGACCCTGAACACCGTCACCGCGGCCGCTGCCTGCGGCGGCGACGTCCACGTGCTGGTGGCGGGTCACAACGCCGCCGGTGCGGCCCAGCAGGCCAGCCAGATCCAGGGCGTGAGCAAGGTGCTGCACGCCGACGGCGCGCAACTCGCCGAGCAGCTGGGCGAGACCATCGCCGCACAGGTGCTGACCGTGGCCAAGGACTACAGCCACCTGCTGTTCCCCGCCACCGCGCACGGCAAGAACGTGGCGCCGCGGGTGGCCGCCCTGCTCGACGTGGCCCAGGTCAGCGACATCAGCGCCGTCGTCAGCCCCGACACCTTCGAGCGCCCGATCTACGCCGGCAACGCTGTCGCCACCGTGCAGAGCGGCGACGCCGTCAAGGTCATCACCGTGCGCGGCACCGGCTTCGACGCCGCGGCGTCGAGCGGCGGCAGCGCGGCGGTGGAGACGGTGGACGCCGTGGCCGACAGCGGCCTGTCCAGCTTCGTCGGCAGCGAAATTGCAAAAAGCGACCGGCCCGAACTGACCGCGGCCAAGATCATCGTGTCCGGCGGCCGTGCGCTGGGCAGCAGCGAGAAGTTCGACCAGGTCCTGACCCCGCTGGCCGACAAGCTCGGCGCGGCGCTGGGCGCCAGCCGCGCCGCCGTCGACGCGGGCTATGCGCCGAACGACTGGCAGGTCGGGCAGACCGGCAAGATCGTGGCGCCGCAGCTGTACATCGCCGCCGGCATCAGCGGCGCGATCCAGCACCTGGCCGGCATGAAGGACTCCAAGGTCATCGTGGCGATCAACAAGGACCCCGAGGCGCCCATCTTCAGCGTTGCCGACTATGGCCTGGAAGCAGACCTCTTCGAGGCCGTGCCCGAACTGGTCAAGGCCCTGTGACCCCGTGATCCGGGGCGCCGCGCCGGCGCCTTCTCGCATCTGACTCAAGGAGGACCGCATGACCTACCGTGCGCCCGTGCGCGACATGATGTTCGCGATCAAGGAACTGGCCGACCTGGAGGCCGTGGCCCGGCTGCCCGGCTTCGAGGACGCCGGCCTGGACACCGCGCAGGCGGTGATCGAGGAAGCCGCCAAGCTCAACGAGGCGGTGATCGCGCCGCTGAACTGGGAGGGCGACAAGAAGCCGTCGAGCTTCAAGGACGGCGAGGTCACGACCACCCCCGGCTTCCGCGAGGCCTTCAAGGCGTTCGGCGAAGGCGGCTGGCAGGGCCTGCAGCACCCGCCCGAATTCGGCGGCCAGGGCCTGCCGAAGACCATCGGCGCGGCCTGCACCGAGATCCTCAACAGCGCCAACCTCAGCTTCGCGCTGTGCCCGCTGCTGACCGACGGCGCCATCGAAGCACTGCTGACCGCCGGAACACCGGAGCAGCAGCAGACCTACATCCCCAAGATGGTCGCGGGCCAGTGGACCGGCACCATGAACCTGACCGAGCCGCAGGCCGGCAGCGACCTGGCGGCGGTGCGCACGCGTGCCGAGCCTCAGCCCGACGGCAGCTACAAGCTCTTCGGCACCAAGATCTTCATCACCTTCGGCGAGCACGACCTGGCCGAGAACATCGTGCATCTGGTGCTGGCGCGCGTGACCGGCGCGCCCGAGGGCGTGAAGGGCATCAGCCTGTTCATCGTGCCAAAGTTCATGGTCAACGCCGACGGCAGCACGGGCGCGCGCAACGACGTGCACTGCGTCAGCATCGAGCACAAGCTGGGCATCAAGGCCAGCCCGACGGCGGTGCTGCAGTACGGCGACCATGGGGGTGCCGTGGGCACCCTCATCGGGCAGGAGAACCAGGGGCTGGCCTACATGTTCATCATGATGAACGCGGCGCGCTACGCGGTGGGCGTGCAGGGGCTGGCGGTGGCCGAGCGGGCGTACCAGAAGGCCGTCGAGTACGCCAAGGATCGGGTCCAGGGCCGCTCGGTCGACGGGTCGGCGGCGGGCGCGCCCATCCTCCACCACCCGGACGTCAAGCGCATGCTGATGACGATGCGCGCCGTCACCGAGGGCTGCCGCGCGATGGCCACCGTGGCCGCCGCTGCCTATGACACGGCGCACGCGCACCCGGACAAGGACACTCGCGCCCAGAATCAGGCCTTCTACGAGTTCCTGGTGCCCCTGGTGAAGGGCTTCTCGACCGAGATGAGCCTGGAAGTGACGAGCTTGGGCGTGCAGGTGCACGGCGGCATGGGCTACATCGAGGAGACGGGCGCGGCGCAGTACTACCGCGACGCCAAGATCCTGACCATCTACGAGGGCACGAGCGCGATCCAGGCCAACGACCTGGTGGGCCGCAAGACGGCGCGCGACGGCGGCGCCGTGGCGCGGGCCATCGCCGGGCAGATCGAGGCCACGGAGGGGCAACTGACCGCACAGGGCGGGGATGCCGCGCGCGTCATGCACAAGCGCCTGCGGGCCGCCCGCGAGGCCTTCCTGGACGTGGTGGGCTTCGTCGTCGAGCGCGGCAAGGCGAGCCCGGGTGCGGTCTACGCCGGCTCGGTGCCCTACATGATGCTGGCCGGCAACCTGGTCGCCGGCTGGCAGATGGCGCGCGCGCTGCTGGTGGCTGAGCAGCGCCTGGCCGCCGGCGAGGACGTGGACTTCATGCAGGCCAAGATCACGACCGCCCGCTTCTATGCGGACCATATCCTCAGCCGCGTGCCTGGCCTGCGCGACAGCATCGTGGACGGCGGCGATGCCGTCATGGCGATGGCGCTGGAGTCCTTCTGATGCTCTTGCCGCCCGTACTTCGCAACCTGCCGCTGCCGATCATCGGCGCGCCGCTGTTCATCGTCAGCAACCCCAAGCTCGTGATCGCGCAGTGCACGGCCGGCGTCGTCGGCTCGATGCCGGCGCTCAATGCGCGCCCGGCCGAACAGCTCGACGAGTGGCTGGCCGAGATCACCGAAGTACTGGCCGCCTGGGACCGCGACCACCCCGACCGCAAGGCGGCCCCGTTTGCGATCAACCAGATCGTGCACAGGACCAACGACCGGCTCGAGCACGACATGCAGGTCTGTGCCAAGTACAAGGTGCCTGTCGTCATCACGTCGCTCGGTGCCCGCACCGACATCAACGACGCAGTGCATGGCTGGGGCGGCGTGGTGCTGCACGACGTCATCAACAACACCTTTGCCAGGAAGGCGATCGAAAAGGGTGCCGACGGCCTGATCGCGGTGGCGGCGGGCGCCGGCGGCCATGCCGGCGTGAAGAGCCCGTTTGCACTGGTGCAGGAGATCCGCGAATGGTTCGACGGCCCGATCGCGCTGTCCGGCGCCATCGCCCACGGCGGTGCGGTGCTGGCGGCGCAGGCGATGGGGGCGGACTTCGGCTACATCGGATCGGCCTTCATCGCCACCGAGGAAGCGCGCGCCAGCGAGGCCTACAAGCAGTGCATCGTCGACAGCAGCAGTGACGACATCGTCTACTCCAGCCTGTTCACGGGCGTGCACGGCAACTACCTGGCGCCGTCGATCCGCCATGCCGGCCTGGACCCCGACCATCTGCCCGAGAGCGACCCGAGCAAGATGAACTTCGGCGGTGGCGAGGGCAGCAAGTCCAAGGCCTGGAAGGACATCTGGGGTTGCGGGCAGGGCATTGCCGCGATCAAGTCGGTACAGCCGGCCGGCGAACTGGTGGCCCGGCTGCGGCGTGAGTACGAAGCGGCGCGCAGCCGCATCTGCGCAGCGTGAGCCCCCGGTGACGCGTCGCCTCGTCGTCCGCGACGCCAACCTGTTCGACAGCGAGGCCGGGGTGATGCGCCCGGGCACGACGATCATCGTCGAAGGCGATCGCATCGCCACGGTGACGCAGGAACCGGTCAGGGTGGACGACGCCGCCGAACTGATCGACGCCGGCGGCCGCGCGGTCCTGCCGGGCCTGATCGACGCCCACGTGCACGTGGTGGCCACGTCACACGACCTGGCGGGCCTGGCGCTGCAGCCGGCGTCTCTGGTGACCGCCGAGAGCGCGCAGGTGATGCGGGCGATGCTGCTGCGCGGCTTCACGACCGTGCGCGACGCGGCCGGCGCCGACCACGGGCTGCAGACGGCGGTGGCGCGCGGGCTGTTTTCAGGCCCGCGCCTGTTCATCGCCGGCCAGCCGATCTCGCAGACCGGCGGCCATGCCGACATGCGGCCCAAGGGTGTGCGCACCGAGATGTTCTGTGCCTGTGCGGGGCTGGGCCTGGCCGGAGCGATCGCCGACGGCGTCGGCGAAGTGCGACGCGCGGTGCGCGAGCAGGTCCGCCAGGGCGCCAACCAGATCAAGATCATGGCCGGCGGCGGCGTATCGAGCCCCACCGACCCGATCGACGGCACGCAGTTCTCGATGGAGGAGCTGCGCGCCGCGGTCGAGGAGGCCGAGGCGGCCAACCTCTACGCGCTGGCGCACGCCTATTCGCCGCGCGCCGTGACGCGCGCGGTGCAGGCCGGCGTGCGCTCGATCGAACACGGCAACCTGATCGACGAGGCCACGGTGCGCGAAATGAAGCGGCATGGCGCCTACCTGGTGCCGACCCTGTCGACCTATGCGGCGCTGGCCGAAGAGGGGCAGCGCCTGGGCTGGTCGGCCGACATGCTGGCCAAGCTCGACATCGTGCGTGAACGCGGCCTGCACGCGCTGCAACTGGCCCGTGCCGAGGGCGTGCCGGTCGTCTTCGGGACCGACCTGCTGGGCCGCATGCACGACCGCCAGTCGGGCGAGTTTGCGCTGCGCGCGCCCGTGGTGCCGCCGCTCGAGCTGCTGCGCAGCGCGACTTTCGTGGCGGCCCGCGTGATGGGTCGGGAGCGTCAGGTGGGTGCGATCGTGCCCGGTGCCTGGGCCGACCTGCTGGTCGTCGACGGCGATCCCGAGGCCTCGCTGGACATGCTCGCCGCTCCCGACGCCGGAATCCGCGTCCTGGTGCAGGGCGGCCTGAGCATCAAGAACACGCTGCACTGACACGCAATCCCGGGCCGGGCAGCATCACGAAGCTGCCGAATTTCGCGCGGGTCAGGTGCCGTCGATCGAAGGACCGTGGTCGCTCGAGCAGCAGGGATCGCTACGGGTCGCCGGACATGACGGCCGGCGTGGCATCCACGGCCGCGTCGCAGCCGCGCGCGGCTGCGATCCAGCGCCGAACCAGCGCCCGGGCCCATGGGGCCGGCAGCCAGGGTAGGAAGCGGGCGGGCTCGGCCAGCGGCCCGCATCGGTAGCGGCCGTCGGCTGCGCCCCATTGCAACGCTGAACAGGCCCCCGTGCGGCGGCGCGACAACAAGAAGCCCAGCGGGCAGGGCGCATAGGCGCAGCACACGCCGCAGCCGTTGCAGGGCTGGCCTGCCGGCGGCTTGGGCGGCGCGGCCGCATGCAGGTGGATCACGAGCTGTCGCATGGTCCCCACAGTCTGCACAGTCCGGTGACTGCCTGTCAGCGGAACAGAAGGGTTCAGGGTGTCCAATCGTCGCCGTGCCGAGGAGCGGCGGTGCTACAGTCCCGCACCGAATCTCATTGGTCCTTCCCGTCCCCTTGTGCCTGCGGGCGCAAGCCGGGTCGCTAGTCCGCCCACCGGTGAAGCCGGGTCGCGGAAGGTTTTGAAACCAACCGAAGCCCTGGAAACCGGGGCGAAAGGTGAGCGAAGATGATGCAGCAGTCCAGGTCCAACTCCTACCTGTTCGGGGGCAATGCCCCGTACGTCGAGGAGCTGTACGAAGCCTACCTCGACAACCCGGGCAGCGTGCCGGACACCTGGCGCAGCTACTTCGACAACCTGCAGCACGTGCCGGCGGTGGACGGCAGCGAGTCGCGCGACGTGGCGCACGCGCCGGTGATCGAGTCCTTCGCTGCGCGCGCCAAGGCCAACGCCTTCGTCGTCAGGTCCAGCGGCGACGACCTGTCGATCGCGCGCAAGCAGTTGCACGTGCAGAGCCTGATCGCCGCGTACCGGTCGCTGGGTGCGCGATGGGCCGATCTGGACCCCCTCAAGCGCACCGAGCGCGCCCGCATCCCCGAGCTGGAACCGGCGTTCTACGACCTGAACGAGTCCGACATGGACATCACGTTCAGCGCCACGAACACCTACTTCAGCAAGGCCGAGCAGATGACGCTGCGGGAGATCCTGCAGGCACTGCGCGAAACCTACTGCGGATCGATCGGTGCCGAGATCATGCACATCTCCGAGCCGGTGGAGAAGCGCTGGTGGCAGGAGCGGCTGGAAAGCGTGCGCGGCAAGGCGAGTTTCAGTGTCGAGCAGAAGAAGCACATCCTCGAGCGCATCACGGCTGCCGAGGGTCTCGAACGCTACCTGCACACCAAGTATGTCGGCCAGAAGCGCTTCTCGCTGGAGGGCGGCGAGAGCTTCATCGCGTCGATCGACGAACTGATCCAGCGCGCCGGCAGCCAGGGTGTGGCCGAGATCGTGATCGGCATGGCGCACCGCGGACGCCTGAACGTGCTGGTCAACACGCTGGGCAAGATGCCCAAGGACCTGTTCGCCGAGTTCGACCACACGGCGCCGGAGGCGCTGCCCTCGGGCGACGTCAAGTACCACCAGGGGTTCTCCAGCGACGTCTCCACCCCGGGCGGCCCGGTGCACCTGAGCCTGGCCTTCAATCCCTCGCACCTGGAGATCGTGAACCCGGTCGTCGAGGGGTCGGTGAAGGCGCGACTGGAGCGTCGCGGCGATACCACCTTGAGCCAGGTGCTGGCGGTGCAGGTGCATGGCGACGCGGCCTTCGCCGGCCAGGGCGTGGTCATGGAAACGCTGGCGCTGGCCTATGCGCGCGGCTACCGCACCGGCGGTACGGTGCACATCGTCATCAACAACCAGATCGGCTTCACCACCAGCGACCCGCGCGACAGCCGCTCGTCGCTGTACTGCACCGACGTCGTGAAGATGATCGACGCGCCGGTGCTGCACGTGAACGGCGACGACCCCGAGGCCGTGGTGTTCTGCACCCAGCTGGCGATGGACTACCGAAACCAGTTCAACAAGGACCTGGTGCTGGACATCGTCTGCTTCCGCAAGCTCGGGCACAACGAGCAGGACACGCCCAGCCTGACGCAGCCGCTGATGTACAAGGTGATCGCCAAGCACCCCGGCACGCGCAAGCTGTACGGCGACAAGCTCGTCGCCCAGGGCGTTCTGGCCGAAGGCGACCCGGAACAGATGGTCAAGGACTTCCGTGCGGCGATGGACGAGGGCCGCCACACCGTCGACCCGGTGCTGACCAACTTCAAGAGCAAGTACGCGGTCGACTGGGCACCGTTCCTGGGCAAGAAGTGGACCGATGCCGCCGACACTGCGCTGCCGCTGGCCGAGATCAGGCGGCTGTCCGAGCGCCTGACGACGATCCCGGACAACTTCAAGCTCCACCCGCTGGTCGAAAAGGTCATCGCCGATCGGGCCGCGATGGGCCGCGGCGAGATCAACGTCGACTGGGGCATGGGAGAGTCGCTGGCCTATGCCTCGCTGGTGGCCAGCGGGCACGGCGTGCGACTGTCGGGCGAGGACTGCGGGCGCGGCACATTCACCCACCGCCATGCGGTGCTGCACGACCAGAATCGCGAGAAGTACGACACCGGCACCTATGTGCCGCTGGAGAACATCGCTGAAAACCAGGCCAAGTTCCGGGTCATCGACTCGATCCTGTCGGAGGAGGCGGTGCTCGGCTTCGAATACGGCTATGCGTCGGCCGAGCCCAACACGCTGGTGATCTGGGAGGCGCAGTTCGGCGACTTCGTCAACGGCGCGCAGGTCGTGATCGACCAGTTCATCGCCGCCGGCGAAGTGAAGTGGGGGCGCGTCAACGGGCTCACGCTGTTGCTGCCGCACGGCTACGAAGGGCAGGGCCCGGAACACAGCTCGGCGCGCCTGGAGCGCTTCATGCAGCTGGCCGCGGACAACAACATGCAGATCTGCCAGCCCACCAACGCGGCGCAGATCTTCCACCTGCTGCGCCGCCAGATGGTGCGCATGTTCCGCAAGCCGTTGGTCATCATGACGCCCAAGTCGCTGCTGCGCGCCAAGGACGCCACTTCGCCGCTGACCGAATTCACGAAGGGCGAGTTCAGGACCGTGATCGGCCCGCAGCGCAGCGAGGTCGATGGCGAGAAGGTCAAGCGCGTCATCGTCTGCTCGGGCAAGGTGGCCTACGACCTGCTGCGCCGGCGCGACGAGAAGAAGGCCTGGGACGTGGCGATCCTGCGCGTGGAACAGCTCTACCCGTTCCCGCACAAGACCTTCCAGGCCGAGATGAAGCGTTTCCCGAATGCCGCCGACGTGGTCTGGTGCCAGGACGAGCCACAGAACCAGGGCGCCTGGTTCTTCGTGCAGCACTACATCCACGAAAACATGCTCGAGGGCCAGCGCCTGGGCTATGCCGGCCGCCCCGCGTCGGCGTCGCCGGCGGTCGGCTATGCGCACCTGCACCAGGAGCAGCAAAAGGCGCTGATCGACCAGGCCTACGCAAAGCTCAAGGGCTTCGTGCTGAGCAAGTGACCCCGCATCTCAAGAAAGTACATCGATGTCCATCGTAGAAGTCAAGGTCCCGCAGCTGTCCGAATCCGTCGCCGAGGCGACCCTGCTGCAATGGAAGAAGAAGGCCGGCGAAGCCGTCGCGTTGGACGAGATCCTGATCGAGGTCGAGACCGACAAGGTCGTGCTCGAGGTGCCCGCCCCGGCGGCCGGCGTGCTGGCCGAGATCGTGCAGGCCGATGGTGCCACCGTGGCGGCCGAGCAGTTGATCGCCCGCATCGACACCGAGGCCACCGCCAGCGCCAGCGCCGCACCTGCGGCGGCTCCGCCTGCCGCGGCGGCGCCAGCCGTGGCGGCACAGGCTACTGCCGGCATGGCGGGCGTGGCGATGCCGGCGGCCGCCAAGCTGATGGCCGACAACCAGCTGGCGCCCGGCTCGGTGCCCGGCAGCGGCAAGGACGGCCGCGTGACCAAGGGCGACGTGCTCGGTGCGATCGCCACGCCGCCGGCGCGTCCCGCGGCGCCGCCTGGCCCCGCGGTACGGGCCCCGTTGCCGCAGGTGGCCGCGCCGGTGATGGCGCCCAAGCTGGGCGAACGGCCCGAGCAGCGGGTGCCGATGTCGCGCCTGCGCGCGCGGGTGGCCGAGCGTCTGCTGCAGTCGCAGCAGACCAACGCCATTCTGACGACCTTCAACGAGGTCAACATGGCGCCGGTGATGGCCATGCGCAAGAAGTTCCAGGAGAACTTCGAGAAGGAGCACGGCGTCAAGCTCGGCTTCATGAGCTTCTTCGTGAAGGCGGCCGTGGCGGCGCTGAAGAAGTACCCGGTGCTCAACGCCAGCGTCGACGGCACCGACATCGTCTACCACGGCTACTTCGACATCGGCATCGCGGTCGGCTCGCCGCGCGGTCTGGTGGTCCCCATCATCCGCAACGCGGACCAGCTGAGCTTCTCGGGCATCGAGAAGACGATTGCCGAGTTCGGCACCAAGGCGCGCGACGGCAAGCTGTCGCTGGACGAACTCACCGGCGGCACCTTCTCGATCAGCAACGGCGGGGTGTTCGGCTCCATGCTGTCGACGCCCATCATCAACCCGCCGCAAAGCGCGATTCTCGGCGTGCACGCCACCAAGGACCGCGCCGTGGTGGAAAACGGCCAGGTCGTGGTCCGCCCGATGAACTACCTGGCCATGAGCTACGACCACCGCATCATCGACGGCCGCGAGGCCGTGCTCGGCCTGGTCGCCATGAAGGACGCGCTGGAGGACCCGGCGCGCCTGTTGTTCGACATCTGAGGAGCGCGTCATGAGCCTTGCCGACGAGTTCACCCGGCTGCAGGCGCTGCGAGACAGCGGCACGCTGACCGAAGACGAATTCCAGCGTGCCAAGGCGCGCGTGCTCGACGGTGGTGTGAACGTCTCGCCGGCCGAGATCAACAAGCTGCGCCGCAGCGTCAGCGACCGCTGGATCGGTGGCGTGTGCGGTGGCATCGCGGCGCTGACCGGCATCGAAAGCTGGATCTGGCGCCTGCTGCTGACGGTGCTGGCCGTGTTCGGCGGCACCGGCATCCTGATCTACATCCTGCTGTGGATCTTCGTCCCCAGCGACTGACTACAAGACGCAGACCCTCCAACATGTCCAAGGCATTCGACGTCATCGTGATCGGCGGCGGCCCGGGCGGCTACATCGCCGCCATCCGTGCCGCACAACTCGGCTTTCAGACCGCTTGCATCGACGAATGGTCGAACGACAAGGGGGGGCCGGCCCCCGGCGGCACCTGCACCAACGTGGGTTGCATCCCGAGCAAGGCGCTGCTGCAGTCCAGCGAGCACTACGAACACGCAGGCAAGCACTTCGCGGAGCACGGCATCGGGGTGGGCAAGCTGAGCCTGGACCTCGGCCGCATGATCGGCCGCAAGGACCAGGTCGTGAAGCAGAACAACGACGGCATCCTCTACCTGTTCAAGAAGAACAAGGTCAGCTACTTTCACGGCCGCGGATCGTTCGTGAAGGCGTTCGAGGCCGGCTACGAGATCCAGGTTGGCGGCGGCAGCCCGGAGACCCTGACCGGCAAGCACATCGTGCTGGCCACCGGTTCGAACGCGCGGGCGCTGCCGGGCGCGCCCTTCGACGAGGAGCGCATCCTGAGCAACGACGGCGCGCTGCGGCTGGGCGAGGTGCCCAAGACCCTGGGCCTGATCGGCTCTGGCGTCATCGGGCTGGAAATGGGCTCGGTCTGGCGGCGGTTGGGGGCCGAGGTGACGGTGCTGGAGGCGCTGCCGACCTTTCTCGGCGCGGTCGACGAGCAGATCGCCAAGGAAGCCCTCAAGGCATTCACCAAGCAGGGGCTCAAGATCGAACTCGGCGTCAAGGTTGGCGACATCAAGGCGGGCAAGAAGGGTGTCTCGGTGGCCTATGCCGACGCCAAGGGGGGCGCCCAGTCGCTCGAGGTCGACCGTCTGATCGTCTCCATCGGCCGCGTGCCGAACACGACCGGCCTGAATGCCGAGGCGGTGGGGCTGAAGCTGGACGAGCGCGGGGCGATCGTCGTCGACGACGAGTGCCGCACCAACCTGAAGGGCGTGTGGGCCGTGGGCGACGTCGTGCGCGGGCCGATGCTGGCGCACAAGGCCGAGGAGGAAGGCGTGGCGGTCGCCGAGCGCATCGCCGGCCAGCATGGCCACGTCGATTTCAACACCATCCCCTGGGTCATCTACACCAGCCCGGAGATCGCCTGGGTCGGCCAGACCGAACAACAGCTCAAGGCCGCCGGCCGCGCCTACAAGGCAGGCAGTTTCCCGTTCATGGCCAACGGGCGCGCGCGCGCCCTGGGCGACACCACCGGTATGGTCAAGTTCCTGGCCGACGCGGCCAGCGACGAGATCCTGGGGGTGCACATCGTCGGGCCGATGGCCAGCGAGCTGATTGCCGAAGCCGTGGTCGCGATGTCGTTCCGCGCCAGCAGCGAGGACATCGCCCGCATCTGCCACGCGCATCCGTCGCTGAGCGAGGCCACCAAGGAAGCGGCGCTGGCGGTCGACAAGCGAACGCTCAACTTTTGAGCCTTCGCGACGCACCCCGGCCGCTGCCCGTGCCAGGGCATTGATCTTGACCGCCCACCTGATCGGCTGAACCTTGGGTGTCCGTGCCCTGTACGAGTCAACTCTCGCCGAGCGCGACTATCGCAGCGACGCGGCGCAGCTGAGCGCACTGTCAGCGCTGGAGCGCTGCGAGCGTGAGTGGGCCGACTACAAGGCGCGCCGCGCCAATGCGCTGACCAAGCTGATCCGCCGCCCTCCGATTCCGCGCGGGGTCTACATGTGGGGCGGCGTCGGGCGCGGCAAGAGCTTCCTGATGGATTGCTTCTTCCAGGCCGTGCCGCTGACACGCAAGACGCGGCTGCACTTCCACGAGTTCATGCGCGAGGTGCACCGGGAACTGCAGGAGCTCAAGGGCACGGCCGACCCGCTGCAGGTGCTGGGCGCGCGCATCGCGCGGCGTTTCCGGCTGATCTGCTTCGACGAGTTTCACATCGCCGATGTCACCGACGCGATGATCCTGCATCGCCTGCTGTCAGCCATGTTCGACAACCGGGTCAGCATCGTGACGACGTCGAACTTCCCGCCCGACGGCCTGTACCCGAACGGGCTGCACCGCGACCGTATCCTGCCCGCGATCGAGTTGCTGAAGTCAAGGCTGGAGGTGCTCAACGTCGATGCCGGCACCGACTACCGGCAGCGCACGATGGAGTCGGTGGACATGTACCGCCACCCGCTGGACGCGGCGGCCGACGCGGCACTGCAGTCGGCCTTCGAACGCCTGGCCGAGGCGCGTGACGAGGACGCCCTGATGCGGATCGAGCATCGCGAACTGCGTGCGCGACGGCGCGCCGGCGGCGTGGTCTGGTTCGATTTCGCCACTCTGTGCGGCGGCCCGCGTTCCCAGAACGACTACCTCGAGATCGCGTCGCGCTTCCACACGCTGCTGCTGTCGGGCGTGCCGCAGATGCCGCCGCGGCTGGCCAGCGAGGCGCGACGCTTCACGTGGCTGGTCGATGTGCTGTACGACCGCCACGTCAAGCTCATCCTGACCGCCGAGGTGCCGGCCGAAGCGCTCTACACCGAGGGCCCGTTCGCCAACGAGTTTGCCCGCACCGTGTCGCGCCTGCGGGAGATGCGATCGGACGCCTACCTGTCACAAGCCAAG
>Ga0316188_10000418_pt1 | contig 18118 bp, 17 predicted proteins | sample Phiworburrow1_MG_FD_204933 | JGI IMG/M metagenome (GOLD analysis project Ga0316188, IMG submission 204933) | Coastal sediment microbial communities from Maine, United States - Phippsburg worm burrow 1 | ecosystem: Environmental > Aquatic > Marine > Coastal > Sediment | place: USA: Maine...
TTTTCAGCGAGAACCACTCCTTCTCGATCATAAATCAAGCCACGAGTAGGCGGCAATTCCATCAAACGGATACGATTATGCTCAGATAAATCAGAAAAATGGGTATAATCAACGATTTGTAACCATGCCAGGCGAAATAGCAGCACTCCGATCAGGAGCAAACAAATTAATGCCGCCACAATCGCGCGAAATTTGAAAATACTCGCCTCATATGAATGATCAGAAACATGTGACCGATATGGCATAGAAATATTGTACGACCCGACTAAGCTTTTTATTATTTTTATACTTAATTTTTGTACGGCACTAGCGTACTAAAATGGCGAAAAATGACAAATAACACAAATAAGTGCACATTATATAGCGTTTAGTGTGTTTCAGGCTCGACAATTTCTCAACAATAGATACAATCGCCTAAGATAACTGGAAGGGAAGGTTTGTTATGCAGAGATATCTGCTCGCAGACTTACGAAAATCACATTAAGTCACTGAATAATAAAAATAAAACGTGGCAGGAAATGACTATGAAATTAATCCTGATCGGGGCACCTGGATCTGGTAAAGGTACACAGGCAAAATATTTAACTGAAAAATACCATATCCCTCAGATTTCAACGGGCGATCTATTACGCGCCGCCGTTACAGCGCAGACCCCACTGGGTCGTCAGGCAAAAACGATTATGGATGCGGGCCAGCTGGTACCCAATGATATCGTAATCGGCATGATACGCGAACGTATTGCCCGCCCTGATGCTGAACAGGGTTTTGTACTCGATGGTTTCCCGCGCAATATTGCACAGGCAATCGCTCTGGACGAGATACTCGACATCCTGGGCAAACCGATAGATGCCGTTTTACAGTTTGATGTTGATGCAGATATGCTGATACAACGCATGATTGGCAGACTGACCTGCATTTCCTGCGGCGCTCTGTTTAATCTATTTACGCAACCACCTGCCATTGATGACAAATGTGATGAATGTGGTGGCGTGCTGCACCATCGTTCCGATGATAAAGAAGAAACTATTGAAAGACGTTTAAATATTTTTGAAACATTAACCCAGCCATTAAGCGACCATTACAAGCAGAAAGGCATACTTCATATGATCGAGGCTCATGGCGATGTCAGCGAAGTCACCAAGCGCGTCAAATCTGCATTAAGAGGTTTACGCCCAAAAAGAACACCGGTCAAACCCATGCTGGCGCCAGTTCTGACACCTGCAAAGAATGCTAAGCCGGAGATAAAACATATTAAAGTTGAGCTGCCTAAACCTAAAATACGTCCACGTAAGAAAATTAAAACGTTAACCGGCAATACTACAGTTAAAAAAATAGACATTAAAAAACAGCTGCCAGAGGTAGTAAGCAAGAAAACAATCAAAGCAGCGACAGCAAAAAAGGCCCGCTTAAACGCCGGTATCAAGAAAACAGCAGCGCAATCAAATCTACCTGATGATGATCTTGATAAAACCTTAAAGGCGCTGGAAGCAAAATTGAAACAGACCAGAGCACAGTTAAAAGCAGTAGCGGATGCTGAAAAAGCATTGCTCAAAGCTGAAAAAACCAAGGATACGGCACTGAAAAATGCCCTTAAAGCAGAAACCGCAAAACTGAAAAAACAAAAAAAATAATGGCTAACTATTGTTCATCAATAATCCTTTCCAACAAAGAATAGTCGGTTTCAAGCCATAAAAAAGCCTCGATAAAAAATCGAGGCTTTTTTTATCAACACCTCAACTTATCTGTTATTGCTGCTCTGACTGCTGTTTTGCCTGCTGCTCTGCAACTTCCTTGCGCACCTGATCCATATCCAGCTCCTTAGTTTTTCCTATAATCTGCTCGAGAGCACTTTCAGGTAACATGCCTGCCTGTGAAAAAATGGCGATCTGGTCGCGGAAAATCATCAAGGTAGGAATCGAACGTATCTGAAAACTCGCCGCCAGCTGCTGCTCATCCTCGGTGTTCACCTTGGCGAACACCACATCTTTGTGTTTTTCAGAAACAGCATCATATACTGGTGCAAAAGACTTACAGGGACCACACCACGGCGCCCAGAAATCGATGATAACAATATCATTATTTGCGATAGTATCCTCTAGTGTTTCTTTCGTTATTTCTACTGTAGCCATAATAAACCCGCAATCTTTTCTCTAGTATAAAAACCTGGTTTAACCTGATCGTCTATATTGTACCTTTACCCGGAATCACTTGTCTGCTACCAGGCTAAACCCTGAGGTAGCAGGCAGACGCGGCATGGTAATTTCAGGATAAGTACCGGTTAACGCACCCAGAAAGGCAACGATATCGCTGACCTCTTTATCTGATAAATCTTTGTTCAGCTGTGTTTTTGCCATCAACCGCACCGCTTCTGAGAGATCATTGACCGCACCATTGTGGAAATATGGCGCGCTATCAGTGATATTACGTAAAGTAGGTACGCGATACATATGAGCATCTGCTGCATTAGCCGTTACCGCTTCACGACCTTTGTCGGCACTCAGATTGTATTTTTTATCAAAATCATTATCACTAAAGGTTGGGAACTTGGCATAAAAACCCTGACCGAAGGGCATCTTAGGTCCATTGAATGCTGCCCCTGAATGACATGAGGTACAGCCAGCAGACTCAAATGTTTCCATACCACTCACCTGTTCTGCGGTCATCGCTTTTTTGTCACCTTTGACATACTTATCATAAGGGCTATCAGGAGTGATCAGGGTGCGTTCAAACGCCGCAACCGCTTTCGCAGCATTGTCTTCTGTTATCGAATCTTTACCGAAGGCTGCTTCAAAATAAGGTTTATAACCCGGAATGGCGAGCAGGTGTTCCATCGCATGCCCGATATCTGACATACCCATCTCCACTGGATTGGTCACCGGACCCTTCGCCTGGTCTTCTAACAATACCGCGCGACCATCCCAGAACTGCACGGAATGAAAGGCCGAGTTCCACACGGTAGGCGCATTACGACCGCCAGTCTTACCGTGTACACCCATAGAGACCGTACGGCTGTCATCACCACCTTCCATCACGTTGTGGCATGAGTTGCATGAAACCGTACCGGTCGATGAAAAGCGAGGATCCATATACAGCATCTTGCCCAGTGTTACCTTGGCCTCAGTGGTTGGATTATCTTCCGGCGCCGGCGCCACATCTGGCAACGCTTCCCAGGCTGCATTTACCGGCAGAGCAGTTGCTACTGTCAATGCAAGCACAGATCCCATTAAACTTTTACGAATCATACTAATACGGACCATATAGGTATCCTCTGACTAACTTGTTAATTATTAAATAGATTTAAGATTATTCTAACAATACATCCATCTGCGTATATTATCAATATCTAATATAGACAACATCTGCAGGCACAGGCAACAGCAGCATCATCTGTGATCAAAAATTGACTGAAATGAGTATTTCCGGGTAAGTGTTAGAACAGTCCAGATAACTTGGGCAGTCCTTATATTCTTCATAGACGATACCACCGCCAACATAAACACCCTTACTGCCTGAAAAATAGGCACCGGCACGGTAGCCATATGAATCTTGATTATCATAACCATCGATATATGCTGTACGGTAGAACGCACCGACATAAGGCTTTATAACCTCTGCCTGTGAAAATACATATTTCACTTGCGGACTGACTTTAGTTATAGCCGGGTCACCTGAAAACCAGTGCTGCACATCGACACCAAGCTCCAGCCCGTTAAATAAATAATAGCCGATACCTACCCCTAAAATGATGTAGTTATCATTAAACGCAGTGCCTGAACCGGCAACGATACCGACACTGGTTGCGCCTTTGGAGAATGCAGTGCTTACACCGGAGGTACCGACACTTGCGGCGTTAACCGATAACATCTGAGCCGCCGAACCCAGCAAGACCAATAGTACTAAAACTTTTTTTATCGCTTTCTTTTTCATGCCCTTTCCATTGCTACCTGTCTATTTTTTTACTGAAGCAGATATTAACTTCTATTCCCGTATAAATCACGATACAGGCCATCTTTATTTATTAATTCCTGGTGATTACCTTCATCGATTATTTTCCCGGCATCGAACACCAGTACACGGTCGGCCTGTTTCACCGCACTCAGACGATGCGCGATAATCAATGTAGTACGGCCACGCAGAAAAGCATGCATCGCTTCATGTAACAATGCTTCTGTTTCTATATCCAGTGATGAGGTTGCCTCATCTAATATTACGACTTTGGGATCAGCCAGAATCATACGTGCTATCGCCAGCCGTTGCCGCTGGCCACCTGATAAACGGATGCCACTGCGCCCGATGATACTGTCTAAATGTTCAGGCATGTCTTTCACCACTTTATGCATCTGCGCTATGTCCAGCGCCTGCCAGATCGTATCATCGTCAATGTTTCGTCCCAGGCACAGGTTTTCCCGTACCGTGTCGTTAAACATCGCAGGCTGCTGTAATACCGTCGCCACATTCTCCCTGACCACGTCGAGGCCGATATCCTTGAGGTTGACACCGTCAAAATACAGCTCCCCTGAATCAGCGGGATACAACCCTAGAATGATCTGAACCAGAGTCGACTTACCGCCACCACTGGCTCCGACCAGCGCCACCTTTTCACCTTCACCAATCGACAGGCTAACGCCATCGAGGACCGCCAGACCTTCACCATAAGAAAAACAGATGTTTTCTACACTCAAACCGACAGTATGTTTATCTTTAAAAGGATTTTTGTTGTGTGCATATTCAGGTTCACGTTTCATCCCAAGCAGTTTATTAATACGCTCTATGGCTGCATTTGCAGCGTAGTAACTGTATTGAATGCCAAGCACTTCCTGCACCGGGCCCATCATAAACCACAGGTAAGCATAAACCGCAAACATCTCACCAATAGTTAAACCGCTGAATAATACGACCACCATACTGAGTCCGCGAAAAAACTCAAACCCCATGAGGAAAATAAAAAAGGACAAACGATTAGCTGCATCACTCTTCCAGCCAAAAGCGATCATATTATTTTTCAGTTGCTCTGCACGCGACACAACCCGGGCTAAATAATGCCCTTCACGATTACTGGCGCGTATCTGCTGAATGCCATCCAGCGTTTCAATCAAGGCCTGCTGAAACAGTTCGAACGATATGTTCTCATTACGTTTTAGATTTTTTACTTTCTTACCCATGACCATGGTGAAATAAATCACTACCGGATTCATCAATAATATGAACAGCGCGAGCTGCCAGTGCATCCACAGCAACACAATCGCTACACCGATTACTGTTAACACAGCCACGATAAACTTACTGAGTGCTGTTCCTAAAAAATCATCGATCGCGTTCACGTCTGTGATCAGATGAGACGTAATCGATCCTGAACCTGCCGCCTCATATTCGGCCATCGACACCTTCTGTAGATGCTGCAACAGACCTGAACGTATACGATAAGTCACATCCTTTGCTACCCGGGTAAATTCTCGTGTCTGCAACACCGCCAGCAGTAATGCGATCAGCCTCAACACCATTGATAGCAGCATAACGATCACGATGATACCAACGGATGTCAACCACGGTTGCGGGAAAATATCCGATAGCAGCGCGATAACTTTGCCCGGCTTACCAAGCAGCACTTCATCGACCAGCATAGGCATTAACAGCGGCACCGGCACACTGATAACAGCAGCGAATATAGCGATGAAATTTGCCATCATTAGTGATTTTTTGTGCTGTTTAACGATGGCGAATATGCGTGACCAGGTATATGGCTGCTGCGCCGTTAATTGATCATGATGGCTGGTCATTGGATGTTCCCTTTTTGCTTTCATCTTGCATCCTCAGAGTAATTATCCAGGGCGAACAACAATGCCTGGGTACCTTTTTTACCGTGACCGGCATCTCGCACTTTTTCATACAACGATTTCACTAATGACAAACCGGGCAAATTCAGGCCCATCGCTTCTGACTCGTGTAGCGCGATACCGAGATCTTTAATAAAGTGGTCCACCATGAACCCAGGAGCAAAATCCTGTTTGATGACCCTCGGCGCAAGGTTATCCAGAGTCCAGCAGCCGGCAGCACCCTGGCGTATCGCAGCAAGCAATGTCTCACCGTTCAGCTGCGCATGTCTAGCGTACAGCAATGCTTCGCAGACTCCGATCATGGTGCCAGCTACTACAATCTGATTACACATCTTGGTGTGTTGCCCACTGCCAGCTTCTCCCATTATCTGTACCCGCCCCAGGTATTCAAACAGAGGCATGACCTGCCTGATGATGTTTTCATCACCTCCCGCCATAATCGACAGGCTGGCATTTCTGGCGCCAACATCGCCACCTGAAACAGGTGCATCTATGCAGTGTGCACCATGTTGCTCTGCATATTGCGCCATCTCCAGGGCCAGACTCGGAGCTGTCGTACCCATATCGATGAATATCTTATTGTTTATCGTGGTATGGAACAGTCCGTCAGCCGAAAAATATACATCCCGAACTTCGCTCTCCATACCCACCATGGTAAACACGATGTCGCTCTGAGCCGTAATTTCTAACGGAGTATCACACCACTGAGCACCATTTTGCATAAGCTCGCTGGCTTTTTCTTTACTTCGCGTAAATATCGACATCGGATAACCGGCAGCCATTAGATGCTGACACATCGCGCCACCCATTACACCCAGACCAATCCAGCCAAGTTTTGTGTGTTTTTGCATGTACCTATCCTGTAGAATTCAGCAATTTATTTTCACACGAATAACACGTTACGTCTTCATGAATACACAATCAATAAACACCCAATTAAAAGCACTGCTGTTCGATGTTGACGGCACCCTGTCCGATACAGAGCGAGATGGACACCGCGTGGCATTTAACCAGGCTTTTGCAGAATACGGCGTCGACTGGAACTGGGACATTGACACCTATGGCGAGCTACTCACGATCACCGGCGGTAAAGAACGCATGCAGTATTATGCGGACAGGTTCCTCGATAAAGACAGCTTGCCCGACAACCTTGAAACATTGATCCCCGAACTGCATCAGGCAAAAACTCGCCATTACACCCGGTTATTATCAACCGGCGCCATCCCTTTACGACCCGGCGTAGAAAGATTGCTCAAGGAAGCACGACAACGCGGTTTTCGTCTGGCTATCGCCACAACCACTACACCCGAAAACGTCACGGCCCTGCTCACCCATACCCTGGGTGCTGACGCTATCGACTGGTTCGAAGTCATTGCTGCCGGGGACATCGTACCTGCAAAAAAACCAGCACCGGACATTTATGATTATGCCTTAAAAGCCATGAAACTGAGCGCCAATGAATGTATGGCATTCGAAGATTCCGCCAATGGCATCAAGTCGACCACAGCGGCAAATTTAAACACCATCATAACCATCAATGACTACACCAGAGACCACGATTTCTCTGGCGCCACAATCGTACTTGACCAGATGGGTGAACCTGGGCATCCGTTTTCCGTGATCAGGGGTGATGCTGCAGGCAGCACCTATCTTGATTGCGACCTGGTAGTAAAACTTCACCAGCAAGCGATCACCCGTTAATCGTGTCCTGGTTAAATCAGGTAGATCTGAGTTTAATAACCACCTGCCTTTATATATTGACCGGCGCCTTCGCCGGTTTCGCTGCTGGGTTATTAGGCATAGGTGGCGGCCTGATTATAGTGCCGGTTTTATATTTTATCTTTTCTGCCCAAGGTTACGATCAACAATATCTCATGCACATGGCGTTGACCACTTCACTGGCGACCATTGTTTTTACATCGATTTCATCTACCTTAGCGCATCACAAAAAACACGCTGTACTGTGGCGACTTGTTTTTTTATTAAGCCCCGGAATCATAATCGGCTCCTGGTTTGGCGGAAAGTTTGCTTCAGTTATGGATACCGAAATACTCGGATCTTTTTTTGCCGTTTTTGAGTTACTGGTTGCGATAAATCTGCTATTAAAAAAACAATCGAGACAACATCAAATAAAGATAAACAAAGCTATCGCAACCACAGGTGGCATTGTCATAGGCTTCGTCTCCACCGTCGTCGGAATTGGCGGCGCAACTATGACCGTACCCTTTTTACACTGGTTCAATGTATCAATACGTAACGCGGTTGCCACTTCTGCCGCCTGCGGTTTCCCCATCGCCCTGTTTGGCACTTTATCTTTCATCTACGCAAGCTGGGATCAACACCTGTTCAGTGCAACATCCATCGGTTATCTACAGCTTCATGCTTTATTAATCATTGCGACCAGCAGTTTCATTTTTGCACCGCTAGGCGCGAAGTTGGCACATACTATTTCTGAAAAAACTTTACGCCTGGTGTTTGCATTCATCTTGTTAACTTTGAGCATTACGATGTTTTCGGTTTGAAAACAAAAAATCCGCTAAGGATTGCCGGCAAAGATCCAGGAAAAGCCAGCACCGATCAAAGAATAATCCTGCTTTTCGACCAGTGGACTATCTTCGAACTCAGCTCCGCGTAATGACTGATAGCGCAGGAACATCCAGTAAACAAGGTCACCTGCTTTATAGGTAACACGGTAATTAAAAAAACCGCCACCATAACCGGCATCACTGTTATATACAGGACGAGTAGCAGTAGAAAACTCGGGTGCCACATCATAATAATAAGAATAAAAGTCCTGCGTCGCGAACTTTAGCCCTATGGTCGCTTTATGTGACAAACCGGTATCGGTTGACCGCTGATGGTCAAAAGTAAAGCGCGGCTCGATCAAATACCCGATATTTTCTATGCTGGAAAAATTTGTAGCGATAGCGAGACGAAACGGTATTTCAAATCGCGCTTCAAAATAGTTTTTATTTTTATCATTCAATTTAAATTCCAGTGATGGCCCGGCCTGCAGCATAAAATCCAGGTCTGGCATACCTTTCCTGGCTTCCGTGTCATCACTTTTAACAGGCAGAAGAAAATCGGCACTTATATCGATAACGATTATGTTTGAATTGTATATAAAACTTTTTATTCCACGATCAATTTCAAACTTGGAAGAGAGATAGGTAAAATAGGGCGCCGGCAGTACAAAGCGATTGGTTGCTTTCGAACCTGGGTACAGATTGTACTCAAATATACCAAGACCTAAACCGAGAGCCCATTCCACTTTTTCATCTTCATCTATTTTAGTTTCACTGGCCAGCACAGATAGACTGCTTACACAATGCAGCATCAGACAAATGAACAAAGTTATAAAAAGGCGTATCATCACATTACCAGATATATTTTAAAACGATCGAAATCAAGGTGACTATAGCGTATGGCATCTTTACCTGAATTGAAAGTTACCGTCTACAGTGACTATATCTGTCCATTCTGTTACGTCGGCCACCACCGTCTGCAACGGTTACGTGACAGTTATGAACTGAAAGTAAACTGGTGTTTCCTGGAGATTCATCCGGAGACAAGCGCAAAGGGCGAAGCTATCGACACGCTGGATTATCCGTCAGAACAATGGCAAAAAATGCTGGATAACCTGGAACGCATAGCCCAAGAAGAAAACATCCCCCTTGGCAATCTCAGTTTTATCACCAACTCCAAAGACGCTCTTTTATTATCAGAGGCCGCAAAACAATACGGTAAAAAAGTCTTTTACGATTTGCATGAAAAGTTGTTCAAGGCTTATTTTGTTCATAGCAGGAACATCGGCGATAAGATCATACTTAAGGAAATCGCTTTATCCTGCGGTATCGATGAGCACATCATCAAGTCCGCATGGATCGATGAAATTTACGCAAAAAGATTGATCAATAATTATCTCAGCGCACGTCAACATAATGTTCAGAGTGTGCCGAGTTTTGTTTTTGGTAACCGCATACTTACTGGTGTCGTTAGCGAAAAGACTTTTCGAGAAGTGGCGAATCAGTCATTCAGCGATTCAGGCTCCCGGCATGGATCATGAACCGGCTAAGAGGATTAGCTACGATTACTATTCTGCGATACCCAGCATAGCATCTTTCAGACCACCATCAGCAGGCTCATCTCCTAACCAGACATCCAGCAGCGCCTGATAAAAATCAGCACCGTCGATGACACCTTTTTCTTCACCATTGATAGTGACACGAGTTCCTGTTGCCGGAATATAATCGAGCAACACTTCATCGCCCGCTTTCAGATCAGGAAAATAATTTACAAAGGTATCGAGTCGTGCCTGTAGTTTTTCAAGCTGTTCATGGCTGTTGTTTTCTTCAAAACCCTCGTGCCATGCTTTGACCATTTTTTCACGAGCAACCAGGTCATAGATGATATGCATGGCAACACGTTTTGGCCCTGCTAAAGCCTGTACAGCATCACGTGAGTTAACTTTTGTTTCTGTATAAAGTGCACCGACATAGATTTTAAAAACAAACCTGGTACGGTAACCGATACCGTTTAACTGCAATTCTACGTCAGTGTTTTGCAGCGTTACCTTGTCTGGCAGTGTTACGTCACCGATATTGTGCGCGCTGATAGCTGTTACATACAGGGTAGAAAGCAGGATAATAAAAAAAATAGAAAGATCACGAACAAGCATTTTTTTAGTTGTCATAACACTCACCCAGAAAGTTCAATATGATGAAAAACCAGTCATTTGAGGATAGGATATACTACAGGCACTCCTTCTGAGGTTACACTATCATCTGAGGTAGTGTTATACAATGACTATGCATACAAAAATTGATACCAGGCATTCGCTGTTCACCTATCTGTTCTATATCAGCCTGTCCTGCTTTCTTACCATCATATTAAATATTATCCATGCCGTTTACGCACTCAGGATAGAGCTTACCCCCGTGTCTTTCATCATCCCCACTTTCGCGGGTCTGCTGTTTGGTTTTTTGCTCGCGCATGTCAAGATATTAAGCGCGAAATTAAGCAAGATCGCCTACACGGATTCCCTTACACACATCTACAATCGGCTGCATTTCGCCCATTTTCTCGACATTGAGATCGATAAAGCAAAACGTTATGGCAGCAAATTTTCAATTATCTTTTTCGATCTTGACCATTTCAAGAAGGTGAATGATAACTATGGTCACCTGATCGGCGACGAAGTCCTCGAGGAGATTACTAAAATTGTCTCTAAAGCGAATCGTAGCGCGGATATTTTTGCGCGTTATGGCGGTGAAGAATTTATTATCTTGACACCTGAAACCGATATTAGCGGCGCCTTGATTCAAGCTGAACGTTTGCGTAACGAGATCGAAAAATACGAGTTTGAGAAAATTGGTCACCTTACCAGCAGCTTCGGTGTAACAGAGTTCAACGTTGAAAAAGATAGCGTAGAGACATTACTCGACCGCGCTGATAAAGCCTTATACCTGGCTAAAGAATATGGACGAAACCGGGTGGAAAGAGCGTAGCATCAAGTAATCTGTGACAGCATAATATTAAACGCTGACAACTGATTACTGACGGCTAAGCCTTATATGCGAGATCCAGCTGTTTCGCCGCTCTGACTTCGTCCAGTCGTTTTACTGGCAGAGTCTGTGGCGCAGCATGCAATATATCCGGGTTGGTTTCCGCTTCGTGTTTTATCCGCTCGAGCGCATCCATAAATCCATCCAGCACTTCTTTCGCTTCGGACTCGGTTGGCTCGATCAGCAGACATTCCGGCACCAGTAGCGGGAAGTAAGTGGTCGGTGCGTGATAGCCCAGATCCAGTAAACGCTTGGCAAAATCCATAGCCGACACATGATAATCACGTGCTTCATTTTTAAGAGTAATAATAAATTCATGGCTGGCACGGCGGTTATCGATGGCCACTTTAAAACCACGGCGCTTCGCTTCTGCCATCATATAATTTGCATTTAAGGTAGCAAACTCGGCTACACGAACCATACCTTCGCGTCCAAGTAATCGCATATAAATAAAGGCGCGTAACAACACGCCGGGATTGCCCATAAATGCTGACAGACGGCCGATACTCTGAGGACAGTCTTTAGCGGTTAAGTAGCGATAACGCTCACCCTCACAGCCAACCATAGGCAACGGTAAAAATGGTATTAATCGTTTAGCGACACCGACTGCGCCGGAGCCCGGACCACCACCACCGTGAGGCGTAGAAAATGTTTTGTGCAGGTTCGAATGGATTACGTCAAAACCCATATCACCGGGCCGGATTTTCCCCAGGATCGCATTCAGGTTGGCGCCGTCGTAATACAGCAAACCGCCAGCCTCATGGATCACCTTCGCAATGGCTTCGATATTACGTTCGAATACACCAAGTGTTGATGGATTGGTCAGCATCAAGCCGGCCGTCTGAGGTCCCACAGCGAGTTTCAATGCCTCGATATCGACATCGCCATTCTTCAGCGTTGGTATCTCACGCACGCTATAACCACACATCACCGCCGTTGCCGGGTTAGTACCGTGTGCTGCATCAGGTACCAGCATTTCTTTACGCGCACTATCTCCACGCGATTCATGATAGGCAGCAATCATCGCCACACCTGCAAACTCACCCTGAGCGCCTGCCATCGGCGCCAGGGAAAAAGCCGCCATGCCCGTTACTTCGCATAACATGGATTGCAGATCATACATGCAAGCAAGGAAACCCTGATTTTTTTCATCAGGCGTCAACGGATGCACATTCAAAAAGCCAGGCAGCATTGCCAGAGAATTACAGGCACGCGGGTTGTACTTCATGGTGCACGAGCCCAGAGGATAAAACTGGGTATCGATAGAAAAGTTTTTCTGTGACAGGCGCGTGTAATGACGCACAGCCTGCAACTCTGACACTTCAGGCAGCGCTGCACTTTTTTTACGTAACAGTGTCTCAGGGATAGCAGCTAGCGATGCTTTTTCGACCGGTGCCTGAGGCGCACCGCAACGACCCGCTGCCGAATGCTCAAAAATCAACATTACGCACTCTCCTGCATCTGCGCAGCCTTAGCACCTGCATTGGCAAACACTTCCTGCATAGCTACGGCATAATCATTGATATCATCTTCGTTACGCATTTCAGTGGTACAGACCAAAATGGCATCACCCAGTTCCGGATAATCCTGTGACAGATCAAAACCGCCCAGGATGCCTTTGTTCAATAATCCAGCCAGAACTTCAGCAGCCGGCAAATCCAGCTGCAATACGGTTTCATGAAAATGGGTTCCGGCAAAAGATTTTTTCACACCCTTGATCGCGGTGAGTTTTTCAAGCAGATTATTGTTGTTCGCATGACAGGCTGCGGCGGTATTCTCCAGACCTCGGGCACCCATGATCGCCATGTATATCGTCGATGCAGTCACCACCAGACCCTGGTTAGTACAGATATTTGATGTCGCTTTAGAACGACGAATATGCTGTTCACGCGCCTGCAGCGTTAACACAAAACCTTCTTTACCATCCAGATCAAGTGTGCGTCCGACGATGCGACCGGGCATCTGCCGGACCAGCTCCTGTTTACAGCAGAGCAGACCATAATACGGACCGCCCGCTGACATCGGCGCCCCCAGTGGCTGTCCGTCACCACAGGCGATATCCGCCCCTTTATTATTTTCGAGGGTGCCCCACTCGCCCGGCGGACTCAGCACCGCTATCGCCAGCGGATTTACCACCGCGATGACCAGGATATTATTCTCATGCGCCCAGTCAGTGATCTCATCAACTGTTTCGAGGCAGCCAAAAAAATTCGGCTGCTGCAATACCAGCGCAGTGATGTCATCGTCAGCCTGCTGTTTTATCAACTCTAATGTGACCGTACCTGTGGTCGGGTCATAAGGCACATCGATGATCTCGATCTGCTGGCCATGCACGATAGTGTGCGCAGTCTTGCGATAGACCGGGTTGACGGTGGTGGGCATCAGAATTTTTCGCGATTTCGATTTTCGGTTGGCACGCACCGCCATCAGGATGGCCTCTGCCAGTGCTGAGGCGCCATCGTACATCGAGGCATTCGACACATCCATCGCGGTCAACGCCGTCATCATGCTCTGGTATTCGTAGATCAGCTGCAATGTGCCCTGAGAAGCCTCCGCCTGGTAGGGCGTATAAGCACTGTAATACTCGCCACGCGTGGTGATTTCCCAGACCGCTGCCGGGATATGATGCTGATAGGCACCGGCACCTAAAAAACACAGCGCTGAAGTATTTCTATTGGCGCGTTGCCGCATCAGGCGTGACACTTCCATCTCCGTCATACCGGAAGGGATAGCACCCAGTCCACCGGCGCGCAGATGTACGGGAATTTCATCAAAGAGATCATCGATGGAGCCGGCGCCGATAACCTGCAGCATCTGCGCGATTTCCTGGTCGGTATGTGGGATAAAAGGCATAACGTGTGTCTATCGTAAATCGATTAAAAATAAAATGCCGAAAACGGCAGAACACCTGACAGATCCAGCAACGGAAGATCTGTCAGGCATGAATTATCGAAGAATATGCAGTGATGCTAAAACTTCCTGCCCGGGCTATCTTCCGGCTTAATCCTCTATCTCAGCCTGATACGTTTCAGCATCCATCAGATCTTCAACTTCTTCATCAGCTGAAGGCTGGATCTTAAATAACCAGCCATTATCATAGGGTGAACTGTTGATTATCTCTGGCTCATCTAGCAACTCTTCATTGATCTCGACGATCTCACCACTGATCGGCATATAGACATCAGATGCTGCTTTTACCGATTCAACCACACAGCATTCATCGCCAGCGACGAATTCTGTACCGATTTCAGGCAGGTCAATGAACACCAGGTCACCCAATAAAGCCTGTGCATGATCTGTAATACCTACCGTTAGCAGACCGTCATCTTCTACACGAACCCACTCGTGTGATTGTGTATATCTCAATTCCGAAGGTACTTCACTCATCTCTTTCCCCCACTATTTATCTAATTTTACCGAGCCTGCCGAGTTGCCGTATTATACTACCCGGCAGCTAAAAAACTTATTATTCAGTGACAGCTAAACCGCCTGGCCGTCACGCACAAATACTGGTTTTACCACCGTAGCAGTCAATAATTTACCGCGAATTTCCACCTTGCATGTGTCCCCGGCATCCACAGGCACACGAGCCAGGGCAATGGATTTTTGCAAACTCGGTGAAAAAGTGCCACTGGTAATTTCTCCTTCACCAGTGATTTCAGCATTTTTATTTTCAACGATCACTTTTTGGTGGCCGCGAAGAACGCCACGATCTTCGAGCACGAGACCAACGAATTTGTAGCTAACGCCTGCTGCCTTTTCTTTTTCCAGCGCACTACGGCCGATAAAATTCCTGTCTTCAGGTGCCCAGGCAATGGTCCAGCTCAGCCCTGAAATCAGCGGTGAAGTTTCTTCGGTCATATCACTGCCGTATAAGTTCATCCCGGCTTCGAGTCTTAAGGTGTCGCGTGCACCGAGGCCACAGGGTTTCACGCCGGCAGCTGCCAGCTTGTCCCAGAGTAAAGGCGCTTCTGAAGCCGGCAGCATCACTTCAAATCCATCTTCACCCGTGTAGCCGGTGCGGCCGACAAACCAGTCACCACAGTCTGCGCCAAAAAATCGTTTCAGCGGGGCAGCCGCCTCCACCACGTCGACAGGCAACACATGGCATGCCTTTTCACGTGCATGTGGCCCCTGCACCGCGATCATGGCAAGGTCGTCACGTTCTTTCACGCTGACATTAAATGCGCCCGCATGTTTATTGATCCAGGCCAGGTCTTTTTCACGTGTACCTGCATTCACGACCAGGCGATACCAGTCATCTGACATGTAGTATACGATAAGGTCATCGATGACACCGCCATTCTCATTGAGCATACAGCTATACAGCGCCTTGCCGCTTTCGCTCAGTTTGGCGACATCATTTGCCAATAAATACTGCAGAAATCGCCGGATATCGCCCGATTCATCATTAACACCAAGGTCAATGATCACCATATGTGAGACATCGAACATGCCCGCATCGTTACGCACCTGGTGATGCTCATCTATCTGAGAACCATAATTCACCGGCATTTGCCATCCGGCAAAATCAACGATCTTGCCGTTATATTCAAGGTGCTTGTCAAAAAGTACAGTTTTATTACTCATAATCATATAACGAAGCTAAAAAATCGGGATGATTTTACACCCTTTGTAAAGTTAGAACCCTGAAAAAAAGCAGTGTTACTCAGATGAGAAATTAACATCAACCCAATGCCTGACGGATGATCCGGTACTTCAGGGCGGGAAGATGATCGACCAGCGATAAACCGGCATTGCGAAGTTCAGACAGCAGAGCATTATCATGACCAAACAATTCCTTAAACCCGGTCATCGACATCTCCATCAGTCGATTCGCGCCTTTTCGCTGTCGCTGATATTTCATCAGGGTATGCACAGCTGCCCACTGGCGCTTCGCTTTTCGTGCTTTAGAGATAACTTCCGCCAGGGCAGCGGCATCTGCGATGCCGAGATTAGCACCCTGTCCTGCCAGAGGATGAATACTGTGCGCAGCATCACCAATCAATGCCAGTCCCGGCTTAACATAGTCGGTAACGTGACTATGCGATAAAGGAAACAGGAAGCGACGACCAACTTGCAGGATTTCACCAAGCTTGAACTCACTAGCCTCGGCTAAAGCAATTTTAAATGCAGCATCATCCAGTGCCATACGTTCATTCGCGGCATTTTCATCCAGCGACCAGACAATCGAACTGAAGCCATTGAACAGGGGTAAAAAGGCCAACGGCCCGCTAGGCATAAAACATTGCCATGCTGTATTTTGATGACTTTCACTGGTGCGGACGTTACACACCAGTGCATGCTGCTGATAGGATTTCTGCACGCGCTGGATCAAAGCGATTTCTCTGACTTTCGAATTAGCGCCATCCGCGCCTACCAGCAGTTTTGCGTTTAGCTGTTTGCCGGAAGATAAAGTTACCGTGCTGACCTGCTGCTTTTCATCCTGCGGCAGATCATTTATTTGCGAGACCTCGCCCGGGTAAGAGATTTCAGTGATTTCTTCTGGACACAGATAAGTGATATTGTCCGCTGCTGTTGCCGTATCGAGCAACATCTGCTGCAGAACAGCATTCTCAATGATGACACCCAGCATAGGCAGCCCAAGTTCAGCACTATCAAACTCAATCTGGCCGACACCAGTCTGATCCCAGACGAACATTTTCTCGAAAGCACAGGCGCGTTCCGCAAGCGCTGACCGCATTATTCCGAACTGCCTGAATCGTTCCAGTGAAAAACGATTTATCGCGGAGACCCTGCAGTCGACGTCATCACTAATCGCTTTGGCTTCGCTACGCTCAATGAGTGCAACAGAAAAGTCAGAGTCAGCGAGCTCATTGGCGAGGCTTAAACCGACGATACCACCACCAACGATAACAACATCGAAGTCCTGCTGCTTCATAATCGCAAGCCTCTATTCAGGCGTGACAGACGACCGCCAAGCCCCATACTCTGCAGTGCCAGCTGGTGCTTGATATCCGGCACGATATCCACCAGCAACAAACCCAGTGAGCGCAGATGAGCAAGCGGTGTAATAGCGTTAGAGAAGGTTTTCACCAGGGTATCGGTAAAACGATAAACTCGCTGAATATCCTGTTCCCGGAGACGGACATATTCCTGCAGCATCAACTGCTGACCGACATCACCGCTGCTGCGAAAACTGTCTGTGACTAGCTCCGATAACAGAGCGACATCCCTTAAGGCCAGATTAAACCCCTGGCCGGCGACAGGATGCACACTGTGGGCAGCATTACCTATGATCACTACGCGGCCGTGCACGATTTCCGTAGCAGCCTGTAAAAATAGAGGATAGATGTGTCGTTTACCAGCTTTTTTAATCTGGCCTAAACGATACCCGAATCGCTGCTGCAACTGCAGCAGAAATTCCGCCTCATCAAGCCCGTATAAATATTCTGCCTGTTGCTGGTTCAACGTCCACACCACAGAGCAGCGATTAGACTGCATCGGTAAAAAAGCCAGAGGCCCGGTGTCGGTGAACCGTTCGTAAGCTACATTGTCATGCTTTTTACCTGGTGTTATATTGGTAATCAAGGCCATTTGATGATAACTCTGCCGGCTGCTGCCGATACACAGCTTCTGCATCACCAACGAATTATTACCATCGGCGGCAACCAGTAACTTGCCACGCAACTTCTTATGATCGCTGTTCACAAGGATATCAACAGCAACCTGGTCCGCATCCTGCTGTAGCGCTATAAC
>Ga0316188_10000419_pt1 | contig 18117 bp, 15 predicted proteins | sample Phiworburrow1_MG_FD_204933 | JGI IMG/M metagenome (GOLD analysis project Ga0316188, IMG submission 204933) | Coastal sediment microbial communities from Maine, United States - Phippsburg worm burrow 1 | ecosystem: Environmental > Aquatic > Marine > Coastal > Sediment | place: USA: Maine...
AGCTCTGCGGTCTTATAACCGCGGGCGAAGATCACGTAACCCGGGTCCTGATAGGCCCATAACGCCAGGCTGACCGAAATGACCAGGATGAACAATGCGCTGAATAACCACTTCATGTCAGTTCGATCCGCTGGCTTCTGCTGCCGGTTCTATTGGTGCAGTTGAACTGTTGCCCTGCTCAGCGTTGGCTTGATATTTTTGCAAGGCCTGATAAGCCGCTGAGATATCCGGTAGCTCGGGTGCAATCGCGGCGTGACTTAATTGTTGCAGGGTATCCATGGTACTTTTTGTGAGGACCGCCTCCTTATCAAAATGCATCTCGATCCATTGTATAGCGGTTTGAATGCGCTCATGAAACACATCAACCTGCCCGGTCAACATCGCCAGACGCGCCTGCTCCAATTGCAGGCGTAGATTTTCTACCAGGAAAAACCGTTGTTGTGGGCTCAACAATGGGCCCACCGGCTGATCGTGATCGCGGATCACAATCAGCGTTTTCAAGTCTCGCCAGATCGCCGCCGGCAAATCTTTCCAGGAACTGACCTTGTTAGTTTCGGCCATATCCGAATTGGCAGCGTGCGCCTTGGCAATCGGATCGGGTGTATTCAAGGGTAAGCTCTCGAGCTCTTTGCTGACCGCACTCAGGGTCAACGACAGACCGGCCAGATCAGCCTGGTCGACTTGCTTTAAGGACTGGATGGAAGCGGCCAACAGCTTGCGGGTGTTAAGCAGGGCCGGGTCAGCGGCGTCTTTTAAGCGAACGTCTGCGGAGTGCAGGGCCACGATTGCGGTGTTGATATCGCGCTCGAATAACAAACGGTAATTGGCCAACTGGATCAGATACTCCGCCTCCATGACTAACCAGTCTTTACGCAGGTGCTGGTCCTTATCACGGATCACTTCCACATACTTGGTCAGTGCCTTTTGGCCCGCGTCCATGGCCGCCAGGCGCTGATTAAACTGTTGTGCGAATTGTTGATTTTGCGCGAGCAGATTTGCCTGGCTTTGTTGCAGCGAGGAGATTTGTTGCTGGCTTTGCACAAACCACTGATAACCATACCAACCTGCGCCAGCCAGTAAGGCGATGGTTAACAACAAGCTCCACAAGCCGGCGTAACTGCGATGTTGCTGTGCAGGACGAGGCTTGCGAGTGGGTTGTTTGGGCGCTGGCTGATCCTGGTTTTTCGCCGGATCCTGCTCGGTGACGACCGCTTTTGGCTCATCATGCTGCTGTTCTTTGTCGCTCACTCGCTTGCTCGCTCCTTTGCGGATAGTGCCCGGTCGACCAAGGCCTCGACCAGACCTGCGTCATTGGCCTGCCTGGCGACCAGAGGATTAAGTGTAAACCCTAGCTCACCGGCTCGCCCAGCAATCCGTTCATGAATCAGCACCAACTGCTTGTCAAACACCCAGTCCTGCTTGTCGCGCTGTGCCAATTCCACCAGGTGCGCTAACGCCTCAGAGCTGGTGATGAGGATGGCATCCGCGCGGACAAATGCTGCACTGAGTGAGACTTCGGGCCGCTGGCGTTGATAAACCTCGGCATATTCCACTTGCGCACCGCGCCGTTGTAATTGCTCACCCAGGTAAGCGCGGCCACCGACACCACGCACAATCAGTATCTGCTGCGCTTTTATATCTTCAAATCGGGGCATGGCCAGCAGACCATCGGAGTCGGCCTGTTCCGGCACATAATCAACGTTTATCCCATTTTCTCTACATTTCGCTGCCGTAGCCGACCCAATCGCTGCAAACTCGGGTTTTATTTTCGGCATGTGCAGGTATGGTAGGGCATACTCCAGCGCATTGGCACTGACGAAAATCACCAGATCATAGTTAGCTAACTGACTAAGACACGTCCGACTCTGCGGGTTTTCATACGCGCTAATCGCGAGCAAGGGTTGCAGCAGAACTTCTGCACCGAGGGCCTGCAGTTGGGCCGCGAGTCCCGCGGACTGATGCTGTGGCCGGGTAATCCATATGCAGTAACCGCTTAAGGGGAGCTGGTGGTCATTGCCCGGCATAGAGCGACTCGAGAATCCGGTCAGCGCCACGTGAAAGTAAATCCTCCGCCAGGACCAGGCCAAGTTCCTCGGCGTTATCGGGCGGCCCGGCAATCTCGCCGCGGATAATGCGGCTGCCATCGGGCTCACCGACCAGGCCGCGTAACAATAAAATACCGTGTTCGATTTCGGCATAACCGGCGATGGGCACCTGACAGCCGCCTTGCAGGCGGGCATTCATGGCCCGTTCGGCCTGGACCCGGGTCGCGCTTTTGATATCGTGCAGGGGGGTGATCAGGTCATTGACCCAGGCATCATCGACCCGGCACTCGATGCCCACAGCACCTTGACCTATCGCGGGCAGGCTGAGCTCCGTGGCCAGGTGTTCGGTAATGCGCGCCGCCATACCCAGGCGCTTCAAACCCGCCGTGGCCAGAATAATCGCATCGTATTCACCGGCATCGAGCTTGGCCAGACGGGTGTTGACGTTGCCGCGCAAATCCAGAATCGTCAGGTCCGGGCGTTTCTCCCGGAGCTGGCATTGGCGGCGCAGACTGGACGTGCCCACCTTTGCCCCATGCGGCAGGGAGTCGAAATTCGCATAGTGATTGGACACAAACGCATCCCGCGGGTCCTCTCGCGGGCAAATGACCGCCAGGTGCAGGCCTTCGGGCAGTTCCACCGGGACGTCCTTCATGGAGTGCACGGCGATATCCGCATCGCCATTGAGCATTCCCGTCTCCAGCTCCTTGACGAACAAGCCCTTGCCGCCCACCTTGGCCAGGGGGGTATCGAGGATTTTGTCGCCCTGAGTGGTCATTTTGACCAACTCAATCTGTAAGTCCGGGTGGCGTGCCTTGAGCTCGGCGGCAACATATTCCGCCTGCCAGAGGGCGAGCTGACTTTTGCGGGTGGCAATGCGCAGGGTATTTTTAGACATAATTAACGTGAGGAATTAATATTTCTTATTGAACAATCGGCGCCAATGGACGACTAAGTGCCTATAATACACGAATTGCGTGGGGACTGTTTGCTCGATGTTTCATAAGTTCATGTTTGTCAGGCTATTTCTGCTGTGTACCTGTTTGAGCTTTGCCAATCCTGGGATGGCGGAAGAACTCGATTTGTTGCCGCCGGTAAACATTGCCAACAGCACCGACCTGCATAGCGATGGCGAACTCGCGCAAAACACCCAAAAGCCCATCCTGATCCTCTTTGCCATGCAGGGTTGCAGTTATTGTACTTACGTCGAGGAAGAACACCTCAAACCCATGCTGCGGAATGCGACATATCGCAGCAAGGTGATCATCCGTCGTATCATGACCGACAGCTACGGCAGCATCACAGATTTCAACGGTAAGTCGATTACCAGTCAGGACCTGTCGACTCGCTATGGCGCCTACCTGACTCCCACGGTGGTATTTGTCGATCACCAGGGCAATCAACTAGTGCCGAGCATTCATGGTGTGCGCAATACTGAATATTACGGTCTGGACCTGGATGAGGGTCTGGATCAATCCCTGCTGACGATACGCGAAAGACTCGCCTCCCTGCAAAAACCTCCCAGTAAGAATTTATAAGGACCGCATTACCTTCCTGACTGTCGGTAAGTGGCGGCGACTGACTTCAATCGCTTCTTCCAGGTCACGCAGGTGGACATGATGGCGCCCGCTCTTGTCCTTCTCGAGTTTGGTAATGTGCGCAATCGAAATTAAGGCGTTGCGGTGTACTCGCAAAAAGAGATTGGCGAAACCGTCTTCCAGTTGACGTAAGGACTCTTCGATTAATACCGTCCCGCCGGTATAGCGTACCGTAACGTATTTGTGTTCCGCCATGAAATAGCGGATGTCCTCAATAGGTATCAAGCGCAATTCGCCGCCGAGCCGGGCGCTAATATGTTTACGCTCTTCACTGGCATCTATTTCATCAAGACTGTGGATTTGTGCGCGGGTGAGGCGCCGGGCATTTTCCAGTGCCTGTTGCAGGCGTTCTTTGCGGATGGGCTTCAATAAATAGTCCACCGCGTGCGCGTCGAAGGCCTGCAGGGCATACTCATCGTAAGCGGTAGTGAAAATGATCGCCGGTGGCTGTTCGAGTTTCATGATATGCGCCGCGGCTTCTACCCCACTCATGCCCGGCATGCGAATATCGAGCAACAACACATCCGGTTGGAGTGATTGAGTCAGATTGAGGGCCTGTTCGCCATGAGTACCCTCACCGATCACTTCATGGCTACCGATTTCCGCAATCACGCTCGTCAGTCGCTGGCGCGCTAAATGTTCATCATCAATGATCAGTATCTTCATCCAGCTTATTCCAGTAGGGCCAACTGAGTGTGACATGATAGGTTTGGTTATTTACATCCACTTGCATCTTTCCACGTGCGCCGTATAAAGCCTGTAACCGATCCCGAATATTCTGCTGCGCAATCTGGTTACCATGGCTATCGCTCAATTCATCGGAGAGCGGGTTTTTAATAGACACAGTAATTTGCTTATCCTGCATGTCACCATAAATGTGAATGGTTCCGCCTTCGGTGCGCCGCTCTATGCCATGATAGATGGCATTCTCCAGCAGCGGCTGGATCAACAAGGGCGGCACAAAGGCATCTCCCGGTATATCGTCAACCTGCCAGTCGATCTTCAATCTTTCCCCCAGGCGTAATGACTCGATTTCCAGATAGCGCTCACACAGCGCCCATTCCTCCTGCATGCTATGAAACTGGCGTGCATCTCGCATCGAGGCACGAAACAAATCCGCCAGGTCCTCCACCGCCGACTCGGCGCGGGCCGGGTCAATGCGGGTCAGGCTGGCGATGGTATTCATACTATTAAAAAAGAAGTGCGGACGAATACGCGACTGCAGGGCCTGCAGACGGGACTCCGCCTCGGCGCGGACATTGGCGCGCCACTGATGTTGCACATAAAAATAACGCAGGATGGGACCGGTCAGGATGATTGCGATGAGCGCGTTTCTGATGACAAACTGCCAATTCGATGTACCGCTGCCGGCTTCGCGAAATACATACCAGTACGCCACCTCACTGACCAGGCAGACCACCAGCACAATGGTCGTGTAGCTTATGGCGGCTACCACCCTGTGACTGAAATGCGCAATATAGGGACGTAACACACACATGACGGCGCAGCTGGCCAGGGCGCACCACTGGATAAACAGGGATGCCAGGCCCAGGGTCTGCCACATTTCGTTGCGTTCCTGCTGTATGTTTAGCAGCAACACCACAAAGGCGAACAACTGCGCAATAACCACCACCACGAAGACCATGCGCAGGCCGCAAAAATTGGGCAAAAAACACTGGGAAAGATCGCTGTCGGACTTCTTCATTGGCTTATTGTAGATAACCTAAGGCTTAAACATAGCGGAAGTTGTGGAGATTGACGAGTCGCCTGATGATATACTTTGCGCCATGTCTAAGTCTGATGAAAATAAACCCTGGTCTGGACGCTTCCATGAGCCGACTGACGCCTTTGTTGAAGCCTTTACTGCTTCGGTGGGTTTCGATCAGCGCATGTACAAACAGGACATCGCCGGCTCGATCGCCCATGCCACTATGCTGGCCAAGGTCGGGGTGTTGACTGCGGACGAGTGTAAGCTGATCGTCGATGGCCTAAAGGCCATTCAGGCAAGCATCGAGGCCGGTGGCTTTACCTGGTCAACCCGGCTCGAAGACGTTCACATGAATATCGAGGCACGCCTGACCGAGAACATCGGCCCGGTCGGGAAAAAATTACATACCGGTCGCTCGCGTAACGATCAGGTCGCCACCGACATGCGTTTATATCTGCGTGATGAAATTACGCTGATCCAGGCCGAGCTCACGCGTTTGCAAACTGCCTTGCTGGATGTGGCCGAGCAACATATCACGACCATCATGCCCGGTTTCACCCATTTGCAGGTTGCGCAGCCCATCACCTTTGGCCACCACATGATGGCCTGGTTCGAAATGTTGCAGCGGGATCAAGCCCGGCTCAGTGAATGCCTGCAACGGGTCAATGTCCTGCCCTTGGGGGCGGCAGCCCTGGCAGGGACGACTTATCCGATTGACCGGGAATATACCGCCAGTCTATTGGGATTTAGTGCGGTCAGCGAAAACTCGCTGGACTCGGTCAGTGATCGGGACTTTATTATCGAATTTTGCGCCGATGCCTCCCTGTGCATGATGCACTTATCCCGCTTCTCAGAAGAGCTCATTATCTGGAGTTCCTCTCAGTTTGATTTTGTGGATCTGGGTGAGGGCTTTTGCACCGGCTCGTCGATCATGCCCCAGAAGAAAAACCCGGACGTCCCGGAGTTAGTACGTGGCAAAAGCGGGCGTGTCTTTGGCCACCTAATGGGTTTGCTGGTGTTAATGAAAGGTCAACCGCTGGCCTATAACAAGGACAACCAGGAAGACAAGGAACCGCTGTTTGATACGATTGATAACCTCAAAGGCTGTCTGCGTGTGTTCGCCGATATGCTGCCAAAGATTGAAGTGAAAGCCCAAAATATGTATCAGGCCGCCTTCAGGGGTTTTTCCACCGCCACTGACCTCGCTGACTATTTAGTCAGAAAAGGCCTGCCGTTTCGTGATGCCCATGAAATTGTCGGTCAGGCAGTACGCCATGGTATCGAACACGACAAGGACTTGTCGCAACTCAGTCTGCATGAATTCAAAATCTTTTCGAGCGTCATCGAACAGGATGTGTTCGAAGTCCTGACTCTGGAAGGCTCGATTGCCGCGCGTGATCACATTGGCGGCACGGCACCGGCACAGGTAAAACAGGCGATCGTGCGCGCCCGGCAACGTCTGAAATAAAAAACCGCAGTCAGCGCTGCGGTCTCGATACGCCAATTCCTGAGTACATCAACTGGCCATTTTGGCACTTTTTTCATTGGCGCCATCCAGGGGTTCGCGGGCGCGCTGCATTAACAGGCCGACATCATCACCCTTGCGCCATTGCGCCAGGCCGAACTCGACGTGTAGTTTGAAATCTGTGCCCTCGGCACCCGGCAAGGGTATGCGCGTCAGGTGTTCGCGGATCTTGTCACGCAATTCATGGCTGGCCGCCTCTTCGGTCTCGGGCAAAATAAACAAAAATTCATTTTTATCCAGTCGACCAATGACATCCGCCCAACGCATCTGATCATTGAGCATTTGACTCACGCTGAGTAACAACTCATTCGCCTTATCGTTCCCGAAGCGTTTGATAAAATCGATCAGATTGCTTAACTGCAGGATCATTACCGACATCGAATTGCCATAGCGGCGTGAGCGCGAGGCCTGTTGTTCCAGATTCTGAAACAGGGCGCGTCGGTTGGGCATTCCGGTGATGGGATCGATCGGGTTCAATTCCGCGACCTTGGTCTTGAGATGCTCGCGGTCTTCGATCAGGCTCTGCAACTGGGTCACATCGCTACAATATTGCAAACGGTATTTCTCCAGCGGCACACTCATGCAGGCCAACCAAAAGGCATCGCGCTTATTGGTCGCGGTTAGATAGACATGGCCTTGACCGAACAGGTCCTGGACCTCCGCGTTCATGGCGGAAATCGGCTTGCCCACCACCTGTGCTGCCGACAGGCTGGTGATGCGCAGGAAAGAATCATTTACCCAGACGATGTGATCGCTTTCGTCGACCAGCGCCAGCGCGGCAGGCAGGGAATCCACAAAGTGTTGGACGAGTTTTGGCTCTATGTGCTCTAGCATGTCGAAACTTTCCTCAGAATGTGTACAGGATTCGATCAACCGGGGGTATCACTACCAATATAGCCTGCATCTGAGATTTTTCATTAGCTGTGCGGGCTTGACCGGACACAATTGCTCACACTAACCCCAGCTGAAATTAAGGCCTTATCAATCAAGAGCTTAGAAATAGTCTAAATATTCCAACATTATTAGTGTGATCACAGCCATGTACTTGTTCTGGTTAGGTTTTTGAAGAAAGCCGAGACCGCGCCGATAAAGATATTGAGTATGGCCAGGCATGCCCCCAACCCCGAGCAAGAGACCGCATTTGATTTCAAGGCAATCAAGGAGCGCTTTTTTGCCCTGAATAATGCACGCCTTGTTCGCACCATGGCCGAATTACGGCAACGGCAGCGCGAGTTCATCGAGCTCCTGCCCCTGTTGTTCCATACCAATCACCCGATTCTGCCGGGTTACGTCAGTAAGGCCACCCCGGCCGGCATACCCGATTATTCGCCTCCCAGTAGCACGTTGAATCTGGCGAAGAAAATGGCCAAGAGTTTCAGCTACAAGCGCCGTGCCTACCGTCGCTACTATATTGATGCCATTTATATGATGGGCAGCACCGGCACCATCGCCTATACCAATAAAAGCGATTTCGATATCTGGATCTGTTATGACGACGACCTGAAACCGGAGCAGGTCGAGGCCTTGCAACACAAGGCAGTGGCAATCGAAGAGTGGGCCCAGTCCATGGACGTCGACGCGCATTTGTTCCTGGTCAACCCGGCGGATTTTCGCGACGGTAAACACGACGCGCTCACCAGTGAGAGCAGCGGCACGGCTCTACATCATTTGTTACTCGAGGAATTTTATCGCACCAGTCTGCTAATCGCCGGTCGCTATCCGGTCTGGTGGCTGGTGCCGCCTGAACAGGAGAGCGATTACAACGACATCGTCAAAAATTTAGATCTCAAGCGTTATGTACACGCTCGCGACTATATCGATTTTGGCGGGCTCAATCAGTTTCCTGCGGAGGAGTTTTACGGCGCGACACTATGGTTGCTATATAAAGGCATCAATTCTCCCTACAAATCCATTCTGAAAACCCTGCTGATGGAGGCCTATGCCAGCGAGTTCCCGCACATCGATATCCTGGCAGTGCGTTTCAAACAGGCGATATACAACGGCGAAAATGAAATCAACAAGCTCGACCCGTATTTAATGATGCTGCACAAGGTCGAGGAATATCTGAAGCAGCGTGGCGAGCACAAACGTCTGGAACTGCTGCGGCGCAGTTTTTATTTCAAGGTCAATGAAAAACTCAGTGAAGAGTCAAATAGGGAAAATAACTGGCGGCGAGAACTGTTAATCGAGCTTGCACAGGCATGGGGCTGGACTACCAGCCAGATGTTCCTGCTCGATAGCAAGCAAGACTGGAAAATACAGCGGGTGATCAACGAACGTAATGAGCTGATGCATGAGTTCACCCATAGTTATCGCTTTTTGTCCGACTTCGCGCGCAGCCATTCCGAGTCAAATCTCATCGATGCCAAAGAACTCAATTTACTCGGTCGCAAGCTCTATTCGGCCTTTGAACGCAAGGCCGGCAAAATCGATATTATATACCGCGGCATCACCGAGAACTTGTATGAAACGCATATCTCCCTGCATCGTATGCGCAGCAGTGATAACAATGATGTCTGGGTAGTCTTCAATGGTATCGTTAATGAAAGTGAAGTGGGTCATTTCCCGCCGTTAAAACGCGCCTTTAGTATTGTTGAGCTTCTGGCCTGGTGCTATTTCAATAAGATCATCACCGCAACGACCACTATCGCACTCTATGCCCAGAACAGCGATATCACCGATAAAGAAGTGAACTCAATTGTCACCAGCATGGAAAAGGCTTTTGAGCATCATTTATTGGAAACGGACAACCTCAATGAGCTGCGCCGTCCCGCCACGGTAAAAATGATTATGACAGTGGTCAATCCCGGGGTTGATCCCTTTGCCACACATAGCCGCCGTGGTGAGCACCTGACCAGTAATCGCACGGACTCCTTGCGTTATGGCGGACGACTGGAAAATCTTAGCAACGTCATCGAACAGATCATCGTTACCAGTTGGCATGAAGTCCTGACTTTTCGCTATACCGGTATCGACGGTCTGTTCAAATGCCTGCAGGACTATCTGCAATGGCAGCCACCTTCACAGCGGCGTCGGCCTCCTTCCATCAGGGCGGTGAGCTTTTCCAGTTACCGGGGTGATGCCATCGCCAACCGCATTGAATCCCTGTTTCAAACCATCATGGACTGTTTTTATAGTGAGACCAATCCAGCGGGAAGCCTGTTTGTGATGGCGATTGAATGGGATTACTACCTCTTGACGATGCAAGAGGATTATCTGCAATATAAAAAAGCCGGTGATATCCAAAACCTGCGTAACCTGCTCTCTACACCAAGTCCGGAATACAAGCATGTGGTGTTCGACCCACAAACCCTACATGACGATGTATTGCCAACGCTATATACCTACAATAAAGCGGATGTCATCCAGATCTACTTCCAGATCACCGGTAATCTTGTCCACACCTACATTCTGGACGAAAAGGGCTCGCTATTTATCCATGAATCCCAATTCTTCGATGCCATATCCCTGGTCAATCAGTACGAGGCCTTTTTGAAATCCGTCAGCCAGCGTATGCAATATTTACGCGAAGGCCAGGCAAGCGGTACACAAGCGCTCAAGTACGGCTTCTACTATGTTGAGAAAAACACTGAGGGTGATTGGAAAATCATTCGTCATCGTAGCAATAACTTGTTTAAACAGAATCAATATATCAATATCCAGGTCATCATTGACAAGGTTGGCGACGACATCTACTTTAAGGCCTATTGCGATGATCAGGAGTTTTCCTCGGTCGACCATGCGGATCAAATTTACCAAAAACTCGCTGAATATATTCTCAAACGACGCCAGCGACATGAAAAATATCCGATTTACATCACCGATATCGACTTGTCCAAAACCCTGCTGGGTGCCGAATCATCCAAGGTGCAAACCATTCACTATTTAAACTATAAAAAGCACATCGAGAACAAACTCCTCGAAATCATCCAAAACCAGGACTAAGGCGCTATAATAGCCCGCTCTTCGCGCGAGGCCAGCATGAAACCCTATTCCGAAGCCTGTGAACAAAACAAACTGCCGATACAGGAGGTCCTGCGCCGTTATTTGACGACCCAGGTAAACCTGCTGGAAATCGGCAGCGGCACCGGACAACATGCCGTGTTCTTTGCCGAGCAATTTCCCCAACTCCAATGGCACGCCAGCGATGTCGCCGAATACCTGCCTGGCATTCGAGCTTGGATGGAAGACTATTCAGGTGACAATTTACACGGCCCGCACGAGCTTGATGTGAATCAGCCCAACTGGCCGCTGTCACAAGTTGATGCGATATACAGCGCGAACACCACGCATATTATGCATTGGCCGGATGTACAGGCCTTATTCAAAGGTGTCGGGCGTGTCTTAAATGCACAGGGATATTTTTTGTTATATGGCCCGTTCAGTTACGCGGGGCAATATACCAGCGCGAGCAATGCTAATTTCGATCGATTCCTGAAACAACGTGACCCGGGCAGTGGCATTCGCGATCTCGACGACCTGCTAACACTCGCGCGCGATAATACCCTGGAATTAATTGAAGATGTTGCTATGCCGGTAAACAATCGCACCTTAGTATGGTGTAAATCTATTTAAAGAGACACTTAGTTCTTTATTACTTAACACAGCACCACTCTGTCAGTGTCGTGTCGACGTCGTTTTGCGTAGACCGTCGGCCACAGGGGTGAGCCAGATGAAGTAAACAGTCCAGTGGACTGTTTGCCTGGTGAACGGGTGTGCCTTGGACGGCACACCCCGGGCTTGCAAGCGTTGCAGGACTGCTAAGCGCAGCAAGCGGCCGCCGAGCCTACCTGGATGTATTCACGGCGTGTCTACGCAAAATGACGTCGATGCGACTTAGCTCCGACACGCGATAAAAAAATGTTCGATGGTTAAAGTCAGGCATCCGCACTCGCTTCCATCCCCAGTTCTTTGATTTTCCGGGTCAACGTATTGCGCCCCCAACCCAGTAACTTGGCAGCGTCCTGACGACGGCCACCGGACTTGCGTAGCGCCGTCTCGATCATCACGCGCTCGAATTCCGGCGTCGCACGGTCCAGTAAACCGGTATCACCCTGGGCCAATTGTCGCTCCGCCCAACGACGCAGGACTTCCACCCAATCACCATTGGCGGTTTGCTCGGCCTTATCGGCCTGCAACTCCGGCGGTAAATCTTCCACGCTGATTACCTGCCCGGGTGACATCACTGTCAACCAACGACACATGTTTTCGAGTTGACGCACATTCCCCGGCCAGCTGAGGCGGCTGATATAATCTTCGGCCTCACTGGAGAGGGTTTTGATTTCCACGTTTAATTCCTTGGCAGCCAAATTCAAAAAGTGCCTGGCCAACAGCGGGATATCTTCACTGCGTTCACGCAAGGCCGGAATGTGAATACGGATCACGTTGAGGCGATGAAATAAATCCTCACGAAATTGATTACTGGTAACCCGTTGCTCCAGGTCCTGGTGTGTCGCCGCGATGATGCGCACATCCACTTTTAATGCGTTGTGCCCACCGACACGATAAAAGGTCCCATCCTGTAGCACCCGCAACAGCCGGGTCTGTAATTCTGCCGGCATGTCACCGATCTCATCCAGGAACAAGGTGCCGCCATCGGCCTGTTCGAAACGCCCCTGGCGTGCGGATTGTGCGCCGGTAAACGCGCCCTTTTCATGTCCGAACAATTCGGATTCGAGCAGGTCGCGCGGAATGGCTGCAGTATTCAAGGCAATAAACGGCTTATTGGCGCGTGGGCTGTGTTTATGCAAGGCATGCGCAACCAGTTCCTTGCCCGTGCCTGACTCACCGTTGATCAATACCGTGATGTTTGAGCGTGACAGGCGGCCAATCGCACGAAACACCTCTTGCATCGAGGCCGCTGCGCCGATGATTTCAGAATTGGATGTAGCGCTCACTACTTCAGGCTTGCCCTTACTGGCGGACATATCAATGGCACGGCGTGCTAATTCTACCGCTTCATCCACATCAAACGGTTTGGGTAAGTACTCAAAAGCACCACCCTGATAGGCGGTCACTGCACTATCCAGATCGGAATGCGCAGTGATAATGATCACCGGCAACTCCGGGTCGTGCGCATGAATGCGTTCGAGCAGGGTAAACCCATCCATACCTGGCATCCTGATGTCGGAGATAATCACATCCGGTTGGCCGCGATCGAGAGCACGCAAAACGCTGTCGCCATTTTCAAATGTACGCACATCCATATTCGCCCCCTTGAGCGCCTTCTCCAGCACCCAGCGGATCGATCGATCATCATCTACTACCCAAATCGTATCCATGAATCTAATTCCTCATTTCATGCTTCTAACGGTAAAATTATTGAAAACGCGGTGCACCCGGGTGAGCTCTCCACTTCCAGCAAACCACCATGCTGATGCACCAGCCGTTGCGCAATCGATAAACCTAAACCCGTGCCCTCGGCGCGGCCGGTGACCATCGGGAAAAAAATCTTGTCTTTTAAATCTTCAGGTATACCCGGACCATCATCAATGATGCTCAGCTTCATGGCGATGCGATACTGTTGGTGGCCAATGGTGAATTTTCTGATCACCCGGGTACGCAGGGTCAAATTGCCGGATTTACCCATGGCCTCATAGGCATTTTTAACGATATTGAGCACGGCCTGTATCAGCAAGTCAGGGTCACCCTTGATGTCGGGAATACTCGGGTCGTAATCACGATGGATCTTGATATTGGTTTGCTTGTCGCGGGTAACGATCTTGCGCACATACTCCAGCACTTCATGAATATTAACGCCTTGAGATTTCGGCATGCCACTGGGGCCAAGCAGACGGTTAACCAGTTTTTGCAGGCGGTCCGCTTCGTTGATAATGACGCGGGTATATTCTTTTTGATCTTCGCTGTGGAGTTCACGTTCGAGTAATTGCGCCGCACCGCGCAAACCACCCAGCGGATTTTTGATTTCATGCGCCAGGCCGCGTAACAACTCCTGGGTCACTGCCTGCTGTGCCACCAGGGCATCATCGCGAGAAATTCGCAACAGGCGATCGATGGGGATAATTTCGATCAACACCTCGGTACCAAACGGCGAGGGCAAAATGTTAACCGTGAAATCCACGGTCAACTCCTTACCATCGAACAGCGTGATGACCTGTTCATGTTTGGAAAAGGGATGGTTGGAGCGGATCGCCTCTTGCAACTGATCAAATACCGGCTCGCGCGGCATCACCAGCTCGACAAAGGAATGCCCCAGCACCTGCCGGATACTCGCTCCTAGCAACATTTCCGCGGCCGGGTTTGCATACACCAGTTTCAAGCCGGAATCGAACATCAACACCGCCTCGTTCAGACTGTCGAGGATGCGTTGATGAAGTTCTGATTGTGTTGTTGGGACCGCCACCATGACCTCTGGAATTGCAAGTATCAAACCAATCTTGTGCACTTAAAACTAACCCACAACCAAACCAATAATCGCTATTATTCTGTGTAAAAACAATAGGATAGAGAATGACGCTTAGATGGAGTGGTTATTTCTCGTTGGATAAGCACACTCTATTGGTGCACTCGAGTCTGAAGTATATCAGTAAAGCACCATATTGGTGCACAACATTACTACTTAATGGAGTGCTTGCGCAGGAAAACGGTAACGCTGCTGGTAGCCAGTACTTCATCAGCACTATCAACAATTTGTGCGGTAATCTGGTGGGCGCCGCGAGGCAAATTCATAAACTGGTAAGAGCTGTCGGTGCCCTTCGTGACGGAAGTACCATCCAGCAGGAACTCAATGCTATGCCCGGATTGCAGGAACGGTTCAAAAGCGACCGTCGCGGTGATGTTACCGGTATTGTCCCAAATGGATTCTTCATTCTTGGGGGCAACCAGGGCAAAGCTGTCGTACTCAAACTTAGACGGGGCTTTGGGTTTTGGCGTCGGGGTAAAGGCAGGTATTGGCGGCGGCGTATATTCGGTACCCTTGGGGATCTTGATCTTTTCGGCGTCGGGAGTGGGCCGGTCGGTGTATGTAATGGACCCGTCGGGGGCCACATCTTTATACACATTACCCTGAGGGCTAGGCGCCGGCTCCTCCGCGCGAACTAGCTGGCTGGCCAGTAATGCGAAGACGATCAAGGGTAAAAAATAAATCTGTGTACGGACTTCCCTAGGCATGGGGGCAAGTTTAGTCCATTGGATACTTGATTGCATCCAGTGCCAGGAGGCGATTGTCCGTATAGCGGGCGACATCACCATTTAGCGAGCCTGTCTTGCGGGCTTGCTGATAGGCTTCGATGGCCTGCGCTTGCTGACCCAGTGCCTCCAGGGAAATACCCATGCCCACCCACCAGATCCCCATTTGTGGATTAACTTTTAATATTTGGGCATAGGTGCGTGCGGCAGCCGTGTGATTCGCCTGACGTTGAAAGAGTGCCGCCAGGATTGCATAATGTTCCGGGTCCTGCGCCGCCGCTGGCATGTTACTTGATAACACCTCAATGGCCTGTGGTTCACGCTTCATTTGCATCAGGCTGCGCGCATACAATTTGCGAAAGGTATGGTGCTGCGGCGCTACCGCCATACCTTCACGTAATACTTCACTGGCCTCAATCCAACGGCCTTGCGAGATAAACACCCCGACCAACATTTCCCTCGCCTGGATATGTCCCGGTACCAATGCCAATGCGCTGCTTAAAGCGGTTTCTGCTTTGCGATAGCGATGCGCGGTAATGGCGTCATAACCTTCCTGGTAAGCACGTTCGGCACGTTGTTCGCTGCTTAACGGCACTTCACGTTTTTGCATTCCGCCCGATGGTCCCTGTGACTCTGACGTTTCTGTCTTGAATTCTTTTGTCACTGGGGCCGAGGCGTTAGCCGTTGTTTTTTCCACGGCTGTCTTTACTTTTACGGGCTCGACTTTAGGTGCGGGTACCGGCTTGGCAGCTTGTTCACTGGCCTTCGCGACTACTGGTGCTTGTACGGGTGGGTTAGACGCCGTCCCCACCGGTTGTGGTGTAACAATCGTCGCCTTATCGGTACGGTCTGTGGGAGGCGGGCTCTGCGCAGGCGTCTGTGCTATCGGTATGGACGGCGTGACGTCGGCCGTACGTTTTATTACCCACTGAGAATACAGATACGCGCCACCGACTGTCCCAATACCCAAGGTAAGCAGCGCGCTAACCAACATGACCCAAGGTATGGATTTTTTCGCGGGGGCATGCGCGACGGGTACGTAATGTAAATTGTCGACGCCCAGATCATCCGCCTGCGCTTGCGAGGCATGGCGCTGTTCCAGATCCTTGAGAACTTGATTCACCAGGCTCATGTGCTAATGGACCATCAGCATGAAGCTCGAGAGTGATACCAGTGCCAGCGTGGCGACACTGGCAACAAAGCGTCGCCACCAGTGGCCACGCAAACTGTTCAGTTGTGTATCTTCGGTATCACTGACCGCCATTAAAACATTGGCCAGGCCAACACTGCGTGTACCCTGCCCATAACTCACCATCAAGGCCTTGTGACAGAGAACATTGATTAGGCGTGGAATACCGCGACTGGCCTCAAAGATTTTTTCCAGGGCCTTCGGTTCGAAGATCATGCCACCGTGAAAACCGGCCACGACCATGCGGTGTAAAATATAGGCATCCATGCCGCTACGCTCCAGTGGCTCTAATCGATACGAGAAGGTAATGCGTTGTTTCAGCTGCCGCACGGAGCGACGGTTGAGTAACTCGTCCAGTTCCGGCTGGCCAAACATCACCACTTGTATCAATTTAAATTTTTCTGTTTCCAGATTCGTCAGCAGACGCAGCGACTCCATGGTTTCCTCGGGCATGGCCTGCGCCTCATCAATGCACAGAATCACCCGGGTACCGTCTTTGGCCAGCTCCAACAGTCTGTCGGTAATCATCTTGTTCATGCGATGGCTGTAACGGGTAATCTTCAATCCAAGCTCTTCGGCTACCGCCACTTGCAAACCAAAAGAGGACATTTGCGGATTGGGTATATAAAGTATTTTGACTTTATCACTCAGCGTATTCATCAGCTTGCGGCATAACAGGGTTTTCCCCGTACCAACTTCACCGGTGACTTTGATAAAACCCTCGCCACTGCGCACGGCGACCAGCAGCGTATTCAACGCATTGGCGTAATGGCCATAAGCGAAGAAATAACTCGTATCCGGTGAGAGAGAGAAGGGGACTTCTTTTAGGCCAAAATATTTTTGATACATGCGGACAACCCGGCCTAGTTGGTCTCGGCTGCCGCGGGGCGGCGTCTGATGGCATTAAAACGCTGGCGTGAACGATCAATCCCTTGCGCCCATTGTTGTCCACTATTGACAACGATTGGTTTTAACAAAATGATCAACTCACTTTTGACGGTCAACTCCCTGGTATGCCGAAAAAGTCCGCCCACCAGGGGCAGATCGCCCAGAAAGGGCACGGAGCTGTTGCGATTGGTGAGTTTATTTTTCATTAAACCGCCGATAATCACGACTTGTCCACTCTTGGCGCGAATCACGGTATCCGACTCGCGCACGGTACTGACCGCCAACGGTACACTGACAGATTGCTGACCCGATGTTGTCGAGACTTCCCGGATTTCTTCTTCAACATCCACCACGGTCGGATGAATGTGTAAGGTAACGTCATCTTCGCCGCTGATTTGTGGAATTACATCCAACGAAACCCCGGAGAAGAACGGTGTCAACTCCACATTATTTTGCGTGTTAACGAGTCCCGTAGTGGCATTCGTATCACTGTTGATGTCGGTGATATAGTATTTATCGGTACCGACCTTGATCACCGCCTTTTGGTTATTCATCGCCGAGACCTGGGGGCTGGAGAGCACCTGCACTTCGCCCTGCGACTTTAGCAACTCGATGAAGGCCGCGAAGTTAGAGCTAATATTTAGCATCGCGGTAAACATCCCGCCAAAAGCCGATACCTCGGTTCCATCCACTGGCTGCAGGGCCGAGGGATTCAGGTTGCCGGTATTACCGTTGATGATGCTGGTGTTGTCATTGGAACTGAAAATGCTGCCGCCACCGGTCTGGCCCAGCAACACGGAGCTATCGTCGCTCGTGCCCAAGGCCGCCCAGTTAATGCCGGACTGGAATCCATCGGCCAAATCAACTTCCAGCACCTTGGCCTCGAGGATCACCTGCCGGTGCATGATGGTCTCGGAGCGTCGCAGATAACGATTAACTGCGCGCAATTCCTCGGGCATCGCCCGTACCACAATCACACCGGATTGGGGACTAACCACAACACTGCGCCCGTTTTC
>Ga0316188_10000420_pt1 | contig 18114 bp, 16 predicted proteins | sample Phiworburrow1_MG_FD_204933 | JGI IMG/M metagenome (GOLD analysis project Ga0316188, IMG submission 204933) | Coastal sediment microbial communities from Maine, United States - Phippsburg worm burrow 1 | ecosystem: Environmental > Aquatic > Marine > Coastal > Sediment | place: USA: Maine...
AGGCAACAATGGAATTTGAATCCTTCTACTCCGGACAACTTCTATATATTGGAATAAAGGAGGGCGAATCAGCACCGGTTGATGAAGTATTAGCTGTTATTGGTCCGGCCGGAACTGATGTCGATGCAGTTTTAAATACTAAATCTGCTTCAAAGGCCAAAACAGGCCATATAGCCGCAGAACAGAATAAAACTTCCAAAGAAACGAATGGTGAGGTAAAAGAAGAAAAATCTGTAAACTCAGGTCAGCGGGTTTTTGTTTCTCCGTTAGCGAGAAAAATTGCCGAGGAAAAAGGAATAAATCTGATTGCCGTTAAGGGTAGTGGAGATCATGGAAGGATTGTTAAACGGGATGTTGAAAATTTTGTGCCGTCTGAAGCACAAGTTGCTCCTGCCCAGATCACGGATTCTAAAATAAGTGTGCAAAGCCCGGCCAGCATACCCCAAATCCTGCCAACTGGCGAAGAACATTTTGAGGAAGTGAAAAATTCTCAAATGCGCAAGGTAATTGCCAAACGATTGAGTGAATCCAAATTTACGGCGCCACATTATTACCTTATGATTGAAGTGGACATGGATAATGCCATAACATCAAGGGAAAAGATCAATAGTCTTCCTGATACCAAAGTTTCTTTTAATGATATGGTGGTAAAGGCAAGTGCAATGGCGCTTAAAAAGCATCCACAGGTTAATACTACATGGAATGGTGACACTACGAGATATAATCAGCATATTCACGTGGGGGTTGCTGTTGCGGTAGACGATGGCCTGGTAGTGCCGGTCTTGAAATTTACGGACCAGATGAGCTTAACACAGATTGGTGCTTCGGTGAAAGATTTGGCAGGAAGGGCAAGAATTAAAAAATTGACTCCGGCCGAAATGGAGGGAAGTACATTTACGGTTTCCAATCTGGGAATGTTTGGAATTCTCGAATTCACGTCAATTATTAACCAACCGAACTCCGCTATTCTCTCTGTAGGTGCTATTATTGAAAAACCGGTTGTTAAAAACGGACAAATAGTTGTAGGCAATACTATGAAAATTAGTTTGGCCTGTGATCATAGAACAGTGGATGGTGCTACAGGGGCACAATTCTTGCAGACGCTGCGCGCCTATCTGGAGAATCCTGTGACCATGTTGGCCTGATAAAATAAGAGTGCAGTTAGATTTAACCATAAATTAGGGTATCCGAAATAGTTGGGTACCTTTTATTTTTTGATATACCGATGAAGCATATAAGTTTACTTTTATTATTGATTTTTTTGTCTGGTTGTGGTTCGCTAAAACAAGCTCCGTCAACTACTTCAAATTCTCCCGCTGGGCCCGATGGACTTAAGGGAAATCTGAATATATCAGCGGAAGAGAAGAAAGTCGCCGAAGTAAAACCCATGGAGGTTAATGCTCGGGACAAAAGTGAATTTTCAGACAGTATAAGGGTCATGGGAATAATGAGTTATTTGGCATCGGATAATCTAAAAGGCAGGGATTCCGGAAGTGAAGGGATAGAGAAAGCAGCTGAATTTATAGAAGGTATCTTTTATCAAAATGGATTAAAGCCTTATTTTCAAAACTTTAGGGATACATTGGAGAATTATCCAAAACCGGCTTATAATATTGTTGGTATAATTAAAGGAACTGATAAGAAACTTCAAAATGAATATATCATTGTTGGAGCACATTATGATCATATTGGTATAATAAATCCTGAAAATGGGGATTCCATTGCCAATGGTGCAAATGATAATGCTTCCGGGACCTCTACTGTCCTGGAGTTGGCCAGGTACTTTGGGACGGCTAAAAGCAATAAAAGAAGCCTCATCTTTGCCCTCTTTAGTGCTGAAGAAAAAGGTTTGTTGGGATCAGATCACCTAGCCAACAAATTAAAGGAAGAAGGCCTTAATCTTTATTTAATGCTGAATTTTGAAATGACAGGGGTTCCTATGACAGGAAAGGACTATATGATGTATGTAACAGGTTACGATAAATCCAATTTGGCAGAAAAAAGCAATGAATACGCGAATAAAAATTTGGTAGGATATTTACCTACTGCCAAGGAGATGGGCCTTTTTCAAAGATCTGATAACTATCCTTTCCATAAGGTATTTAATGTTCCTTCACAAACCTTTGCAACCTTTGATTTTACTAATTTTGATTATTATCATAAAGTTGGTGATGAGGTGGACCAAATGAATTTTGAACATATGGCCCGGGTAATAAATAATTTGATTCCCGTATTGGAAGGAATTGCAAATTCCCCGGAGCAGGAAATAAAGTATTATTAAATGTCTAATGTATTAATTACAGGATGCAGCAGGGGTATTGGATATGAGCTTGCCCGCCTATTTGCCCAAAATGGACATAAGGTTTTGGCACTTTCCAGAAACGACAAGCCAATTAAGGAATTAGAAAACAAGAATATTTCTGCATTTCCTTTTGATATCTGCAGCGACAAAGATTTTGAGAAGCTTGAAGAATTCCTGAAAGATAACTGGGGAACCGTCGATATTCTGATTAACAATGCAGGACAATTATTGAATAAACCTTTCCTTCAGACATCAAGGATTGAATTTGAGGAAATATACAAGGTTAATGTATTTGGTGTTGCAGAACTTACAAGACTACTTATTCCAAAAATGTCACGTAGAGGACATGTGGTAACCATTAGTTCAATGGGCGGCGTACAGGGAAGTATGAAATTCCCTGGCCTTTCAGCCTATAGTTCAAGTAAAGGGGCGGTAATTACATTAACAGAATTATGGGCTGAAGAATTTAAAGAAACTGGCCCCGCATTTAATGTTCTCGCACTTGGAGCTGTGCAGACTGAAATGTTGGAAGAAGCTTTTCCGGGATATAAAGCACCTGTAAGTGCTGAGGATATGGCTGCTTATATAATGGATTTTGCAATGAAGGGACAAGGTTATTTCAACGGTAAGTTGCTTCAGGTGAGCATTAGTACACCCTAAAGTCTAACGTTTTTTTGGTTTTCTCATGCCGGCAGCATTTTTTTACAAAACCAAACTTGGTTACATCATTAAATACAATAAAAGCTATTTTTGCGATAATGAACGATGTGTTACTAAAATATCTTCCCGAAAAGGCCGTATTTCCTTGTATGGAGCTAATCAAAATTCATGGCGTAAACCTCAAAGTTGTAGATCAGAGGGTGACTCGTCATGGAGATTATCGGCGTATGCCTAATGGGTCACATCAAATTACCGTCAATGCTACTTCAAACAAATACCGTTTCTTAATTACACTAATTCATGAAATTGGACATCTGGTAGCTTTTGAAAAACATGGCAGAAGAATAAAACCTCATGGCCTGGAATGGAAGCGGACTTTTCAATATCTCATGCTGCCATTTATTAGACCGGAAATTTTTCCTTCTTCTCTTTTACCAATCCTTGCAAGGCATTTTAGAAATCCAAAAGCCAGCAGTACAACGGATTTGAATTTATCCATGGCTTTGAAATCTTATGATATTCCTACTGATAAAATCCACGTTTTTGAATTACCTTCTGGAAGTATCTTTAAATTACATAATGGAAAGCTGTTTAAAAAGGGGGAAAGAAAAGTAAAAAGATATGAATGTATAGAGGTTGCGTCAGGAAGGGTATACCTGTTTCAACCACATGCGGAAGTTGAGATAATTCGAAATTAATTGATGATAAATGAAAAAAAATAAAAATTATTACGCCGTCTTAATGGCAGGGGGAGTGGGTTCCAGATTTTGGCCAGTAAGCACATCTGAATTTCCAAAACAATTCCACGACATGCTGGGTGCTGGTGAGACGCTTTTACAAAAAACCTTTAGCCGTCTGAACAAATTTGTACCAACAGAGAATATTCTTATTCTTACCAATGAAAAATATAATGACCTGGTTTTAAATCAGCTTCCAATGATAGCTGCTCAACAGGTGATTTTAGAACCTGTAATGCGCAATACTGCCCCATGCATTTTATATGCGGCTTTAAAAATTAAAAAAACAAATCCGGACGGATTGATGATTGTGGCTCCCAGCGATCACTGGATAGAAGATGAAAAAGCCTTTGAACTCAACGTCAGGAGCTGTTTTGATAAATGTGAAAATGAAGATGTATTGTGTACCCTTGGAATTAGGCCGACTTTCCCGAACACAGGATTTGGGTATATTGAATTTCAACAACATAAAACACAAAAGGAAAATTCAGGTTTGTTTCCGGTTAAGCAATTCAGGGAGAAACCGGATTATGAGACTGCAAAGACATTTTTAAAACAAGGGAATTTTATTTGGAATGCGGGTATTTTTATTTGGAGTGTTAAAACCATATTAGCGGCTTTTAAGGAATTTCAATCAGATCAATATGAGTTATTTAATTCGGGATTTGCTATTTTGAATACGGAAGGAGAAAAGGATTTCATTCATGTAAATTACCCAAAGGCCGAAAATATTTCAATAGATTACGCTATCCTTGAAAAAGCTAAAGCAATTTTTGTTCTTCCTGCGACTTTTGATTGGAATGATCTTGGTACCTGGGGTTCATTATATCAGAAACTGGGGAAAGATAGCAATGGTAACGCAATTGTAAATGGTAAGGTTTTATGTGAAGATGCTACTGGAAATATGATTCGTTTGCCAAAAGACAAAATCGCTGTTATTGATGGATTAAAGGATTATATAATTGTGGATAAAAAGGAAGTGCTGATGATTTACCCCAAATCCAAGGAACAATCTATTAAAAGTGTATTAGCAGAAGTAAAAAAACAATTTGGAGACCAATACATATAATTATGGATAAAGATTTTAAGGATAAAGATCCATTCTCTGATTCTGATGAGAATCTTAGTGGAGAACAGGCGAAAAAGGATTTTAAGGGGTTTTTAGGAAACTCCCAAAAATTCATTTACGGACTTTTAAATATCAGGCAGAATACAGATCAGGAGGCCACTAAAGAAGCTATTATCGCTGATATTCCATTTAAGGGTCATACAGTTTGGATATTGATTTGTTCCATATTTATTGCTTCGGTAGGTTTGAATGCAAATTCTACAGCAGTCGTAATTGGTGCAATGCTTATTTCGCCCCTGATGGGCCCCATTTTAGGAGTGGGGATGTCAATTGCCATAAATGATATTGATACGCTCAGGCGTTCGTTAAAGAATTTTGCCATAATGGTGAGCATAAGTATTCTTACTGCTTATTTATTCTTTGAATTTTTCCCTCTCCGAGATGAATCTTCAGAATTATTAGCGAGAACAGAGCCTGATATCAGGGATGTTCTGATAGCCTTTTTTGGTGGATTCGCACTGGTTATTGCCAGGGCAAAAAAAGGGACTGTCGCAACCGTAATTTTTGGGGTTGCCATCGCCACTGCCTTAATGCCGCCGCTATGTACCGTTGGTTTTGGGCTGGCAATCAGTAACTGGGAATATGCCTCAGGGGCGATGTACCTTTTTATAATAAACACCATCTTCATAGCTCTTGCGACAGTGATTGTTCTTAAGTTGCTGCGTTTTCCGATGGTTCGCTATATTAATTCAAAAAAGCGACGATTTTTTGCAAGGATAACCTCATTGGTCGCTATTTTGGTTATGATCCCTGCAATAATTACTTTTTATAATGTATTTCAGGAATCCCGTTATATGAGTCAGGCCCAGGAATTAATTAACAAAACTATTGTGCTTTATAAATTTAAGGATAGAGGCAGGTATTTGGACAACCTTACAGAAATAAAATATAACAAGAATGGGGAATCTACAATTGAATTAGTCTGTATGGGAGACGAATTAATTCCCGATAATGTTATAGCCAGCTGGCAAGAACAAAAAAATACCTTTTCGAGGTTAAAAAAAACAGAACTAAAAATAGTACAGGGAGGAAGGGACGATTCTGAAATAAAGTTTAATTATATCAATGAATTATATGAGTCGAAAAAGGCGGAATTATTAAATAAGGATGAGCGCATAAGTCTTCTGGAATCGGAGCTGGCTAAAATGAGTAAGCTTACCACAAAACAAATTCCTTTTCAACAGATCAGTGCTGAAGCTAAAACCAATTATAACAACCTGGATAGTTTAATGTTTGCCTATACCATAACAACCGACTTTAATAAAATTGATACGATCCCTATTTTTGAAGTAGTATGGAAGAAGGGTACAAAACGGAATGATATTAACCAGGATACTCAGAAACTGAGTCAATGGCTAAAATTGCGATTGAATGATAACAATGTGCGGATAAAATAGAGGGTAAACTAGTTTCGTTCCTCAATATACATTTGTCGCACTTTTTTGAATAACTCAGAGGAGTAAACAAAATTCGTGACGGCCTTATTGTCCGTTTTAAAAATCTCTTTATTGGTTCCTTCCCATTCCTTGATGCCATGCTGGAGGAAGATTATTTTTTCACCTATTTCCATTACAGAATTCATGTCATGGCTGTTAATTACTGTAATAATGTCAAATTCTTTGGTGATCTCCTGAATTAAGTTATCAATTAAAATCGCAGTTTTCGGGTCCAGACCGGAATTTGGCTCATCACAAAATAAATATTTCGGATTCATTACTATGGCCCTGGCAATAGCTACCCTTTTTTGCATCCCTCCGGAAATTTCGGCAGGATATTTTTTATGGGCATCAATTAGGTTTACTCGATTTAATACAATATTTACTCGGTCTTCCATTTCAGATCTTGACTGCCTGGTAAACATATCCATTGGAAACATTACATTTTCTTCAACCGTCATAGAATCAAATAATGCGCTGCCCTGGAATACCATACCCATATCTTGTCTTAAATCCCGTTTTTCACTTGGAGACAATTTGGCAAACATTCTGCCGTCATAGCTAATCGTTCCCTCATCTGGGACAATTAACCCCAAAAGACACTTCATAAATACCGTTTTACCGGAGCCACTTTGGCCTATGATCAGATTGGTCTTTCCTTTTTCAAAAGAAGTAGTTATACCTTTTAATACATGGGTATCTCCGAATGATTTATGTAAGTTTTCAACTTCTATCATTAGCCTAACAATAAGTGTGTAAGAATAAAATTAGAAATAATGATCACTACACTCGTCCAAACAAAAGAGGTTGTACTTGCTTTGCCTACATCCAGGGCACCTCCTTCCATATAATACCCATGGAATGAGGGGACAGTGGCAATTATAAAGGCAAAAACTATGGATTTAATAAAGGAATAAGTCACATGAAAGGGGATAAAATCTAATTGAATTCCTTGAATAAATTCTGTGGATGTGCTGTGCCCCCCTAATGTATTGGCAATCAAGCCTCCGAAAATCCCCAGATACATGGCAATTGCCACTACAAAAGGATAAAGGAACATGGCGATAATCTTTGGAAAAACTAAATAATTTAGAGAATTTACCCCCATCACTTCTAAAGCATCTATTTGTTCGGTCACTCGCATAGTGCCAATACTGGAAGTAATATAGGAACCCACTTTTCCTGCCATTATGATAGATGTAAAAGTCGGTGCAAACTCCAGAATAACTGATTGCCTGGTAGCAAAGCCGATCAAGTCCTTCGGTATCAGTGGATTTGTGAGATTTAAGGCAGTCTGGATTGCTACAACCCCTCCCATGAAAATGGAAATAAAGATAACGATCCCCATAGAACCGTATATTAATTCATCAATTTCCTTTAAAATCAACGATTTCATTATTGACCACTTTGTCGGTTTTTTAAAAACCTCGCGAACCATAATGTAATAGCGGCCTATTGATGAGATATAATTCATGAAACTATGCTCTACTTCTGCCCGTAAAAATAGTAATATTAGCCTTCATTTAACCTTCATTTAAAATTTTAAAGCTTAATTTAATTACTTTAGAGCCCTCAATTTATATAACATGCTACGCAAAAGCTATTTTTTTTCCATCTTATCAATTGGATTATTTTTTTATACTTCAAAAGTTATAGGCCAAAGAAAGGCCAAAGAATCTGCCAAAATAGAAATTTCTGCTCCTCTAAAAACCACACCTAAATTGGTTGTAGGTATAGTTGTAGATCAGATGCGCTATGACTACCTCACACGTTTTTGGGATCATTATGGTGATGATGGTTTTAAACGCTTTGTCAATGAAGGATTTAATTGCAAAAATAATCATTTCAATTACGCGCCTACAAGTACAGGCCCAGGGCATGCATCTGTATACACAGGTACTACTCCGGCAACACATGGAATTATTGGTAATGAATGGTATGATAAGGAGAATGACAAAATGGTCTATTGTGCATCCGATGAATCATACGCTGCAGTTGGAACGTATTCAGATGTCGGAAAAATGTCGCCTCACAGACTTACAGTAACGACCATTACAGATCAGTTGCGTTTACATACGCAGATGAGGGGTAAAGTTATAGCTGTTGCACTCAAAGACAGAGGAGCTGTTCTTCCGGGGGGTCATACGGCTAATGCTGCTTATTGGTTCCAGGGTGGAGGTGAAGGGAAATGGATAAGCAGTACTTATTATATGGAAAATTTACCTGATTGGGTGGTAAAGTTTAATGCCTCTAAAGTTATTGAGAACTATAAAAAGCCCTGGAATACTATTGAGAATATTGCTTCTTATATAGAAAGCGGTCCGGATAATAATGACTATGAGGGCCTGTTCTCCGGTGAAAATGCCCCGGTTTTTCCCCATGACCTTCCAGGATTATGGGACGGGAATGGTAAATATGAACTGCTAAAAGTAACACCTTTTGGAAATAGTATCACCGCAGATTTCGCATTGGAAGCGATTGATGGGGAGCAGCTGGGAACAGACAATACAACAGACTTTTTAGCTATAAGTTTTTCAAGCACAGATTATGTGGGTCATTGGTTTGGTGTTAATTCTAAGGAAATACAGGATACGTATATTCGTTTAGATCGTGATTTGGAAAGAATTTTCAAGTATCTGGATACGAAAGTTGGGGATGGGGAATACACCGTTTTTCTTACATCAGATCATGGAGCTATTGATGTCCCGGCTTATTTAAAAGATCAAAAAATACCGGCAGGATATATCAATAAACCTGAAATACGGGCAGCACTGGGAGAATTTATTACATATAAATACGGTTCTACTGATTTAATTAAAAATTATTCCAACAACCAAATTTTTCTCGACCATAAGGTTATTCAAAATTTAGATTTAAGTTTAAAGGAAGTCCAGGAGACCTTGGCAAATGAGTTACTTTCCAATAGCGCCTTTTCAAAGGTATACACCGCCCATCAAATGCGAAATACTGAGTACACCAGTGGAATTCCATATATAATACAAAACGGATATAACATGAAGCGCTCCGGGGATATTTTGATGGTATTAAAACCGGGAAGTATTGATTATAGTACAACGGGGTCCACACACGGGTCTCCTCAGATATATGATACCCACACCCCACTTCTTTTTTACGGCAAGGGTATCAAACCGGGTTCAACGGCCGAAAGAACGGAAATTCCTGATATTGCACCTACGATAGCAACTTTATTGGGGATTGCATTCCCAAATGGAACAACTGGCAAGCCAATATCCCAGGTATTAGAATAATTTATTCCAAATATTTCGCCATCTGAGTTTGCGGATAAATTCACCCTCCTTTTTGGAAACAAGAAAAGGTAAATCCTGCTTTTTGGCCATGTTATAACCTTTTAAAGTATCTAAAAATAATCCTGAATTTTTCCTTTTCAGCGCAATTTTAAGTGATGCAATAAAACTGATCCGATACCCATAGCGCATTCTATACATAGCTTCTCCCTGGAGGTAACGCGCCTGTTTGTTGTATGAAGTTCCCAGAGGGCGCAAATGTTTTATTATGAGTGAATCATCTGTAACCACTTTAAAGTTATTAAACTGGGCCAGCAATTCATCAACAGTATCCCAACCTATGGCATTCTTTAGTCCTCCAATAGCTTTAAAACATTGTTTTGTATAACTTTTAAAAGCCCCTCGAACATGATCTTTGTTCATTGGGTGATTTAATTTCCAGATTCCATTTTTATCCTGTTCATAGGCAAATCCCCCTACAATACCGGCTCTGGGATCTGTACTTATTAATTCAGATATTTTTTCAAAGTAGTTTTCGGGGAGAATAATATCGGCATCCAGCTTGACAATAAAATCATATTCTTCGTCCAACATCTTATACCCGTCATTAAACGCCTCCACAACCTTAGCGCCCGGCATATGAAGGGTAGATGAAGATCTGTTGATTTTTGCTATATGCTTATGACCGGAAATAAATTTATCCAGGATTGTTTCTGTGTCGTCGGTGGAATTATCATTCACCACCACCACTTTCTTAGGTGGCATTGTCTGCAATAAAACAGCATTCAGCGTGGCAGCTAAATAAGATTCTTCATTATGTGCACAGATTACAATATAATAATTCACGATAGGAGGGTATAATTATTCCGGAACAATAAGTGGAGTACTTTCAGGCATCTTTTTACGTTCAGCATAAACAATATAATAACGCGGTGTAAAGGCTCTTAGTAAAGGCCTAATTCCTAATTTTTTAACGGGATTAGTCCAGCTAAATGTATCTTTTATCTCCCAACCGGCTTTTTCGAGTAACCAATTAAACTGCCACGCCTCAAATTCATGGTAGTGTCTGTCCCAGGGGTCCGTTTTACTCCTATAAGCTGAGGCAAACCAAAGCCGCAATGGGACACTTGTAACAATTTTATCTGCTTTAATTGCTCTCAAAATGTTGTATGGGGCAAGCAGGTGTTCAAAGATTTCGAAGGCCGTGACTACATTGGCATTTGAACTTTTTACAAAATCAAAATTTAAATCCAGGTCCTCGCCGCCTGTATTTACAACCGTATAACCATGTTCCTGCATGATTTCAGAAAATGGATTGTGAACCCCCAAATCCAGAATGGACTCCTGGGTAGTTATATGTTTTTGAAGAAAGGCAAGTGTGTTTTTATACCTTTTACCGGGAAAAGTTTTTTCATACATATTTTCAGCATCTATAGACTATTGCGTTGATATTCATACCTGCACCAACGCTGGCAAAGATAACAACATCCCCTTTTTCTATTTGCTGATTTTCTATTTTTCCGGTTTTAACCATATGAAATAAGGTAGGGACGGTTGCAACAGAACTGTTACCCATTTTATGAATGTTCATTGGCATAACCCCTTCAGGCATTTTCAAATTATAGGACTTATAAAATCGTTTTACTATAGCTTCGTCCATTTTTTCATTTGCCTGATGAATAAATATCTTTTTTACATCACCAATAGGAATGCCGCTTTGGTCCAGGCATTTCCTCATGGCAATTGGAACGTGATTAAGTGCAAACTCATAAATTTTGCGCCCGTACATTTTGATGTACTGTGTTTCACAGGTACACGATTTATTATGAGATTCACCGAAGAATAAATAATAGGCTTCTTCATTGGTATATGTGGCAGAAGTATGTGCCAAAATCTCACCGGAATTCACAGAGTCTTCAATAATACAGGCGCCGGCACCATCTGAATAAATCATCGAATCCCGGTCGTGTTGATCTATTACTCTGGAAAGCGTTTCAGCGCCAATTACGAGACATTTTTTGGCTATTCCACTTTTGATAAAAGCGTTTGCCTGTATTACACCTTCAATCCAACCTGGACACCCAAATAACATATCATATGCCACACAATTAGGGTTTTTAATTTTTAGGTGATGCTTTACCCTTGTAGCTAAACTAGGCACTGTATCCCCCTGAGATTTTCCATAGGATACATCGCCAAAATTATGTGCAAAAATGATATAATCCAGTTCTTCCGGATCAATCCCAGCATCTTCGATAGCATCACGGGCTGCAAAGAAGCCCAAATCTGAAGTATTAAATTTTTTTTGGGCATAACGCCTTTCATCAATCCCTGTTATTGCTTTAAATTTTTCAATAATAACCTGGTTGTTGTAGGCAAAAGGAATTCCCTCGCTGGTAAGAAAATTGTGTTGCTCAAAATCTTTGTTTTGAGTAGTGATCGACGGGATATAACACCCTGTGCCGCTAATTCCAATACTCATATTTAGGGGAGTTGTATAAATTTTTTGAAAATTACTAAAAACCTGTCCCCGGCTATGCGCGCATAATAATTAATTACGATGTTCAGTAGATACAAACAATATTAAAATTTATTTTACCGGTTCAAAAGAAGCTGCAGATCCCTTTTTATTTGAGGTAAACTATGCATCCATATATGCTTCAATTGGAGCACATGTACAAATTAAATTACGATCTCCATAGGCATCATCTACCCTCCTTACACTGGGCCAAAATTTATTTTCAATAACATAGGGCAATGGGAAGGCAGCTTCTTGTCTGGAATAAGGGAAATCCCATGAATCACCAGTTAACATGTTTAGAGTATGCGGTGCATTTTTCAAAAGGTTACTGGTATCTTCTGCGGATGACTTATCAATTTCTCCACGAATTGAAATCATAGCATCACAAAATCGATCTAATTCATCAAGATTTTCACTTTCCGTAGGTTCTATCATTAGAGTACCTGCTACAGGAAATGATACTGTAGGGGCATGAAAACCATAATCCATAAGGCGTTTAGCAATATCGGTGACCTCAATTCCGTTTTGTTTAAATGTCCTGCAGTCAATGATCATTTCATGTGCAGCACGGCCTTTTTCGCCAGTATAAAGAACATCAAATTTTCCACTTAACCTGGTCTTAATATAATTTGCATTAAGAATGGCAATTTTTGTAGAATGGGTTAAACCGGTTTCCCCCAGCATTTTAATATAACCGTAAGAAATTAGGCAAACCAGTGAACTTCCCCAGGGTGCTCCTGAAATTGCTGAAATTGCTTTACTTCCACCGGTTTTTATTACAGGGTTACCCGGCAGGAAGGGTACTAATTGTTCAGCAACACAAATAGGCCCTACTCCCGGCCCCCCACCTCCGTGTGGTATTGCAAAAGTTTTGTGAAGATTTAGATGGCAAACATCAGCCCCAATTGTTGCCGGATTTGTTAACCCGACCTGAGCATTCATATTGGCGCCATCCATATAGACCTGTCCGCCATGATCGTGAATTAATCGTGTTATGTTTTTGATTGAGGATTCAAAAACTCCGTGTGTTGAAGGATAAGTGATCATTAATGCAGCTAAGTTTTCTGAATGCATTTCCACTTTTTCCTGCAGGTCAGTAAGATCTATATTTCCTCTTTCATCTGTTTTGGTTACAACAACTTTCATTCCGGCCATCACTGCAGAAGCCGGATTTGTGCCATGTGCCGATGAAGGAATTATACAGATATTTCTATGAAATTCACCTCTGGATTCATGATATGCTCTAATGGTCATCAACCCGGCATATTCACCCTGCGCTCCAGAATTGGGCTGCAGCGAAGTGCCGGAAAAGCCTGTAATCTCTGTCAAATCCTTTTCAAGCTCGCGAAGTATTATTTGATAACCTTCCGCCTGTTCTACAGGAACAAACGGGTGAATGTTTCCCCATGCCGGCATACTCAAAGGCAGCATCTGGCTGGCAGCATTCAATTTCATAGTACAAGAACCCAGAGAAATCATGGAATGATTAAGCGCCAGGTCTTTCCGCTCTAATTTTTTAAGATAGCGCATTAATTCCGTCTCTGAGTGATAGGTATTAAAGACCTCGTTTTCAAGAAAGGAAGATTTGCGCACTAACGAAAAGGGAATAGCGTCCTTTATTTTCTCTTCAAGAGAAGTAGGGCCATTAGATTCAGTCAATTCAAAAAAGCAATTTAAAATAAGTTTAATATCATCTTTGCTTGTGGCTTCATTTAGTGATATGGAAACAGAACTACTATCAATATAGTTGAAGTTTATACCATTTTTTTCGGCGATTGATTTTAAGGATTCAGTATTCGGAACCCTGACTTTAACGGTGTCGAAAAAAGAAGAATTTAATTGTTCAAAGCCCTGTTTTTCAAGTAACTGACTTAACAGCCGGGCATTATAATGAACTTTATCAGCTATATATTTTAATCCTTGTGGGCCATGATAAACTGCATAGGCGCCTGCCATTACAGCAAGCAGGACCTGAGCCGTACAGATGTTGGATGTAGCTTTATCCCTTTTAATATGCTGTTCTCTGGTTTGTAATGCCATTCGCAATGCCTGGTTCCCGTCTGTATCTCTGGTAAGGCCTATGATCCTTCCCGGGATATTTCTTTTATAAACCTCCCTGGTAGCAAAAAATGCAGCATGCGGCCCCCCATAACCTAAAGGAATTCCAAAACGCTGTGTAGTTCCAACCACCACATCCGCTCCAAATTCCCCGGGTGGGGTTAATAAAACCAAACTAAGAATATCTGCAGCCACGGCAACTTTTATTTCATTAGCCCCAGCTTTTTGAACAAAGCTTCTATAATCAAATACCTCACCATATTTGCCAGGATATTGTAAAAGAGCGCCGTAAAAATCCTTACCAAACTGGAATGTTTCATGATCCCCTATTATCAACTCAATTCCCAGTGGTTTTGATCTGGTTTGCAGTAATGATATGGTCTGCGGCATTACCTCATTGGAAACAAAAAATTTAACAACCTCATTTTTCTTCTGATCCCTGGTCCTTACATCAAAAAGCATAGTCATCGCCTCGGCAGCGGCTGTGCTTTCATCTAAAAGTGAAGCATTGGACAACTCCATCCCTGTAAGATCACAAATCACGGTTTGAAAATTTAATAGGGCTTCCAGCCGGCCTTGTGCGATTTCTGCCTGATATGGTGTATACGCGGTATACCATCCCGGGTTTTCAAGGATGTTCCTTTTTATGACAGAAGGAGTAATACTTTCGTTATATCCCATGCCGATGTAAGTTTTGTAGATCTTATTTTTTAAGGCAAGGGAATTTATATGTGACAGGAACTCATGTTCGCTCATTGCCTCGCTGAGGGCCAAAGGTTTTTTAAGTTTTATTTCATCGGGAATAGTTTCATAAATAAGCTGATCTATGCTTTCCACACCAATGGTTTTAAGCATTTTTGGCAGATCTTCTTTTCGTATGCCTATATGTCGTGAGGCAAACAGGTCTGTCTTCATAATTCCATATTTTATAGCTAAAATAATAGTGAACAAAATTAGGGATTAATTCTTGTAAAATACTGTATTTCACAGCACAGAAACTTAAAGTTTTTAACGAAAAACAGACGTTATGAACAGTTTGGTTATTTTTGTTTAATGGGGTGGATGGGCCGTATTTTTAATTTTTATCTGGATGCCAGTATTCATGTGGCATTTGCTGTAGTAAGCCTGTTAATCATCACCAATCTGTACTTAGACATTATACCGGAACAGCATTTAATCCAATTTGTTTTTTTTGGCACCATACCCTCTTACAATTTTATTAAATACGGTGTGGAAGCCAAAAGATATGTCCTGGTAAATAATAGCTATCACAGGCAAATTCAAATTTTAAGCCTCATAGTTTTGGTATTTGCAGGATATCATTTCCTTTTTTTGAGTTATCAAGTGTGGTTGGTTTGTTTTATACTTGCCCTGCTCATTGGATTATATGCCTTACCCATTTCTCCAAGGCATAAAAATTTAAGGAGTTCCGGGATGCTAAAAGTACTGCTGGTAGCACTCGTATGGACCGGTACTACAGTTGTAATTCCTGTAATTTCTTCTCATCTTTCAATCTCCTGGGACATTTCTATTTATATCTTACAACAATTTATTCTGATACTCATATTGTTAATTCCATTTGAAATAAGGGATCTGGAATATGATGAATTGAATCTAAAGACCATTCCACAGCGCATTGGGGTATCTAAAACCAAAATTCTTGGACTGTTGCTGGGATTAATTTTCTTTATGATAACCTTCCTTAAGGACTATTTGAGCCTGTTAGATATTATTGGAAGAGGGATACTATTTTTGATTTTAATTGCTATGATTATTCTGACGCAGAGAAATCAATCGAGATATTTTGCCTCTTTTTTTGTAGAAAGTATCCCAATTTGTTGGTTAGTGTTACTGACAGTTTTGGAAAGTTATGTTTAGATATTTTGATCGATCCTTTCTTTGAGGGTTTCCTTTTCCTTTACAGAAAGACTATGCAAATTCGCCTTATCACAAAGCATGGTTAGCTTAGTGTTTTTTTTGGAAAATGAAACACAGGTTTTACAATATAAAAGGTGAAATCCCAATTTAATTTGATCTAGAAGTGTGGCTTCTTTATATTGCTTTTTATTGCAAATTATACTTGCCTTTTCGCAGCTAATCATAATTTAAACCAATTTTCATTAAGGCATCCCATAAGATTTGTTCTCGCCCTATGCACCATTACCCATAGGTTAGACGGATTTATTCCAAGTTCATTACAGATATCATCTGTGCTTAATCCTCGGATAGTTTTCATGACAAATACCTCAGATTGCTTTTTGGGCAGTTTGGAAATACATTCCTGAATTGCCAGTCCCAATTCGTCATTTTCTATGGCATCATTTTCAAGCGTGCTAAACGGATCGGCTACCTGTTCTTCCAGCCAATCTCCGGTAGAATCACTTTGATCACTATAATTAATTCGAACTTCGGCTTTACCCTTATTCGAATTAATCTTTCTGTAATGGTCTATCACCTTTCGTTTTAAAATGGCAATAAGCCAGGTTCGTTCCGCTGCTGTGCCTTTATAATTTTTCGCCGATTTTAATCCGGCCAGGAATGTTTCCTGTACCAAATCCTTTGCAATTTCGGCATCACTTACCCGTGAAACTGCAAAATTAAATAGATAGTCAGCATATTGATCTACCCATAAATCAGGATTTAATTGATTTTCCGTCATTTTGATACTTGTGGAAACCAAAAATAAATTAATTTTAATGAAATTATTAATATTAAGTACAATACCGACAATTATGAAAAATATAAGTCTTCTGGTTCTTTTATTATTTACACAAATAAGCTGTACGCAAACCAAATCTATGTCTATTACAGAACTGACACCTCAAGATGTAGAAAATGCTGTTCTTGTCGATGTTCGAACTCCGGAGGAATATGCTGAGGGTCATCTGCCTAATGCAATAAACATAGATTGGTATGATGAGAATTTTATGGATGAATTCAAGGATATTGATAGAAATAAGACCATTTACGTCTACTGCAAAAAAGGCGGGCGAAGTGCAAGTGCTGCAGAGATGCTCAACTCATCCGGATATAAAAACGTTATTGACCTGTTGGGGGGGTATGATGCGTTAGAAGCAAAAAATTAGCCTAAGCTATCTTTTTTATTAATCCGGCACGTACCAGAAGGGCCTCAATTTTAGGCTCCCTGCCCCTAAAACGCTTATAAAGTACCATTGGTTTTTCAGTTCCACCCTTGGAAAGAATCTGATTTTTAAATTTGTCAGCTATTTCTCTGTCAAAAATCCCTTTTTCTTTAAAATAGTCAAAGGCGTCCGCATCTAACACTTCTGCCCATTTGTAACTGTAGTAGCCTGCGGAATAACCACCCTGAAAAATATGGGCAAAAGTGGTACTCATACACATCTCCGGGTTATCCGGAAAAAGCAGAGTTTCTTTGAAAGCTTTTATTTCATGTTTTTTAACATCTGAAATGGAGGAGGGGTCAGTAGCGTGCCATGCCATATCCAGAAATCCCAAACTCAGTTGCCGTAAGGTAGCCATCCCCTCCTGAAAGGTGGCAGATTCCCTGATACTTTTAATTAACGACATCGGAATGGGTTCTTCAGTTTCATAATGCCTTGCAAATATTTCAAGGGCTTCCTTCTCATAACACCAGTTTTCCAGTATCTGGCTCGGTAATTCTACAAAATCCCAATATACTGAAGTGCCGGATAAGCTGGGATATGTGGTATTTGCTAAAATTCCGTGGAGGGCATGGCCAAACTCATGAAATAGTGTAGTAACTTCGTTAAAGGTCAACAGTGACGGTTTTTTCTCAGTAGGTTTGGTGAAATTGCAAACAATAGAAATCTGTGGTCTTTCATTTCTGTTATTAAAGGTGTACTGAGGTTTAAATGAAGTCATCCAGGCACCAGATCGTTTCCCTTCCCTGGGATGAAAGTCGGCATAGAACAAGGATACAAATTTATGGTCCTGGTCATAAATTCTATACGTTTTAACTTCAGGGTGATACTTGTCCACATCAAATACCTCTTCAAGCCTTAA
>Ga0316188_10000422_pt1 | contig 18086 bp, 11 predicted proteins | sample Phiworburrow1_MG_FD_204933 | JGI IMG/M metagenome (GOLD analysis project Ga0316188, IMG submission 204933) | Coastal sediment microbial communities from Maine, United States - Phippsburg worm burrow 1 | ecosystem: Environmental > Aquatic > Marine > Coastal > Sediment | place: USA: Maine...
GTGAGGCCTTTTTATTGATATCCAAAGTTTCATTCTGAACCAATGTCATAACACATTGTAGAGTTGCCGTAACTTTAGTTACAGAAGCTAAATCATAAATCGTTTCATCTGTAACGGGAACAACATTCTCATAAGTCAAATATCCCATTGAATGATTGAATATTATTTTACCATTCTTTGCAACCAATACTTGACAACCCGGGGTTGCGCTTGAATCTATAGCTTCACGCATAATAAGCTTAATTTTCTCTAGTTCGGTACTTGAAACTCCTACATTCTCGGGCAATGAAAACCCTAACCTATCCAGCGACTTTGTTTTTATTGACTCTACCTTCCCCAAATTCTTGGATATAATTGGTAGCCTTGCAGTGGCAGGAATGGCTCCAAAAATCAACTGTGGGACGATTGACCCCATAATACTGTCGTTTTCGTAGGCTACTATTTCAGCCGAAGCATTTTGAAATTTACCTTGGAATCGGGGATATCCAAAATGTACCAATACGACACTCTTTTTAATACAAAGTCGGTTTAACCCCTGCTCTAATTCCTTTTCTAGCTTGGTTACGGATGGAAGCAAAGAAACAAAAACAATATCCGCAGAAATTTTATCAAACTCAACGGTATCTTTAATAGAGGAATAGTTTAAATCTTCGACAGCAACATACTTATTTAGGTATTTTGAAAATTCGTTAGTACCGGGTGCTCCAATGGATAAACTAGCAAAGGAATGGTCTGTCAAAGAGAGAATTGGTAAAAGGTTATTTTCATTTTTTGATACAGCTACCGAATTTTGGTAAAGTTGAAGGCTCAACGCTTTAAATGATGGATTATTTAGTCTTTGTAGGAGATTACTTTTGCTTTCCGTATCTTTTTTTGAAAGTCCGCTTTGAAATTTTACCCTTAATACCTTTTTTACACTTTCATCTATTTGATTTGCAAATTCTTTGTCGCTTTTAATTTTGATGCCAATTTTTCTTATGCTACGTTTGAGTTTCTCGTTCGGGGTGATTATAACATCATTGCCTTCCGATAAGGCCGACAGTTCTAACCTATACAATTTATTTTGCCTCTCTCCACTATTTTGTATTCGGAAGAAGTTCAGACCTTCAAAATTTGCCCTTTGTTTTTGCAAAGCCGATGTTTCTATCTTGGAACTTAGGTTTGTTCTATTTTGATAAGAAGATAAATCTTGGCTTACCATTATCCCGCCGGCATTACTTTTCAAAAGAACATTCAGCACCTTATTACTGGAAGTATCACTTGAAATCTTATGATTTGTTTTAGCAACTCCAACTACGTTTTCTTCCCTCATTACATTTAAAAATTTTAACGCCATTTCGGCAATTTGACCATTATCTTTTCCAAAACCTGCCAAAAAATTATCTTCCTCGATTTTAGTGTCTATGCTAGGAGCAAAATTAATCTGTACTCCGAGTATTTTCAATTGCTCCGCTATGGCTCTTTCCCATGCTACCCTTGAATCATCATTTTCCCAAGTTGCGGATATTAAGGGTTTTGGAAATGAGATTATGCTATCCAATGTTTGGGCTAGTCCCCATTCAGCAGATATGCCGATGATAACCGGAACTTTGGAACCTTTTTGAAGTTGGTTTATCATATTAGCAACGCTTATTGGTCCCCCTTTGCTAATGTACAAGCCACCAATTCCGTAATTTTTTATTTTAAAATAGGTGTCCTCAACCTCTTTTTCCGAATAAGCCGAAACCGGAACCATAAACAGTTGCGCAATCTTTTCATTTCTGCTCATTTTATTAAAAACACTGTCCACCCAACCGCTATTATTATCTTGGGAGTAAAGTGAAAAACTGGCTATTAAATAAATACAAATGGAAAGAACAGGTTTAAACATTAAATTTTATTTTAATCTATATCAATTATTTTTTTTAAAAAAAGCAGTAAAACAATTCACCCAGCTTTATCCTTATATATTTCCCAACTCATTGAAAACCAACCTACAATAAATGCAACACCGCCAAATGGAGTCAAAGTCACAAAAATTGTTTGATTGGTTATAGCATAGATATATAAACTTACGCTAAACAACATTCCAACAATGAAACCCCAAGCAGATACTCTCAATTTTATACCATATTTTTTATATAAAATTCCCACTACCAACAAAGCAAAGGTATGGTAAAAATGATACCTTGAAGCCAAATCATAAGTTAACTCCCTACCATTTTCAACAAGAATAGGTTTCAAGGCGTGAGCCCCAAAGGCACCCAAGGCTACAGCCAACATTCCTGAAATAGCGGATATTAGTAATATTATTCTTTGATTCATAAATTTAAAATTAATAATTTCTACTTCCAAAAATAGCAGTTCCAATCCTAATCAAAGTACTTCCTTCTTGCAAAGCAATTTTATAATCTGAACTCATCCCCATCGAAAGTTCCTTCATCTCTACATTTTGAGGTAATTGCTGTTGATTTAAGCCATCAAAAGTTTTGCGTAAAAACTTAAATTCACTTCTGATTTTATCCTCATCTTCCGTTAATGAGGCAATACCCATCAATCCTTGAATTTTTATATTACTTAATCCCAAATTGGAAATAGACTCAATTACCATATTCAAATCGGCATAATCAATACCGAACTTAGTGGTTTCTTTGGCAATATAAATTTGAAGCAGGCACGAGATAATTCTATTTTGCTTTTTCGCTTGTTTATCTATCTCTTCCATTAGCCGAACACTATCTACAGTTTGGATAAGGCTAATATAAGGGATGATAGAAGAAACTTTATTTCTTTGTAAGTGACCAATATAATGCCAATTTATATCTTTCGGAAGGCTAATTTCTTTTCTATTTAGTTCTTGCACCTTACTTTCTCCAAATTTTTTTTGCCCAACTTGATATGCTTCCTTAATTTTATCCGCACTTTGGGTTTTGCTAACTAAAATAAGTTGAGCACCATAAGGTTCAATTTCTTTTTTAAATTTAGCCAGATTATTTTTTATGTCCATTAATTTAAATATCTTATAACTAAACACAAAAATATGGCAATACTAGGATCATTGTTAAAAAAAGGAATAAAACTTCGTGAAATCTTAGCTCACGAATATGCCACACCATTTGAGTTACAAAGAAGTGAACTAAAAGAATTGTTAAATAATGCCAGTGACACAAAAATAGGGAAGCATTACAACTTTTCACATATACTAAGCCAATATAAACTAGGATCAAAAAATTTTTATGAAGCCTTCAAAAAAATTCCAATTCACAATTACGAGAAAATGTATAATGATTGGTGGCGCTTGTCCTTAAAGGGTGAAAAAAATATATGTTGGCCGGGAAGGATAAAATATTTTGCTCTGAGTTCGGGGACTTCTACCGCCGACTCTAAGCACATTCCAATTACTAAAGATATGACAAAGGCTATAAGACGGACTAGTTCTAAGCAAATATTGTCACTATCTCGTTACGATTTAGAACCCAAAGTATTTGAATCCGGTATTCTGATGATTGGGGGGAGCACACATCTAAATAAAAGAGAAAGTTATTATGAAGGCGACTTGACGGGCATTCAAGCATCGCAATTGCCATTTTGGTTTCAGCACTTTTATAAACCTGGAAAAAAGATAGCAAAAACAATAAATTGGGATACCAAACTAGATCAGATTGCCAAAAAGGCTACTTCTTGGGATATAGGAATTATTGTCGGTATCCCCTCTTGGATACAAATACTGATAGAGAAAATACTTGCTTTGTATCAAGTTGATAACATTCATAAAATTTGGCCAAATCTAATCATTTATGTTCATGGTGGAGTAGCTTTCGATCCATACCGTAAAGGCTTTGCCAAATTGCTCGGTAAACCTATACACTATATTGAAACTTACTTGGCTTCCGAAGGATTTATCGCTTATCAAAATAAACCAAATCAAGGGTCGATGACTTTAGTACTCAAAAATGGTCTTTTTTATGAATTTATTCCGTTCGACAACAATAATTTTTCCGACACCGGTCAGTTGCAAACAGATGTAACGACTCTTATGATTGATGATGTTGAAGTAGGAAAAGAATACGCTCTAGTGATTTCGACTTGTGCCGGAGCCTGGAGATATTTAATCGGAGACGTGATTCGTTTTGTCTCAGTTGAGGAATGTACCATTGTTATCACCGGACGTACCAATCATTACTTAAATATATGTGGCGAACATCTGTCAATTGACAATATGAACAAAGCTATTGAGCTGGTTTCTAATGAACTGCAAATTGTTATCAAAGAATTTACGGTTGCCATTGTTCAAATAGGAACATTATTTGGCCATCACTGGTATCTAGGAACAAATGATAAACCTGATTCGAAAGCTGTTAAGAAAAGATTAGATTTCTATTTAAAAAAATTGAATGCAGATTATGCCACCGAAAGAAATGCAGGTCTCAAAGATATATTCGTCGATATCTTACCTGAAAAAACTTTTTATGATTGGATGGAATCGAGAGGGAAATTGGGGGGACAAAACAAGTTCCCCAGAGTATTGAAAAACCCTATGCTGGTTGATTGGCAAAAATTTATAAAAACTGCTAGATTTGAATAACTCAAAACGAAAACTTAAAAATAATAAAGCAACTAAATATTAATATGACTTTTCTTGGAAACGACCATATACTGAACTAAATTTGCGTAAAGTTATTCCCTTCAGGAATTTACTTTAACGTCCCAGATAATGATAAGTCGAATACTTACCTTCTTTATGAATCATATACCTTCGGTCAGGTACATAATACTGTTATTCTCACTGCTACTTCTTTTTTTATCAGCATGCAAGAAAAAGGAGGAAGGAAAGCCTAAAGCAACTGTTACATTTATGGTCAATGGAGGTTCAGCAATAGGTCCCATCGAAGTTATTGTGGGGAACTCGCTCACGCTCCCTCCAGCACCTACTAAGCCGGATAATGACTTTGAAGGTTGGTACACTGACCTGGCCCTTAGCAAACTTTTTGTAGTCGCAGAGCCAATTCTGGCAAATATCACCTTGTATGCCAAATGGACACCTACAGTTAAAAGTTTTACCGTTCAGTTTGTTACTAATGGTGGAAATGCCATAACCGAGGTATCTGTGACTAGTGGCAATAGACTAACAAAACTTCAGACACCGGTTAGAAATGGATATATTTTCAAAGGATGGTTTAGTGATGTTAACCTTAGCAACCCGTTTTTGATAGCTCAACCCATTACTTCTAATATTACCTTATATGCCAAATGGGAGCAAGTTTCAATTAATAGCTTTTTAGTAACTTTCGAAACCAACGGAGGAAATGAAATATTAGCAATATCTGTGACCAGAGGCAATACCATAACCCTACCTCCTACCCCGATTAGAGATGGGTATATTTTCAAAGGGTGGTTTAGTGATTCTAACCTTAACAACCAGTTTTTGATAACTCAACCTATTACTTCCAACATTTCTTTGCATGCCAAATGGGAACAAATTATTTCTAATAGTTTTTTAGTAACCTTCGAAACTAATGGTGGCAATCCAATTTTTCCTATCCAAGTAGTTAATGGTCAAACCATAACATCATTGCCGGATGCCCCCCAAAAAACCGATATGCTTTTTGATAGTTGGTACACAGATAGAGAACTTACTATTAAGTTTGACCAATCCAAAACTATCATCACAGGACCTACCACTTTATATGCCAAATGGAAAGACCTTTTCTTAACTGTTAGTTTTTCATACAAAGGTACGGTTGTCCGTCAGGTCAAAGTAATTAAAAACCAAACCTTAACCGATGACCAACTTGCACCACCGCAAGTTGATTATACAAACGCTTATACTTTTTTAGGGTGGTTTACTGATGATAAGTTTACAAAAAAATTTCTCTCTTCCCAGCCTATTACAGCGGATATTACCTTGTATTCCACCCTGTTATTCATTCAGGTTAATTACACCCAAAAAGGTTTAGTGACAGGCGTAATAAGGGAAATACGTTTCGGAACAGAAAGTGTTGACCTAGTCATTCCCGAGGAAATAAACGAAGTAATCTTAACTGAAATTGCTAGCAATGCTTTTGAAGAAATTACGCAGTTAAAATCTTTAGTCTTACCTAGCACTTTGAAAAGAATTGGACCTAGTGCTTTTCAACGGTGCTACAAATTAAGGGGTGATTTAATTATTCCCGATGGAGTAGAAATAATTGATACAACGGCTTTTTTTGGCTGTGGCTTCGATGGGAAATTAACTATTGGAAAAGACGTCTCATATATTGGATGGGGCGCTTTCCAGGGGTGGTGCTCTGAATTAACAGCAGAGTGCCTTAAACTAACTGGGGGCGTTGCTATTCCGGATAAAGTGACTTATACAGGTCAATTTACAGGTGATATTACCATTCCTGATAAAGTAACATATATAGGACCTGGTGCCTTCGGTAATAATCGCAAATTTAATGGAAATTTGTACATTGGAAAAGCAGTGAGAACCATCGAAGAATCTGCATTCTATGAATGTAGCAATCTTTCGGGTAGCTTAACTATTCCCGCATCAGTGACTTTTATAGGCAGAAATGCCTTCTTCAACTGTTCAAAACTGCAACCCAGAGTTACTATGAACCCTACAACTCCTCCCAAAATACACCCTACGTCTTTTGACCAATTTTCCGGTGATGCCAACGTTGTATTTCTCGTTCCGGCAAGTTCTTTAGGTGCATACAAAGCTGCAGATGTTTGGAAAGATATTTTCTCCAAAGGAAGGTATAGTATTGAGGCACAGCCTTGATGATAAGTAGTTTTTTTAATGATAAGCGCCTTTTGTACTAGATTATTGACTAGTTATCTAAAGTTTTGAGTGGTCAGCTTTATTATAGTCATTTTTCAGCAAATTAAGTAAAGAAGTATTTTTGCTAACGACCTGAGATTTATTAACTTTGCCACAAAAGGTAATAATTCGCAAATTCAAATCTTAAAAGTTATGGATAAAATAGTATCTGAAACCCTAAAGTTTGGAGCGACCAAAACTTTTAAGGTACCCTCAATCTTTTTATTCTCAATTCTACTTCTTATTACTTCAGGATGCGGTAAAGAAAAGGGACCCACATATTGGACAGTGAAGGTTACTTTTGAAGTAAACGGTGGGTCGTGGATTTCCCCTGTTGATATTATTTCAGGTAGCACAATAACTCTTCCGGCTGCACCAAATAAGACCGGTTACTTGTTCGAAGATTGGTTTTATGACAAAGCTCTCAACTCAAAATTTGACGAAAAGAAATCCATTACTTCAAATCTCACATTGTATGCCAAATGGACAGAATTATTCACAATTACTTTTAATTCCAAGGGTGGAAGTCCAGTACCGCCTTTATCAATACTCAAGGGTACGACTACATCCATAGTACTACCAGAAAATCCCACTAGACCTAACTACAAATTCTTAGGATGGTATAAAAATTCTGACCTTACCGATAAATTTGACAAAGCCCAAATTTTAGCTTCTAGTATTACTTTATATGCCAAATGGATTCAGATATTCAAAATAACATTTAACTCTAACGAAGGGACTGAAATACCCGAACAAGAAGTGGTAAGTGGTTCAACCCTGACATTGCCACCAAACCCCACTCGAGCCAATTACGTTTTCAAAGGTTGGTATTTAAATTCAAACCTTGCCACTAAATTTGACGAAACCCAAATTATTACTTCCAGTTTTACATTATACGCCAAATGGTTGCCATGACTTTTATGGTAACTTTTGACACCCGCATTGTAACTCCAATACCTAGTAGCTAAAAATGGGATTATAGCACTCCATTTTCCAACCACACTATCGAATTACTACTTTTTCGGATGGCTTATAAACGATGATTTCACCACACCCTCCTAGAATCGCAACCAAATTACCATGTTTGTTACTTTATATGTCAAATAGGAAATAGTCAAGGCTTCCTATCAACGGACTAACTGCCACCTACTCCAACACTACTGACCTTAATTTAGTAATACTCAGTTATAAATGAAATTGCAATAACCTGAATAGGAACTAGTGATTTCTATAATTGTGGATTTACCAGCAAGTTGACAATTGGAAAATTGGTGGTCAGCATCGGATATCAGGCTTTCACAAATTGCTCTGGACTTTAACCACAAATTATTGTTTATCCCCTACTCCCTCAATTTCCACCGTACCTAATCTTAATAGTACAAGCAAACCTTTTTATGGTTTTGCCGGCACTTCCAATGTTGTATTTTAAGTTCCAGCCTTAAAGTTGAAGCATACAAAAATGCAGTTGATTGGAATAAATATCTAACTGCCAAATTTAATAAAAATTCAGTTTTGAAAGTCAGTAAAAAAGGCTACTTTATAAGTATGATTACATAGCTATAATATTAATAATCAAATACTTAGAAAGACACTTTGGTTAATCTTGCAGGATATTACTAAAAAGTGTTGACCTCAGTAATAGCCAAAGTAACAACATAATAATACCCCATCGTAAGTAGATGAAATAGAAATCGGTAGTGTCTTTAAATCTGGTTTCAATAATTTCCGCTTTTTCATATTCGTTAATTTTTCCAAATACTTGTTCCAAAGCACTATTGTCGGTAGCACGAAAAAATTGACCGTGACAGATATCAGCAATTTTACGCATATTTGATTCATCTACAGTGTTTTCAACCATATTAGGTCTTCCAAAAAAATCTTTTCCAAAAGGCACTAAACCCTCTTTTCCAACCACGATGGTATATATTTTGATATTAAAACTGGAAGCTAATTCTGCAGAAGTGATGGGGTCTATATTGCCGGAGGTATTGTCACCATCACTCAATAAAATACAAACTTTTGATTTTGCGTTTGACAATCGCATCCTATTGGTAACCACAGCAATTGCACTCCCAATTGCAGTACCCGGAGTTTCTATCATTTCAAAACTCAACTCATCTAAATAGGAATTGAGCAAATTATAGTCAGTTGTAAGGGGTACAAGAGAAAAAGCATCGCCGGAAAAAACTACAATTCCGATACGGTCTTGAAGTCGCCCTTTAATAAAATTGTGTGCTACCTTTCGGGCAACGGCAAGCCTATTGGGCTTGAAATCTTCAATCTGCATAGACTGTGAGACGTCTATCGCAATCATAATATCAATACCTTCAGAGGTCTGTTCAACCTTTTCGTTAGAATTTTGTGGTCGCGCCAATGCGGTCAATAAAAGGGTAAATACTAAAGCAAGGACTAAGTCGGGAATAAAACGCAACCAGGTTAAAGGTGAACTCTCCAAATCGTCTTTGGTAAAAGCAACCATCAACTTTTGGTTAGTATAATACCGCACCGCCCAACGAATAAAAAACATTATGGGAACAGTTGCTATCAAAAATAGAAAAACCGGATGTTCCCACGTAAATGATTGTAGTTTAGACGGAGAAAACCATTCTAGCGACAAGTAATTAAATTCATCCATAGTTCACCTCCTTTTCCTTTTTTTTCAATCTCTCTTTAGAAAATTGAACCAAATATTGAAATGATTCAAAATAACTAACCTCTTGGGCATAAATACATTTGTCGATAGACCTAAGTGCCAAATTTACTCTTTCATTATTAACCCTTACGTTAATCTCTTTGGAAGTAGATTTGGTGTAGGGATATTTCTCTAATTTCTCCATATATTCCTTCCAAACGAGCAAAGCTTTCTCAACGTTTCTACTACTATACTCTTTTTTCACAGCATCTAATGCTAAATTAATTTTTACTAAAAATTTATTATGACTTTTTGCAAGACTACGCAATAAAAAAAACTTTTTTACCTGCTTACCAAAAAGCATCCACATACCTATCAAAGCAATTAAAAGACCTACCCCTATCAAGGTCAATAGCGGGTAATTGACTAAGAACTTGACTTTTTGATATAGGGTATTAGTTTTGAGAGGTAAATTTTCGACCGACACGGTGTCGGGAACTTTGGCCACTCTGAATTTGATTAAGACACTATCCAATTGAGTTTTGATAGCCACACAGTCTTGAACATTGACGACATAGACCGGCAATTGCAACTTCTGGACAGTATCCAATTCAAATGTTGTTAAATAATAAACAACACTGTCAAAACTGATATCGCCTACTGACCGAGTGGGGAATACTTCTTTTTTTTGCCATTCAAAAGGGGCAAATGAGAAAGTAGAGTCAGGGAAAAGAACTTGTTGATCGCCTGGATATTTAGCAGTTAAGGAATAAGGCAAAATAGAACCAATACTCAGAGTATCAGACATAAAATGACCCTGAACTTCAATTTGCTGAGCACACAGTCTGGCATTAAATGAAAGTAGAAGCCAGAACAATATCCCAAGTTTAAGTTTGGAAATATCAATCATAAAGTACTCTTCATAAACTTATTTCTTACCTTAAATAGCCGCAATAATTGTGGCACATAATCTTCATCTGTCATCAGGTTTAAATAATTAATTTGGTTTTTTCTACTAAAAGTTTTCAAGTCAAAAATTCTTTCATTGTGATGTGAGGCTAATTTTTTCCCAAAACTACTAAATGAAGTGTTTATCCACAGTGTCTTGCCCGATTCATTATCTTTTACAGGTATTATTCCTAGTTTGGGAAGTTGTGTTTCGCGCTTGTCCGAAATTTGGATAATAACTAAATCATGTTTGTGAGCCAAAGACTGAAGATTGCGATAATAGCCCTCATCAATAAAATCGGAAATCAGTACTACCACACTTCTACGCTTTATTGAATTGAGAGCAAAAGAAATTGCTTTTGATAAGTTTGTTTTGACAGAAAGAGGTTTGAGTTTTATTAGATTCGATATTATATTGTATGCCTGGCTAACTCCCTTTTTCGGCTTTAAAAAACATTCTCGCCTATCCGAATAACAAATTAACCCAACCTGACTCGATTCTTTGGCTCCCGACAAAGCCAACACACCGCATATTTCCATAGAAACATCAAACTTAGTTCTATTGGGGTTACCTATTGCCTGTGAGGCACTGACATCTAGGATAAAAAAAATGGTCTGCTCCTTCTCCTCCTTGAATGTCTTTACAAAAGTACCATGACCCTTCGCACTCACATTCCAGTCAATAGTTCGAATATCATCTCCATACTGATAAGGGCGGACATCATCAAATTCCAGCCCACTTCCCTTAAAAATAGAGTGGAAATCGCCCTGCATCTGGCTATTTATCGCTTTTCGAATCTGTATTTCGTACTTACGAAGTTTATTAATTAGCTCCTTCACAATGTTTTTTATTTTTGATTGCAAAATTATAAGTAATTTTCAGGCTCTGAAAGAATAAATTTATGAGAATACTAATTTTTTGTTGCCTCGCCATTTTTTTTATATTTAGTTGTAAAAAGAAAGAACCCCCAAAAAAAATATTATCTAGTTCGGAAATGGCAGAGATGCTACTCGAAGTATATTTGGCAGAGGTTAAGGTTTCAGCCACTAATATGCCAAGAGATTCCCAAAATAAATATTATCAGTTTTGGCAAGATTCATTGATGAATAGATTAAATATCCAAGACTCTGTATTTAAACAATCATACAAATATTATTTTGAACACCCAAAGTTACTAGAAGACATCTATTCTGTTGTAATCGATTCATTGAGCAATAGAGAAAATCGATTAAAAAAGGACAAATGACCTATACCAAAAATATTCTTATTCCTTTTTCAAAATCACTTTTACTGTTTTATTTGATTGGGCTGTTGAAATTCTAACTAAATACAGACCATCGGGAAGTGAAGTTAAGTTGATATTTTCTTCATATTTCCCTTCTTGATTATTCCAAGTATATCTCATCTCTAATTGCCCCGAGATACTGTAGACCTCTAACTGAACACTGGATGCGGAAGTCAAAGTGTATTGCAACATTGAATGACCATTGCTAGGATTGGGGGAAAGTGAAAGGTTACTTACTACTTGAGGTTCTACCTCAAGCGGGTCACGTTGAATGGCCAAATCGTCAATAACCCAACCCCAGCCCTGAATTGCATCATTTGATTTTAGCCTAAAACGTATTACTATTTTATCGTTTGGACTAAATGTAGGGGTTAATTCAAGATAGTGCCTTTTAAACAGGGAACCTGTCACAGCATTTCCTGCGTTATAAGCTCGTAACCATTTACTATCATAATCGGCATTGTATCCTGTTGAAATAGGAACCCAAACAGCCCCATCCTTGCTCCCTTCCACTATAACATAGTCATTAAAAGCTACGTCCCCAAAAACAGCCGAAGTGAGCGATTTGGGTTCTACAATTGCTATGTCGGAATAGTCAAAATTGGTTTTTGACTGACTCACTATTATTGGTTGCTTGAGTGAAGCAATAATATTTTCATCAGCAGAATATGGATGATCAGTTTGAAGAGCATGATTTTGGTTAGAAAACAGTTCGACTTTAAAGTCTGAGCTACTTATGTCAGAATTATTGGTAAAACCATTATAGTATTGTTCTACAACTTTATTAGCAGTAAAATTATCTCTTTGTAAGGAATTAGAATAGGCGGGAATTCCATTTTTGTAGCTGATAACATAAATATCTTGCATTCCCTTCTGTAGGTTATCTAAGGTTAACACATTATCACCCATCGTATTTGCATTGAATTTTTGAACTCTAGAATCGTTTGACATAACTATTGTAGAATCATAAACTTGGCTATACTTAATAAGCAGAGAGAAATTATTTGTAGGACCGGTTCCCATATCTGCTAGTTTAGGTGGAGTAGCACCGGGGAAGGTCAAATCTTTTTCTACTTTGGCAGTCCAAATTCCACGGCCATGAGTTGCCACAACTATAAAATTGTCCATACTGGAAATCTGCCAAACAGAAACATTTGGAAATTCATCATTAGGAAGGATATTCCATGTATTGCCATTATCAAGAGATTCTACAATGCCAATTTCTGTTCCGGCCCAAATAATATTTGTATTGTCGGGCCTCACAAAAACACAATAAGTAGCTACATCCGGAAATCCATTTGAGCTCACTTTGTTAGTTCCAAAACCACTTATATCACTCCAAGTTTTGCCCAAATCATTAGTTCTCAATATTTTAGGGGACCCGGGTAAAGCAAATATAGCAAAAGCAGTTTGTGGCTCAGTTGGATGAGTAGAAATATTAGTGATGTTGCCTTTAATACCCTCAAAATTATTAGTGACGCCAAAAGTAACCCCTGCGTCGGTTGAAACATGAATTTTATTACTTATACTCATCGCAATACCAGCCCAAACTATATTAGGATTGGCTTTCGAAACTTCAACATCAAAGAAATCAGTAGTAGAAGTCCAGCTTTCAGTAATTCTAGTTAAATTCCAATTTGCACCAAAATCATTAGAATAATAAACCCCCATTCTTGCTACTGTATATATCCTGTTTGGGTTTAGGACAGAATTGGAAATTCGTGTCAAAAAAGGAAAACCATCCCTTTGCCCCAAACCTTTGTTTGCATACTGCCAAGATTTTCCACCGTCGGTACTTCTCTCAAAATAACCAAACTGAGCACTTCCAATTATCAGATTAGGATTATAATTATTCCATAAAGTTTCAAAACCATCGCCACTAATAACTGACAGATATTTAGTCGTTTTGGTAGACGGAGGCAATTCGTTTGACAAAACGGTATTGTTGTCTTGGGACCCTCCAATAAACAATTCCTTGCCCGGACATTTAGCAACCCCATAAAATTGCGTATTATTCAATCCAATTACAGGATTACTGAAATCGCCTTGACTCGACCCGGGCTTTTTTGCCGGTTTGGTCAAAAACACACCTCCATCACAAGAAATTAATAATCGAAAAGTTTTGTCAGTCTGCGATTCAGGTATTATTACAATATTATGGTGGTCGGGGTGTGGTCCACTAGAACTAGGCAAAGTGCCCTTGTAGCTATAGTCATTTTTGCTGTCATATTCACCATAAGGGTCACTAATCGAAGTGGCGGTTACAGGTGCCGAATCCACAAAATTATAATCTATAACCATTTTTGAGTCCGGTAAATTATTACTATCCCAAACCTTGCTTTCCGCTAAAACAGGCCAAAAACTATAAAGCTCATCCTTAGCAACGCCACCCAAGAAAGGAGATTTAATATATGAATCCGGTGTTGAACTATAATTGATATTATGAATAAAAATGTATTCTCGGCTTTGGCTATTTGCATCCGCATCTGTATTGGTTTCAATCAGATTAAAAACTCCATCGCGTCCTTGGTCACGAAACGAGACCATTAATTGAACAGGTGGATTGGCACTTACGTTCCAAACTTGAAATGGAACATCTACGTAGTCTTGATATGTATAACTAAGATCGCTCACTCCCGATGTTCTACCTGCTGGAACAAGAAAACGATGTGCTTTTTGTTTTAAGATAGTTCCATTAGTAGGGTCCTTGCCGAAACGAATTTCTACTTTAATCTTGGCATCAACATCCTCAACACCTAACCTACCATCGTCTTGATTAAAGTCGGCATTGATTAAGGTGATAAAATCAGTGGTATTAATAAATTTGTAAATTGGATTTTGTGTTAATACTGCTTCAGGATTAATCTCCAAGCGGTACAACCCTATCCCACCCACAAATACAACGTTTGGGTCGTAGGGGTCAGCCTCAACAGTGTTGTCGTAATATCCTTGATTCTGTAAATAATCTAAAGTTTTGCTACCAATAGTGATGTCTGAGAGTAACCAATTTTCTCCGCCATTGAGGGAATAAATAAAATCTGTGGTATAAACATTTCCATAAACAGAAGCAAATATATGCTGACTATTTTGAGGTGAAATGGCCACTTCAACCCTTGAAAATGAATCTATATTATCTGGAAATTTATTAACCCATGTTTGTCCTCCGTCTATGGATTTGATTACACCAATTGTATTAACCCCGGCATACTGAATATTAAAGTTTTCCGGAACATACCTTAAGTCTTGGACTTTACCGTGATAAACAAATTCCCAGGTTATAGCGGCATCAACAGTTAGGAAAACACCTGAATCAGATGCCACCAGAACATTTTTTTCGTCCTTCGGATTGATGATAATTCTATTTACAGCCTTAAAGTCCTTAGTATTTTCAATAAATGACCAAGTTTCACCATGGTCGGTGCTACGCATCAGACCACTACCATTTACTCTACCCGTACCTGCGAAACCTTCACCTAATCCGGCGTAAATAGTATTATAGTTTGACTTGGCCATGGCCAAAGTAGGTGTAGCCAAATTTGCTATTTGAGGAGTGAGCCATCTCCAGGATGCGCCTCCATCTGCTGTTTTCCATACCCCACCGGATGCAGAACCAACAAACCATGTTTGGTTTGTTTTATCATTGTAATCAACAATAATACCCCTTACTCTACCAGGAAAATTAGAAGGTCCGCGTTCGGTCCATTCAAGCACCCCGTTGTTTCCCATAACCCGAGAAGCCCTATTTCTTAATTTCAGCGCATTTAGTGCCTTGTTAAGTTCTAAAATCTGGTTATCAGATTTATAGCCTGTTTCAGAACTACCAATCGGTGTCCGCATAGCACGATGAATCTCAGCAAACATATTCGGATTATCATACTTTTCATCTTCCTCAACGCGGCTAATAGAAGGCTTGAGGGGGTGTTCAAAAACTAAAAGAAAATAGATGAAGCAAATGAACAAACTAGTTAGCAACAGTATCCTTTTCATAAATATACATTAAAACAGTCTATCCCTATAACGAAAAAATGTGAACAATATTGTATTTCAGACAAAAAAAATTCTAGATAGCCTAAAATAATTTTCTATATTTCAAGTGAAATTAGGTACAAAGGAGAGACAGAGAGGCAGAAATTATTTGTTTAATCAAGATAAAAAATCTAACAAAAATGACATGGATACAGATAAATAATACTCAAAATAGACAATATCCACACCTAATAATTATTACTTATTTCTCGATAAACATGCCAAATAATTTGAAATAAAATCTGTTGCTTCTAATTCTTACGTCTTATTTTAAGAATAAAAAATCGACACACCATTAAAAATAAGTAGCGTATCCCAAAAGATATTATACAACAATTAACAATTTATTTCAAACTGCTAATCAATTCGTCATTCATCTTTACATAGTCATTGTTACTTTGCTTTAAGGCCTCTTCCTTAGAAGCATTCGCTGAGACCAAAGCACCTTTCTTATCTCCAAGAGCCTTTTGAATTTTGGCTTTTGAGTGCATCATCCAATATGCAGTAGGACGGGCTACACAAGCTTCGGTAATCCAAGCTAGAGCTTGTTTTAGATCCTTTCCTGTATTTAGATAGTAATTGGCAGCACCTGCAAGATTGTTAGGGTTTAACACCGTATTCTCCTTAATAGATGCCATAACTTCCTTATCAAAATCAACTGAAATAGGTACTGAAACGGCTGTATGTTCCCAACTCAACTGAAGGTTTGCACTTTTGCTGTCTGCAGTAAGATCAGTAATTTGAAAAGTCATTGTTTCGACCATTTCACTCAATCTAGCAGACTTGACTTTTGTTCTGACTTGATCCTTTGTCTCATCGTATTTAGTCAAGTTCCCACCCATTGCAACGTCATTGTATAAAATTACCGTCCACTCTGATTCTTCCGGAATAGTCAATACAAGATAAGTGCCTTTTGGAACATCCACACCGGCAAATTTTATATCGTCAGAAAAGGTTACCGTAGTTCCGGAGTTAGCTCCTGTTCGCCACATTTTTCCAAACGGTACTAGAAAGGCATCCCCTTTGCCAAAAATTTTACGACCCTTTGCCGTCGGTCGCGAGTACTCAATTTTTATATCTGTAAGTCCAACCACAGTACTCACTGAACCAGCCGGGCTAGGTTGTGGCACTTTTATCTGAGCCGTAGCCGTCAGTGTGGCTACAATAAGGAAAATAATTAACGCATTTTTAATCATGATAATAAAATTTTAGTTTAAAGATTTAATTGAAAAGTTCTTTTAGTGTTCAAAGGTAAGAAAAATATTTTTCATATCCACCAATATTTCTAGCAATATTAACTTTTGCTAACTAGGTTAAGAGTGTTTGGCGTGTTCCACTTATGATTGAAATAGACTAAAAAAAAGTAATTTTTTCAATAATCAACCATTATTTGATTCATAAAACTATTCCACTAAAGCAATAATTGTTAGGAATTAAAAAAATTGTGTAGCTTGGCTTTTTTTAAACCTAAAAACAAAAAACTATGAAAAAATTTCTACTGCTAATTTATTTTGCATTTTTACTTTTCTACCGGGCTGAAGCCCAAAAAAGTAAAAAAGTCAGTACTCCTTCAACACAAACAACTTCGTGGTCGGAAGATGTTTTCAAAAATTATAAATTTAGGAATATTGGTCCTGCGTTTATGTCAGGTCGGATAGCCGATATTGCTATAAATCCTCAAAACGAAAATATTTGGTATGTAGCCGTAGGATCGGGCGGTGTATGGAAAACAGAAAACGCCGGAGTGACTTTTAATCCGATTTTTGACAAACAAAAATCGTATAGCATCGGTTGTGTAACAATAGACCCAAACAATACAAACATTATCTGGGTAGGAACAGGAGAAAATGTAGGTGCCCGACACATTGGCATCGGTGATGGAGTCTTTAAAAGCGAAGATGGTGGCATAAATTGGACAAATATGGGGTTAACAAACTCAAATCATATCTCAAAAATTGACGTTTATCCGGGCAATTCAAATATCATTAGGGTTGCTTCTCAAGGGCCACTATGGTACACTGGTGGTGATAGAGGTTTTTTTATTTCTCAAGATGGTGGCAGGACGTGGACAAAAACTTTGGGTGATGATAAATTCACCGGCGTAACCGACTTTGTGGTCGATCCGAGAAATCCGGATTTGATTTATGCGGCTACTTGGCAACATCATCGTACAGTGGCTGCCTATATGGGAGGCGGATTAGAAACCCGCATTTATAAAAGTGAAGATGGTGGAAAAAATTGGCTAAAATTAAAAAATGGACTTCCGGAAGGTAACATGGGTAAAATTGGTTTGGCCATTTCCCCACAAAATCCGGATGTAGTCTATGCGGCGATTGAATTAGACAGAAGAAAAGGCGGAGTTTACCGATCTGAAAACCGAGGGGGAGATTGGAAAAAAATGTCGAATGCT
>Ga0316188_10000423_pt1 | contig 18058 bp, 9 predicted proteins | sample Phiworburrow1_MG_FD_204933 | JGI IMG/M metagenome (GOLD analysis project Ga0316188, IMG submission 204933) | Coastal sediment microbial communities from Maine, United States - Phippsburg worm burrow 1 | ecosystem: Environmental > Aquatic > Marine > Coastal > Sediment | place: USA: Maine...
TTTAGTAATAAATGTTCTAGCCAGGGAGGAAAGTCCGGACAACTTAGAGTAACGTACTTCCTAACGGGAAGGGGTATTTGACGAAAGGCTGATACAACAGAGAGTGCCACAGAAAATAGACTACTCCATAAGTTGGAGAAAAGGTGAAAAGGCGGGGTAAGAGCCCACCGGCTTGAAAGTGATTTCAGGTGCATGGTAAACCTTACGTGTTGAAAGGTCAAATAAATGGTGTTCATTCTTTGAATGAATAGTGACTCGCTAATTTGCCGGCGCAAACACCATGGGTAGACCGATAGAATTTACTAGTGATAGTAAATCAAGATAAATGATAAGAACTTCCATTTTTGGAGGAACAGAATCCGGCTTATAGGCTTTCGTTTTTTGGCCTGTTAGGAATTTTTCTAACAGGCTTTTTTTGTTGTGGATGACTTTACAGATTAAACCAATAAGTCAATTTCAAAACTATAGCTCTTATTTTTGATGGTCCAAAATAGATAAATTGACCGTGTGAATTGTTTTCAGCAAAATAATTTTCAGTGTAAACAAGGAATAAATCCGAGACGGGTTTAAAACGCCATTGCAGTCTAGAGTTTATGTTCAAGTTATTTATTTGGTTGTTAAATTGAAAGTAAGTAGTCCAGAAAATGGATTTTGAAAAAGTGATATCAAATTTAGGACTTATGATAACCAAATCCACGCTGTTGAAATTTGATGGTAGAGATATATGGTCGTAGGAATAGTCTAAAGAAATTGCAGCGTATGGTTGTAGTCTATAGCTTAAAGTCCCCGATAAATTAACCCGATGACCATTATAATATTGACCTATACGGCTTTGGAAAGAATATACAATTTTTCTCCGCTCATTAGATTGAAAGTTGAGAATGACACTATTCCAAAAGTAATGTGATTTGAATGGTAGTTTTTTTTCTTCACTTTCTAACACCGGAAAGGTAGGGTCGAACTCACTGAATACGAGACCATAATCTTGCCTAACTCTCAAAAAAAAGGAAGCTGTACTTTGGAAGTTAATTCTATACCATAGGTTATAATCGGCATCAGTAATTCCATATATATCATTTTTGGTAATATCAGCATCGGTGCCAATTCCGTGGTTATTAATTAGTTTTGATTTGGGATACCAATAATAGAAAAACGTTGGCGCAATCCGACTGAATCGGGCTCGAGGTAGGTAGCCCACCTGTGGATCGAAATTCGCCCCCACAGTTTGGGCTACAATATTAAATGCAATCTTAGGTTCAGTGTAACTCAATTCCACGGAGGCAGAATAGGCACTGTCTTTTTTGGTTTTATTAAAAGAATGGCTATAAAATACCTTGCCATTCCATCGGTTATTTCTAGATCCGTAGTTGTATTCAAGGCCGGCCAATTTGTTACAATTGTTTGTGTTGTCTGTATTAACGGTAACATTGCCATTCTTACAACCTTCTTTGTTAATTAATATTAACCCTACATTTGACCTAGTAGATATTTTCCTTTGAATCGCAGCAACGGTGTAATTAATAGATGGTAGATTTACGGACTCCTCTTTGGCCGCTTGCATACTCATCAATCCTATGCGCCAGTTCTTGTCGATTTTTCCGCTTAGACGAGCACCGCCATATATTTGATTTTGAATATTCTGCCCTGTCGAAGCATCGCGAGTAACTCCAATGCGTCGTGAAAAAAAAGGTCTGATATTTTGTGTTCCAAAGTCGCCGAATAAATCTGCATTCTCCAAAAAAAACTGTCTTTTCTCCGGATAAAAAATTTCAAATCGGCTGAGGTTTGTTACCTGCTGGTCAACCTCAACTTGAGAAAAATCGGGATTAACGGTAAGGTCTAAGTTAAGTGAAGGACCAATTCCCACTTTGACGTCTCCTCCGACCGAAAGCTTTTGGTCGGTAGGCACTTTATTTTCAAAATCACTTATCCTGCGTCCTGCCAGATATGGAATTATTGAGATATTTCTGCTTGGATTTTCGGGTGCTTTATCCCAAATAAGTTCACGGTTAAAGGCCAAAGAAATGATAGCAAAAGCTCGTGGTATTGGTGTCCAAGTGCTTTGTTCAGCCTTGTGACTATCAATACGATAGAAATTGAGGTTCCATGATTTAAGATTTTTTTTGTACCTCAATGTTTTAAACGGAATAGCGATTTCACATACCCAACGGTCGTCCAAAATCTTCGATACGCCAGTCCATTTGTTGTCCCAACTCAATGAAAATTGGGAATTCCCACCGTTTGTAATTAAAGCTTCTCTTTGGACTCCAAAAGGGTTTATTCCAAATAAAAATGCGTTTGTTTTATCTCTATAAGTATCCAAAACTACAGAAAAACCATCGTATGACTGACCCCTATAATCGCGTCGGAGAGAAGGGGTAACGTATTTGCGAGCTCCCGACGTATTATACATGGTGGCATAAACGTAGATATAACGAGAGTCGTAGGTCATTCTGACTTCAGTTTGAGCCTTTGCATAAGAAGAGTCAAAAGGGAACTTCTGCATAAAATTTGTTGCAACGTCAGCGACACTCCAATCGGGTTCATCCATTACACCATCGACGGTTATGGGACTTATGGCCTTTTTTATATTTAAACCCGGAAGTTGGGCAATTGATTGAATAGACGCTATTAGCGATATAAAAATTGAAATTCCAAATACTCGAATCGGATTAGAAAAATGGATACCAATAATTTTAATAATTAAGAAACACAACTTCATCAATATCACTTAATTATTTGGACGGGTAGATATTTGCTCATCATTAGCACAAATCTAAGTTTTTATCTTAACAGTAATGTCAAACACTTAATCAAATAGTTTTTTATATACAATTTGTGAGTCAAATATGTAACTAAAGGTTGCGAAAATTTTTACTGTATAATTTATAAAGTATGTAGAAAAATTATTTAATTGTTGAAAATTGCGAAATATTTTATAATTTTTAATTACTCCTATCTTAAGTTCATTATTTTCTTAATTCATTTTTGATGACTAAACTTATTCAATCGAACGATAAAAGCGAGCTGAAATAGGAAAAGCATCTTCAATTATTATAAATGTGACGTTTGCAATTATTTATACTGAAATTATTTACTATTGTATTGTAGTTAATAAAATTTTATACCTTTGTGGCTTAATTAAAATCAAAACTTAATACATGAACAATTACGAGTCAGTATTCATTCTTAATCCCGTTTTGTCTGCAGATCAGGCAAAGAATATTGTCCAAAAGTTCGTCAAGTTATTATCCGACAATAGTTCTACTATTATAAATGTGGAAAATTGGGGACTTAAAAAAATGGCTTATCCCATTCAAAAAAAGTCAAGCGGTTTTTATATTCTTGTCGAATTTCAGACCTCACCGGAAACTATTGCGATTTTGGAAACAGAATTTCGGAGAGACGAAACCGTTATGCGCTTTTTAACCATTAGTTTAAATAAATTTGCTGTTATTTATAACGAGCGAAGAAGAAGAGGCGAATTTAAAAAAACAAAAAAATCAGTAAATAAAGTAGAAAAAGAGGGGGTAGCAGTATGACATTAGTAAATGAACCAATTAATAGACAGGAGATTAGAGCAAAATATTGCCGTTTCAAAAAAAATGGAATAAAATATATTGATTATAAAGACGCTGACTTTCTGATGAAATTTGTAAACGAGCAAGGTAAGATTTTACCTAGCCGGCTTTCAGGAAATAGTTGGAAATACCAAAAAAGAGTTGCTCAAGCTATAAAGAGGGCTCGTCACTTGGCTATATTGCCCTACCTTGGAGACTCATTAAAATAACCATTACACTTTAATTATGGAAGTTATATTAAAAAAAGACATTAAGGGTCTAGGCTACAAAAATGATGTTGTAACGGTGAAGCCCGGCTATGGAAGAAATTTTCTTATTCCTAAGGGAGTGGCTCTTATTGCTACCGAATCTAACAAGCGTATGATTGCCGAAAACGTGATTCAGATGGCTCATAAAGCCGAGAAGCAAAAAGCCGATGCCGAGTTGTTGGCACAAAATATCGGCAATACAGTAGTTGTAATTACTACTAAGGCAGGCGGGTCAGGAAAAATATTCGGGTCTATAACTGCACTGCAAGTTTCCGAAGCTCTTAAAGCAAAAGGGTTTGAGGTAGATAGAAAAATGGTATCTTTTATTGAGCACCCAAAGCAAGTTGGCGAATATATTGTCAATCTTGAATTGCACAAAGCGGTAAAGCATGATTTAAGAATCAGCATCGTTGCTGAATAGATTAATTCACCCTTATCTAGTCTTTTTCTATTAATTTTATAAAATCGTTATACCAATCAGAGCCGTATTTTCTGATGAGGGGTTCTTTTAAAAACTTGTATAAAGGAACTTTATTTGATTTGCCCAGAGAGCAGGCATGGTTGCAGATGTCCCACTTATGATAATTTAAGGCTTCTAAATTGTTGTTTTTCGTAACTCTAATTGGATATAAGTGGCAAGAAATGGGCTTTCTAAAGTTGGTTTTCCCTTCTAAATAGGCTTGTTCAATACCACATTTAATCATACCTTTTTCATCGTATTTACTATAAGCACACTCTTTTCCTTCAATCGTTGGGGTTGAATATTCTCCGTCCGAATCAAACAAATAGGGTCCTTGTTTTGCTATAGCCTTTAAACCGGCTACAGATAAATACGGTTTTATGGCTTGCTGTATTTGGTCAATTAAAGTGAGTTCTTCAAGGTCTAACGGTGCCCCTAGGTCACCTTCTACACAGCAGGCACCTTTGCATTTTTCAAGGTGGCACATAAATTCCACCTCTTTGATTTCATCGGAAACCAATACCTCACCCACTTTTATCATAAAATTTTTTAGAACACAGAAAAAGTGGAGCCAGTGGGAGTCGAACCCACGACCTCTACAATGCCATTGTAGCACTCTAGCCAACTGAGCTATGACCCCTAAATTTGAAGGGCAAAGATATTTTAAATATCAATCTAAGCAAACTTTATTCTATCCTTATTTATGTTAATTTTATTTTGTGTAGATGGAAAGTTTTTATCGTTAAATATAACTTCAAGTTGTTGCCATACTTGCATGTTGAACGTAATATTTGTTAAATGAAAATGGATAAAATTCTTCAATTGTAATATTATTGGAACTACGGTATTTTTGGTTTTAATTTTAATTCAACTTATGAAAATCGTAATACTGTTTTTACAAAATAAAAAAAATGTATTAAATTTAGGGTGTAAATATAATTAGGCTATGGAAAACAAATTAGAAGCTTCAACCCAATTTATTAACACTACTTCGAGTCCGATATTTTTAACAGGTAAGGCAGGAACCGGAAAAACAACTTTTCTAAAAAATCTTAATAAATATACACACAAAAAATTTCTTATCGTAGCTCCAACGGGCATTGCTGCACTTAACGCAGGTGGAGTCACCATTCATTCACAATTTTTATTGCCACCTCTCACTTTTTTACCTGATAGAACTCTTTCAGATAGCTTTGTTGAGGCTAATTCCGTTGTCACTCAAAGTATATTAGCACGAAAAAATCCGCTCAATAGTGAACGCAAGCAAGTTCTGCGTTCTATCGATTTGCTTGTAATTGATGAGGTAAGTATGCTACGTGCCGATTTGCTCGACGCTATTGATTATAGAATGAAAGCTGCTCGTGGAAATTTTAGTCAGAGCTTTGGGGGAGTGCAAGTTCTATTTATTGGCGACCTTTTCCAGTTGCCACCGGTGATAAAAGACAGAGAAAGAGAAATTTTATCAACTTATTACAATAATTTTTGGTTTTATGAAGCCAAAGCATTACAAAATAGCCACCTTGTATATATTGAATTAGACAAGATTTTTCGCCAAACTGATTCCAAATTCATCAACATTCTAAACAATTTGAGAAATAATTTCCTTGAGCCTCAAGATATTGAAATATTAAACCAACATTATAAAACGAAAGAAGAAATTCAAGGAATTCGGGAAGTCATCACATTAACCACCCATAACAATAAAGCCTATGAGATAAATAAAAAAGAATTAATGCGCCTATCTGCTCCTTCCCATTTTTTTGACGCTTACATTGAAGGTGATTACCCCGAAAGTATGTACCCCGTGCGCACTCAAATTGAATTGAAAAAAGGAGCTCAAATTATGTTTGTCCGAAACGACAATGAAAATAAAATGTACTATAACGGTAAGCTAGCAACGGTTGTTGATATATTAAATAATGAAATTTGGGTTGAGATGGCAGAGACCCATCTGCGCTACAAGTTAAAAAAAGAAAGGTGGGAGAACAAAAAATATACTGTTAACAAAGCCACTCAAAATCTTGAAGAAGACATAATTGGAGTTTTTGAACAATATCCAGTTAAATTGGCTTGGGCAATTACTGTTCATAAAAGTCAGGGTCTAACTTTTGACAAGGCGATTATAGATGTAGGGCAAGCTTTCGCAACCGGTCAGGTTTATGTTGCACTCTCGCGATTGCGGTCTTTAGACGGTCTCATTTTAAGGACTCGTATAAACCCATCGGCAGTAAGCACTGACAGCGAAGTGGTGGCTTTCGCCAAAGCCAATCATCGTCCCGATGAGCTTGCATCTATTATGAAACAAAGGCAACAACAATTTATACGTGAACAAATTAACGAGACATTCGATTTTTCTCTAATCATAAAAAATATAGAATACTTGTCTAAAAAACAAACAAAAAAGCCCCAACTGGATGAGTCAACTATGAAACCTATGCTGGAGCAGATTTCGGAGGCACTTTCCGAGCAAAAGGAAAACACATATAAATTTAGAAACCAACTCTCTGCTTTACTCAATACTCAAAACACCGCCTCATTAATTGACCGATTAAATAGAGGCAGTGCTTTTTATGAGAATTTTTTATTAGAAAAAATAAAATTGTTGCTACGCCATATCGAAGCTGTAAAACTCCAAAAACGGGTTAAAACTTATTTGAATAACCTTAATGAAGTGGATAGTAGTTTGAATAAGAAACTGGAAGAGGTCGGAAGGATTTCATTTTTAGTCGAGTCTATTTTATTAGAGAAAGTGAAATTTGATTTTGTCAAGTTCAACAATCAACTAATAAAAATGCGAGAGGAGCTTTTAAATGAAATTCAAAAAGAGACCGGTCATATTGCCCCTTCTACCAAAAAGAAAGCTAAGTCTAAGGAATCGGATTCTCGCAAAACGCATACAATCTCATCGGACATGATTAATCAAGGATTGACTGTTGAGCAAGTCGCCTCTCAGCGTGGATTAGTAATTTCCACAATTGAAGGCCATTTGGCAAAAGCAGTTGAAAATAACATATTGAGTGTTTTTAAATATATGGATGAAGAGGTTATCTCTGAAATCTCTAATAATATAAGAAAATTACCTGCTGATTTTAGCTTAAAAGATCTTTACTTTAAAATGAACGGGAAGTATAGTTATGGTAAAATAAGAGCTGTAGTAAGTCATGTGAATAATCAAAAGAAATAATTGTGTGTTTTGTCAGAGAAAAATATTGTTCCTACTACTCAAATACGACTTTTGCACTTATAGTAAAAATGCAGATGGTTGAAAAAAAATAATAAATATTTTGGTAAATACGTAAAATTGATTTAGCTTTGGGTGTTTGGTTGTCTTAGAATGAGACCAACATGAAAATAATAAGTTGAAATCTAAAATAAATATTAGCTGTATGAAAAAGTTGTTTATTTGCTTTACTTTAATATTTTTATTCAGTTCTTTCTTCTCTTTTTCTCAAGAAAATGAAAAGAAAATCAAACCTGACTCCGTAGTTGCTGTTGAGTATAAAAAACACGAACTAAAATTAGGTGCCGTGAAACTCCTATTTAGAATTTTAGATTTGGAGTATGAATTTGTATTTGGCAAATACAGTTCTGCCGGAGCGAATTTAATTGTAAATTTATCTCCTGATGATAATTATTTATATAATTTTTCGATAAGCCCTTTTTTTCGCATGTATTTTTCTAAAAAGGAAGAATATGGAACTAAAGGTTTTTTTGCTCAAGCATTTCTGCCGTATTACATGGGAGAGGAGTATGGATTTAGAAATAATGCTAATAAAGTTGGATATAGTAATTTTGGATTTGGGGTTGGTGCTGGCAGTAAATGGGTAAATAAAAAGGGCTTTGTACTACAAATTTTTTTTGGAGTCGGGCGAGGTTTTGGATCCAGCTATTTTTCACAATTTATAGTTCAAGGGGATATGTACCTTGGGTATAAGTTTTCGAAATAGAAAAAGTGAAATATATAAGCAGTAAATTGGCTCTGTTCTGACTTTGTGGCTTGTTCGTTTTTAAAAGCTTTTATTTTAAGTGCGCGAAGTATTATCTTTATTTAATTCTTAGGCAAAAAAAAATCAGGACGTTTTCCGGTCAGGATGACACAATTCTAGTCTATTTTAAACCGACCTATAAAGTAATTTCTACTTTTATTTTGAGTTTTAATATAAATTCCTTAAATTTGTTGATTATCTAAAGAGAATAATTATCTTTGGATAAATATTATCAATGAAAGCAGAAGAATATAGTAATAAACTTATTGAGAAAGGACTCAAAGTAACACCTCAAAGGATTGCTATACTTGAGGCCATAGTACGACTCAAAAATCACCCCACTGCCGAAAATATTGTAGGATATATAAGGAAAAATCACCCTAACATAGCCACAGCAACTGTGTACAAAGTTCTTGATGTGTTTGTTTCCAACGAATTAATAAATAAAGTCAAAACCGAGAATGATACAATGAGATACGATGCCATAATGGAAAATCATCATCATTTATATTGCTCGGAGTCCGACAGAATCGAAGATTACAATGATGAGGAACTGAATGAGTTGATTGAAAAGTATTTTGAAAAGAAGGGAATACCCGATTTTGAGATTAAAGATATTAAACTTCAAATAATAGGCAAATTCAAAAAAGACAAGACTAAATTATCAATACAAACTAATAATAATTAATATGAAAGAGGACAATAATAATGGGGGGAAATGCCCTTTTAATGGAGCAACACAGAAACACAATGTCAGCACTAGTGGCACAAAAAACCACAACTGGTGGCCTAATCAGCTAAAATTGAATATTCTAAGGCAACATTCAGCTTTGTCTAATCCTATGGGTAAAGATTTTAACTATGCTAAAGAATTTAAAACTCTAGACTTCAAAGCCTTAAAGAAAGATCTTCACAAGTTAATGACGGACTCCCAAGAATGGTGGCCTGCCGATTTTGGACATTATGGCCCGTTGTTTATTCGTATGGCTTGGCACGGTGCGGGTACCTACCGCGTTGGTGATGGTCGTGGTGGAGCAGGTAGTGGGCAACAACGTTTTGCTCCATTGAACAGTTGGCCCGATAATGTAAACCTTGATAAGGCAAGAAGGCTACTTTGGCCTATTAAACAAAAGTATGGTCGGAAAATATCATGGGCCGACCTTATGATTCTTGCCGGTAATGTGGCATTAGAATCAATGGGGTTTAAGACCTTCGGATTTGGTGGTGGTCGTGAAGATGTTTGGGAGGCAGAAGAAGACATTTTTTGGGGCTCAGAAACCAAGTGGTTAGGTGATGAGTCGCGCTACTCCGGCAAACGAGACCTTGACAACCCTCTTGCAGCTGTGCAAATGGGGTTGATATATGTGAACCCGGAAGGACCAAACGGAAACCACGATCCGATTGCAGCAGCCGTAGATATCCGAGAAACTTTTGCTCGCATGGCTATGAATGATGAAGAGACGGTAGCACTAATTGCCGGTGGGCATACATTTGGCAAATGTCACGGAGCAGCAGAGGCTACCAATGTTGGACCTGAACCTGAAGCCGCGCATATTGAAGAGCTTGGTTTGGGTTGGAAAAGTAAGTTTGGTTCTGGGAAAGGTAATGATACAATTACAAGTGGTCTAGAGGTTACTTGGACACAGACTCCGGTCAAATGGAGTTATTACTTTTTTGAAAATCTTTTTAAATTCGAATGGGAATTAACTAAGAGCCCTGCGGGAGCATTTCAGTGGGTTGCAAAAAATGCCGGCAATGTAGTCCCGGACGCCCATGATCCATCGAAAAAGCATGCGCCTACTATGCTTACAACTGATCTTTCTTTACGGATGGATCCTGTGTACGAAAAAATCTCAAGACGTTTCTACGAAAATCCACTTGAATTTGCTGATGCTTTTGCTCGGGCATGGTTTAAATTGACACACAGAGACATGGGACCACTAGCACGATACCTTGGTGAGGAAGTACCCAAAGAAGAGTTAATATGGCAAGACCCAATTCCAAAAGTCAATCACACCCTTATTGATGATAAAGATGTGGAATCACTAAAGGATAAGGTTTTAAGTTCCGGACTATCGGTATCGCAGTTGGTATCTACTGCTTGGGCTTCTGCCTCGACTTACAGAGGATCCGACAAACGTGGCGGGGCCAATGGAGCAAGAATTCGTTTTGCCCCTCAAAAGAACTGGACTGTTAATAATCCGGCTCAATTGAGGATAGTATTGGAAAAATTGGAAAATATCCAGAAAGAATTTAATACGGCTCAATCAAAGGGTAAAAAAGTTTCTTTGGCTGACCTTATAGTATTGGCGGGTTGTGCCGGCGTTGAAAAGGCTATAAAAGACGCCGGTTCTAACTTAACCGTTCCGTTCACGCCGGGGCGAATGGATGCTTCACAAGAGCAAACCGAGTTCGATTCTTTTGAGCAATTAGAACCTGCTGCTGACGGTTTTCGTAACTATTTAAAAGCTAAATACTCTATATCAACTGAACAATTACTTGTTGACAAAGCCCACTTGCTTACTCTCTCTTCTCCTGAGATGACTGTTCTCATAGGCGGTATGAGAGTTTTGAATGCTAACTTTGACAACTCTAAAAATGGAGTTTTCACCAAACGCCAGGAGGTTCTTACAAACGATTTCTTTGTTAACTTGTTAGATATGGAAACGGTATGGACGCCGATTGACGATACTAATGAGTTGTTTGAGGGTCGCAATCGCAAAACCGATACAAAAAAATGGACTGCTACACGGGCAGATCTTATTTTTGGTTCCAACTCAGAGCTAAGAGCACTTGCAGAAGTCTATGGAAGTGCTGACGGACAGGAAAAGTTTGTTAAAGATTTTGTGGCTGCCTGGAACAAGGTTATGAATTTGGATCGCTTTGATTTGAATTGATTTTTTGATCAACCATTGCTTTTGGTTTAGATTCAATAATATTAAAGGGTTTATCATTTGGTTTCTTTTGTTTGAACCGTGATAGACCCTTTTTAGTCACGGGTTTCTGCGATGAAACTTGAAAAATACTTGTTCATAACCGAGTACAATAAATTTAGAATACTAATTTTAAAATAGTATAGGCTCACGTATGCCAGTGCTTTTTCAGAGATTGCCTCAGAGGTGTTTAAGAATAAAGACTCGGATATAATTTTTTAACTATTATATCTCAATTGTGGGATACAATAATCTTTTTTCTAGCTATTACTTTATTACTCATTTCAACCTGAAGGAAATAAAGTCCGGAAACTAAGTTCATAGTTGAGATTGTAATATTTTTAACATTGGGATCAAAGGATTTGAAAAATACCTGTCTTCCTATTTGATCTACCATTATTATACTTGATTGCTGATTTAACTCATTTAAGATTTTAACATTCAAATCTCCATCTACCGGATTTGGGTAGGTGACAACCATATTTGAAGGGTCGGGTTCTACGGCAGAGACTAAGTCTTTTAAAATAATTTCTATCTGGTCAGAAATTTTAGTTTCAATCACTTCTTTTGTTATATCATTTTGCACAAAAGCAACAATTTGCAACCTAACCATATTATTATTACTTCCATAAAAATAAGACAAATCAGGAACCCAGTCAAGAGTATAATCGTATTTTGCTGGTTCGGGTGTAATATCAGTTAGCTTGGTGCCTTTTGCTGACGGGAGTAGTTTTTTAAGTATGGAATAAAACTTAGTTTCAGTATTGTACGTATCTATAGTACCTTCAGGCAAACTTGATCTAGAAATCTCACTTTCCACAATTGCAGCATGTAGGGTACTATTTGTCAAACTGAATTGTTTAGGTTTTATTATTTCTACAACAAAGCCAATTTGACCATTTTGAAAATACTTCGAATTTCCGTTTGGCATTGTTATGTTTAAAGTAACATCTGAGTTAGTAAGTAGCTGTTGCTTTATTCTCGCTTCACCCCAATCTTTTATTCCACCGGTTGAGTTTGTGCCATCTATAGTGGCATTAGGGGTCTTGGTGATGCCGTAATAAAAAGCGCGCCCACTAGGATCAGCAATATTTTTAATAGAAAACGGGTCGGGTTTAGGAATGTTAAGGTGGTAATTAATTAACACTGCACTTCCGCTGTTATTTTTCAACAAGGTGTTGATAAAATTGTTTTGTGTAGCTTCAGCATTTCCATTGGTGGCTAGGTTAGAAAAGTTTTCTATTAACACCTTATGATTTGCGCCGGCTAAATTAATAGATTTAATAGCAAACCCAATTCCGGTTCTTTCTTTTTGATTACTTAATGAGGCAAAAGCAACCCTAAACCGAATTACTGCCGTATTGGATGGTAGATCAACATAATTTTTACCTGTTACAAAAGTAGTGTCATTATCTTTATTTGTTGAAGTTCCCGACCATCCATAATTATCATTAGTGGTGTTTAATGCTCCTTTTTCATCAATATAATAAGCGGGTTGCGATTGTGGGGAAGAATTATACCAATATTCTGTATCTTTTAATCCACCTACATTTGTCCACTTGGACTGATTAGCATCGGTCGAATATTGCAATACGGCACCATCTCCGGTAGCTATTTTACTGCCTAGAGGTCCATCATCTGTATCCATCAGATAATTAATATTTACAACTAACTTGTTGCCGTTTAAGCTCGAAATATCGAAACTAGGTGAGTACAAGTAAGACTTTGAAGCTTTATTTGGAATATTATATGCACCTTTTATCTTGGTAATCCAAACACTATCCTTACCCAATTTAGATTGTTTCTTTAGATCCTTCGTGTCCTCAGGTATTCCATATTCAAAGATAATATTATCCCCTGCCGATATCCAATTAATATCAGTAGATGCTTTTTTTGAAAAGTTTATTGAATATGATGCCGCATCTGAAATTTTTATTGTGTTTACAACCACTACTTGTTGAATAAGGCTGTCATAACAACCAATATCATCTATGCTAGTTGCCTTTAACACTACTTCATACCTGTCGGCTACAACGGCGGTTTTTGAATCTGGGTAGTAGAAATTGATCAATGGGTCTGTACCTTTATCATCTTCAGGAGTAATTTTTTTAGCTCCAGAACTGCCTGCTTTTGAAGGTTTTACATTCAAACCGAAGGTAAGTTTTGCATTGTTGGTAGCATCAAATTTGATAGGGGATCCATCTACAGTATTTTTGTTCCATACAAATGGGGAAGCATTCAAATTTATAATTCGATATGTTACTTTTCTTGGATTCTTGCTTTTGCACCCTATTGAATAACCAGTAAAGGTAACGTAGTAATCTTTCTCAAGATAATATGAATTTATGTTTATATCGGCGTTAGGGGGTGTAAAAGTTATTCCGGAGCCCAAAGGGTTGGTCAGCTGTTCGTCCGACGACCAAGTAATTTTCCATTCGGATGAACTTGTAGACTCATTCAATGAAGCATCAGGAACCTTAATCTTACCATCTTTGTCCACGCTAATATGGGAAACGCATAAGCTCGATTTTGTTAGCGACACATTGGGGGGACTATTAAAGAAAGTGAACGTTGTATCCTTTGTATTTGTACAATTGTTTTCAGTATTTTTAACAGTATTAGTAACTTTAACGAATATGGAGTCAAGATCATTAGAAAAAAAGCCAATGCTATTTTTAGGAAATAGCTTAAAAACATCGTTTTCCGGGGTGGAAATTAAAATACTACCCGATTTTTGACTAGGTGTTTTATTACTCCTCAGTATTTCTGAAATTGTAAAATTGGATTTAAGTGACTTACTCGAATTACTTAAAAGGACAACTTCCTCTACGTTTGAGCAGAACTTAAAATCCTTATTATTAATCATGGCTTCTGGCAAAGAAAATATCTTAATTAACTGCTGTAAATTGCTGTATTCAGAAGTTACCTCTTTATAAACAACACCTACATATACATCAGTATCATTGGTTATAGGTGTTTCTGTGGTAGGGTAAAACTCGCCTGTTGCACGGAGGTTGAACAGTTCCCTGGTCGTTACCAAAAACATTCCTTTTTTATCACCTTCCTTGGTAATTCTAACAGTTACCTTGTTGTCTTCTATTTTCGGTTCAGAGGTAAGTATTTGTCCATCTTTATCGAACAATGCATAATAATCAACCTCAAGTTTTTTTTCATTCAAATCACTCCAGTAATTTTCTTTTAAATTCAGAGTTATTGGAGAAGGCACATTTTGACAATATGAATCTTTGGTACCATCTGTAAATGTCTTTGTCTGGGGTTGAAAATCATAAATCACTGATGTAGCACCCTGGCAAGTTCCAGAATTGGGCGTGTATTCGCAGGTTACAGTTATTAATCTTGCATCTCCCATTGGACTAAATTTTTGACTTGTAATACCCTTTTCATTAGTCTCCCGATTCGTCCCTGACCATGTATAATTCCCTTGGTCGGTTTCTTTGTAAACTCCACCGAAAGTCACGCTTGCATCTACTATAAAACTCAAGCCGGCAGTAATCGCCCCTTTGCTTTCGGGAGAGGGGTCAATAACAACGGTTGGAGGAGGTATTATTTTTGGGGCAACTATAGAGGCTGTGTCTCCGACGCAACCTCCTTCATTTGTTTCTACAACCCGAACGGAAACTGAAATTTCTTCCCAATCTGCACCAGGGAGGGGGGCGGAAAAAGTTGGAGAGTCCTTAGTAGCTTTATACCAACTTCCATCATATTGAATTGACTCGTTTTTATTGAATACTTTGCTGAAAGGCTCCCACTTCTCTCTACTTGTTGTCAATTCCGGATAAGACCCTTTATTTGATGTAGTAGTTAAAGATTTATACCAACTACCATCGCGAAATACAAGGTCACCCTTGTTGTAGTAGACCTTCTCGTTCCAAACAACCAAAGTTATGAGTTTCCAACTATTGTTTTCTTGTGGTATAATAGAGGAAGGAGGTAAATCAATTTTAGCCATATAGGTAAGCCCATTGTATAACACTATATCGCCTTGTTTGTAGTTACTTGAAGAATTGTATGGTTGTCCAATCTTCCAATCAATATACATTGAATTTGACCCACCTGAAGATAAGGTTATTGCACCGAATTTAATATCAGTATTTTCTTTAAACAACCACTTATAGGAACTTCCTTCATTTTTGGTTACATTATATTGTGTCTGGCTTCCAGTGCATATAGAATTGTTTGTGTTGCTAGTGGTAATTGTAATAGGTTGAGGTTTGCCATAATATAATGCATCGGAATAATCGCTACTGCCACTTGCGTTTGTGAAGTTCATTATTGTTTCTTGTCCACTGAAAACTTTAATATAAATATTTCCTGAATAATTCAAATCAGGCATGGTAACGGTCATTTTTTTATTATTTATAACTGTTATGAGATCACCGGCACTAATATGACCAAGGGATGTTTTATTTAAATCATAAATTTCTACTTTTTCTATGTTTCCACTGACATTATTTGGTGCAACTTTGACAATACCTTGAAAAAACTCCCCTTCAATGTTAAGGACCTTACCCGAACATGTTTTAGTCTCTGTAATGGAAGTAATCAAGGGTCTTTTAAAAGTAGTAAAACTCCAAGTGATACCGCTATAAAGTACCGCTCCGGATTGAAAAGCACCATTTTGTATTGTTACAGAATATTTAACCCCTGCTACTAGCGTAATGTCATCGATCGAGATTTTGGCCGTATTGCCACTTGTAGTGATTTTGTTGGAGTTTGCATTTATGGTTGTAACATTCTGATCAACAGTATTTGTTATTAATATTTTTGAAGTGTTGGTGGTGGATTTTTGAATATTAACGTTAAAAATCAATTGAATATACTTTGAGCCTATTGGGACCGCAAAACTATTTGGAGAAGGGAACCTTGAGGTCACGGCTATTGCATCGGAGCCACCATATTTGATACTTTCAGAAAAATTACTTTTCCCCAATAAGTTCACTAATTTAATTTTTATGTCTGTATAAGCACTTATCGTAGGAACAACGACTGTCAGTTTGCTATCATTAACAACTGTAACACTAGTAGTGGAAATAATATTATCCGAAAAGGTATCATAAAATTCCACAGAACTTACATTGGTAAAGAACTTGCCCGAAATGTTTAGCGTTGCTCCTGCGTCGGTAACAGTTTCCATAATGTCGTCAATGCCGTTTAGCAAGGGAATGGCATCGGTGGTAAATTTCCAACTTTGATCATTAATACCCGAATACGGAAGTTGAGTAGATTGTAATTTAAAAGCTCCTTCATCAATTTGAACGTAATACTGAGTGCCATTATCTAGACTACTATTAAGATTTACAGTAACTTTGTTTTGATTTGAAACCGTCACTTGTTGTGAATTTACCATTATAGTTCTAACCGAGGAGGGGTCAGATGCTTTTTTAATATAAATATTACCGTTATTTTTTTCTATATTTTGGTCAAATGTAATTTCCAAAGCTGTGCTATTGGAAACAGCTATGGCATCAACATTTGGAGTGCGTTGAGAGATAGTGAGTAGAGGAACATAGTTAATAAGTTCTGAAAAATTTGCACTTTCTTCTTCTTGGTTACTAAGCATAATTGCATTGGGCGTATTATAAGTTTCACTTGATTTTTTAACTTTTATTTTAATCATCCCTGCCGGATAGGGAGTTTTATCCATTTTAAATAAGGTTGGCATTGTAATACTTAATTTGGAATCAGAAATGATTGAAATGTTATCGGTTACCTCTACGATTGCGTTATCGGAATTGTCATAAAAGATAATGGAGGTTCCACCCCATACGGCTGAATGCCCACTGAAGAACCTTCCATCAACTGAAAGAAATTGACTGGGACTAATGTAATTTTGACCACCCTGACTTACTCCGGTTATACTTTTTATTTGTGGAGCACTATAAGTAGTAAACTTCCAAGTCGCACCTCCATTAAATCCGGTATAAGGGAGTCTGGTAGAAAATGTCCGAAATACATCGTTTTCAATTTCAACATAATATTCAGTTCCCGCTTCTAAGTCTTGGGTAAGGGTTATTGTGGCAGTGGCACTATTAATACTTATGGAATTAACACTAATGGTTTGAACAATTGAATTACTTACCACACTTTTAATATAAATATTGCCTGTGTTTTTTTGTATGTTATGGTCAAAAGTAATGGACAAAGGCGTTTGGATATTTACTGCGATATCGCCGTTGCCTGGGAAAATGGAAGAAATAACTAATCCTGTCACATAATTAAACTCTCCTGAAAAAAGACTCTCGCCACCTGGGTTGGTAAGATTATCATAGTATTCGCCCTTGCTTTTAACCTTTATTTTTATCTTTCCAGAAGGGTATGGCATATTGTTTTGGTTAGTTAATGACGGCATTACGACTTCTAATTCGGAATCATTATTTACTACAATATTAGTTGTGGTCTCGGCAATTAAAGTACCACTGCTGTTGTAAAAACCAATGGAATTTATTGCTCCTGTCGGTGGCTTTTGACTATCTGTATGTCCTACGAAAAACTCCCCCGTGACAGTAATTTTTTGACTCGGGCTTACGTTTAGTGGGCTAATATTATTTATCGCAGGGACATTGTAGGTAGTAAACTTCCAAGTTTGATTACCTGTAAACCCAACATAGTCTACGTTATTTGAATAAGTAAACACACCACTGCTTATTTCAACATAATATTCAGTTCCCGCTGCTAAGTCTTGGGTAAGGGTTATTGTGGCAGTGGAATTATTAATGCTTACGGAATTAACATCAATGGTTTGAACAACTGAATTAAATGCAACACTTTTAATATATATATTACCCATATTACCAATTTTTATTTGTATATTCTGGTCAAAAGTAATCAT
>Ga0316188_10000424_pt1 | contig 18046 bp, 14 predicted proteins | sample Phiworburrow1_MG_FD_204933 | JGI IMG/M metagenome (GOLD analysis project Ga0316188, IMG submission 204933) | Coastal sediment microbial communities from Maine, United States - Phippsburg worm burrow 1 | ecosystem: Environmental > Aquatic > Marine > Coastal > Sediment | place: USA: Maine...
TTCCATATAAAGTGGATGCAGGCCCTTTAATAATTTCAATTTGTTCTATTAGGGAATTGGGGATGCCGGAGAGACCATAGACAGTACCTAAGCCACTCACTATAGGCATACCATCTATTAGTACTAAGGTATATGGTCCTTCCAGCCCATTGATGTGGATATCGCCTGTATTACATACATTACAGTTAATCTGCGGCCGTACCCCATTGATGTTTTGCAGGGCTTCAAAAATACTTGGTGTGGGGTTTTTTTTGAAAAATGCCGGGCTATACACTTCAACCGGGACAGGGCTTTCCAATCTATTCACGGGTTTTAAAGTACCGGTAACTACCATTTCATCCAATTGCTCTGATGAAGTTTTGAGCAATATGGTAAGCACCAGTGCGGCATTGTTGGCCAAAGTTACTTCTTGGTAAAAGCTGGTGTAACCCACCGAAGAAGCCTTAATTTTATAAGTTCCATCCGGAATATTAGTAATGGTAAACTCACCGTTCCAATCTGAAGACGAACCAAGATTGGTTCCCTGGAGGTATATATTTGCAAATGGCACAGGTGCTTTTCCATCCAGGATAATACCTTTTATACTATTTTCCTGTGAAAACATATTGGATATCCCCATTATACTTATAAACCCTAATAAGACTAGCTTTGAATATATATAAAGGGCAGTAAGTTTCATATGTCAAATAAATAATTTAGACAAAGCTAAAAATATGTTTGTAGAAATAAAAATGTATTTTTGTAAAAATGTTTTTTATGACCCATTCTGAGGAGAATTATATAAAGGCCATATTCCATCTGGGTTTTGAGGGTTTGAAAGTGATTTCAACCAATGCTTTGGCAGAACGGATGGAAACCAAACCTTCTTCTGTAACCGATATGATGAAGAGGTTATCTGAAAAGGGGCTGGTGCATTACAAAAAATATCAGGGGGCATCACTGACTGATCCGGGTATTAAGACGGCCTTATCTATTGTTAGGAAACATCGTTTATGGGAGGTGTTTCTTGTAGAAAAATTGGGTTTTAACTGGGATGAAGTTCACGAAATAGCTGAACAATTAGAACACATTAAGAGTGAAAAACTTATTGATAAACTTGATGAATTATTAAACTATCCAAAATTGGATCCTCATGGCGATCCTATTCCGGGTAAAAATGGCGAATTGAAGGAGGCCCATAAACAACTATTAAGTCAAATGCCCATAGATTCTTCCGGGATTTGCGTAGGGGTAAAAGATTCATCGGCTGCATTCCTAAGATTCCTGGATAAAAACAAAATAGCACTGGGAAATAAAATTAAGATAGTGGAAAAGGAAGAGTTTGATGACTCAGTGCGCGTTCTTATAGACCATAGGCAATTGCACCTTTCCCAACAGATAGCTTCCAATTTATATATTAAAATGATCAACTTGTGATGGAAAATGTTATTAGTTACTTAGAATCAATTGACCCCATTTTAGCAGCGTTATACGCAACACTTTTTACATGGGGCGTTACTGCTCTGGGTGCCGGGCTTGTTTTCTTTTTTAAGGGCATGAACAGGGCTATCTTGGATGGAATGCTTGGATTTACCGGAGGGGTAATGGTAGCTGCCAGTTTTTGGAGCCTTCTGGCCCCGGGTATAGAAATGAGCCCGGGAGAAGGCTTTGTTAAGGTAATACCAGCGGCAGTAGGTTTCTTGCTTGGTGCGGTTTTCATTTACGGATTGGACAAGGTTTTGCCTCATTTACATATAAATTTTAAGAGGAGTGAAGGAATTAAAACACCCTGGCACAGAACAACGCTTCTTACCCTGGCCATCACTTTGCATAATATCCCTGAAGGTCTTGCAATAGGTGTACTTTTCGGCGGCGTAGCTTCAGGTTTTGAAGGAGCAAACATAGGGGGCGCAGTGGCTTTGGCACTGGGGATTGGATTGCAGAACTTTCCTGAAGGTTTTGCGGTAGCGATGCCTTTAAGAAGGCTCGGATTAAGCAGGCTAAAAAGTTTTACCTATGGCCAGGCATCTGCTATGGTAGAGCCTATAGCTGCAATTTTAGGCGCATGGGCCGTGCTTACTTTCCAGCCTATTCTTCCTTATGCCTTATCATTTGCCGCCGGGGCGATGATTTTTGTGGTTGTGGAAGAGGTTATACCTGAGACCCAACAAGACAAATACACAGATATTGCCACAATGGGATTCATAGGGGGGTTTATTATTATGATGGCCTTAGATGTGGGTTTGAGCTAATACTCCACACAATTATATTTTTGCATTTCATCATTCCCCCATTAGGGTAAATGCGCCCTTTGTTAAAAATCTTGAATCGGCAGCAAAGTCATTTGCATTTTTTATGGCTGTATAGCCCTCATGTGCTGCGCCTACTTCCACCTTTACCGGCTTGAAATTATACACATCACCTTTTTTAGATTCCAGTAGCAGGATGTATGAAGCGCCCTCTTTGGATACTATTGCCTCCGAGGGAATACTCATAGTGACATTATCTGAAATAATTATAGTAGCGTTGACGAACATTCCTGTCAGAAAATTATGCTTGTTAAGATCTTTAAGATGACCATGCACTTTTACCGTTCTGTTTTCTTCAATTGATGTACTTATTAGATAAACCTCTGCGGCATATTCTTCGGATGAGGCTTCCGGAATTTTAAATTTAATTTCCTGCTCTTTATGTATCTTCATTATATCCTTTTCAAAAACGGACAATTCCAAATGGATATGGTCATTGTCTACAATTTCAATAATAGGTGTTGCCGGTGAAACATACATCCCGAGTGTGACATTAACTTTAGTAATATCACCACTTATAGGTGCTTTTAAAGAAGAGGTTGTACTTATAATACCTTTTTCAACGTCTGAAGGCGATATTTTTAACAGATCCAATTGTTTTCGAAGCCCGTAATAAGTGGCTTCTGCTTTTTTATAGTCACTTTCCGCCTTTAAAAAACTTTTCTGTGATGAAATGTTTTCCCTGATCAGTATTTGCTGTCGGTCGTATTCAGATTTCAAATAGGTTAATTGTTCCTTTGTTTCTAAGTATTCCTGCTGTAAGGTTACAAATTCGGGGTTTTCTATTATTACGAGTGTTTGCCCTTTTGATACGCGATCTCCAATGAGTAGATGTGTATTTTTAATATATCCACCCATAGGTGCACTTACTATGGCTCTATTTGCCGGTGGCACATCAATAGTTCCATTCGCATGTACCTGTTCAGGAAAAGATTTTTCTTCCAGGATACCCAATGTCATCCCGTTTTGCTCAAATTGTCCACTCGAGAGTTCAATAAAAGTATCTTCCGGATTTAGATCCTCCTGAATGTCTGATCTGTGCGCAGGTTCTGAATTTTTACAGCTCAAAATACTGATTACAAAAACGAAATGAATGAAATAGTATAAAATGCGATTCATAACTGAGATTTTAATAAGTTAGATAATTAATGGCAATGACGGTTTGGTTGTATTCATTCAGACTATTTAAATAATCCAGTTTAATATCATAAGCTTTTTCAAGGCTCAGGATATATTCGAAATGATTGATTTCACCATTTTTGAAACTAAGGGTAGCGGTTTTCAAAATTTCATCGGAAAGGGCAGCACCTTCGTCTTCATAATATTTGAGTACCTTTTCCTGGTTTGTTAACCTGGCATATAATGAACTGTATTGAACATTTAACTGAACTTCAAATTCCCTTGATTGTTCAACTGCAATATCACGGGCTATGGTTGATGCCTTAATTTTGGAAGATTGCCCGAAAAACAACAACGGGATTTTAAGACCCAGATAATATCCAAATAAATTTTCATTCAAATTACTGTTCGATCCCACAAAATAGCTCAAACTCAGGTCCGGTAATAAGAGCTGTTTTTCATATCTGTGTTGGACGTCAAAAAAGTTCACTTTGTTCTGATAGTATTCTAATTCTATACTACTATTCACGTCAATAGGACTTAGAGCGACTTTCTTTTGCCTTTCCAATTCAATAGCTATACTGTCTTCAACCTGGACCATTTTAATTAAATTCATATAACCTAATGCCACATCCTGTTTTGCCTGTTCTAACTTAATTTGAATTTGTTTTTGCCTGGACACGGCGGTTATTTTTTCCAGGTAATTGGTTTCTCCAAGCTCAAAACGCCGTGAAGCTATCTCTGCAAAATTTCTAAACAGACTATCGATTTGTCTGAAAACAGATTCCTTCTCTTTTGCATATTGATACTCATAAAACAATGACGTGACCTCCTTTTTCAATATTTTCTTCCGGATTTCATAAGCACTCGACGTCACAGTATAATCAGCTTTGTTCAATTTTTTTTTAGAGAAATACACTGTTGGGAAAAGAAATTCCTGTTGCACACCAAAGACGTTCAGGGGTTCATTATTGATAGCCAGGTTATTCTGATCAAATTCATAGTAAATCTTGGTCTTATCAAACAGGAAAGCACTGGATATCAAGGCATCAGACTCATTCACCTTTAATGATTCAGCCTTAAGGCCCGCATTGTTCTCCAATGCAATCTCCATTAATCCGCTAAGATTTACTCCATTTTCCTGGGCACCCAAAAGTGGTGTAAATAGAATGCTCATAATCAAAAGAGCATTTGATTTATTCTTTTTAAGAAGTTTATTTAACTTGCGTTTTCCAGGTTTGTTATAGATATCATATAATACCGGAAGTACAATAAGTGTTAATAGGGTGGCTGTTACCAAACCGCCAATAACAACAGTAGCCAGAGGGCGTTGCACTTCTGCACCAACATTGGTGGATATGGCCATTGGCAGGAACCCTAATGCAGCAGCGGCGGCAGTTAGTACCACTGGCCTCAATCGGTCTTTTGTGCCCTGAATAATTAGTGCTTCCATACTTTCAAAATTTTCTAGTTTTAGTTCTTTAAAATGCTCTATTAATACAATGCCGTTAAGAACGGCTATACCAAAAAGGGCGATGAACCCTACACCTGCAGAAATACTAAAAGGTAAATCTCTTATCCATAGCAACAATACCCCACCAACAGATGCCAGGGGTATTGCCGTAAAAATCATCAAGGTTTCTTTAATTGATTTAAAAGCCAGATAGAGCAATACAAAAATTAATACCAGTGCAATTGGTACCGCAACCATTAATCTTGATTTGGCACTTTGCAGGTTTTCAAATTGCCCTCCATAACTTATCGTATATCCTGCCGGGAGTACAATGTGGTCATTTATTAAGCTTTGCACATCATCTACCACCGATTGTAAATCACGGTTACGGACATTTATGCCCACCACAATCCTCCTTTTGGTATCATCCCGCGATATTTTAGCGGCTCCTTTTTGATACGAGATATCAGCAAGCTCACTCAGGGGAACCTTACCATTGGCGGGGAGATCCACAAATAAATTCTTAAGATCGTCAATGTCCTGTCTGTTATCGTTTGTCAGGCGAACCACTAAATCAAACCTCTTTTCGCCTTCATAAACACTACCCACTTTTTTCCCGGCAAACCCCATGGCGATCATATCATTCAGTTCCTTGATATTCAGTCCGTAACGTGCAATTTTTTCACGGTTATATCTGACATTCATCTGAGGAAGGCCTACAATTTTTTCTACAGTGATATCAGCTGCCCCGTTCACATTTACAATTAATGATTTTATTTGATTGCCTATTTTGCTGAGAATTTCCAAATCTTCACCAAAGATTTTGATGGCAATATCTGCTTTAACACCTGTAATTAATTCGTTAAACCTCATTTCAATGGGCTGAGTAAATTCTACCTCTATGCCCGGAAGTATTGAAAGAGCTTCTTTGAATTTATTGGCCAGTTCATCCTTGGAGCTCGCTGAGACCCATTCTTTTTTCGAATTTAAAATGATTATGACATCACTTTCTTCCATTGACATTGGGTCGGTAGGAACTTCTGCCGCACCAATCCGGGTCACTACCTGTTTTACTTCAGGAAAGTTATTCAGTAAAATCTGCTCTATCCTGGTTGTGGTCTCTACTGTTTTGCTTAGCGATGTCCCGGTTTTTAAAACAGGTTGTATAACAAAATCGCCTTCATCCAGTGTGGGCACAAATTCACCTCCGAGGGATATAAAAAGTGGTACTGTCAGCAGTAAAACCATGGCGGCCAGGCTCAACACAGTTTTTTTACTTCTAAATGCCCATCTGATTGAAGGATCAAAAGAATTGTTGAGCCAGCGCATTAATTGAAACGAAATGTTCCTTTTAGAAGGATCTGAAGGTTTCAGGAACAAAGATGCTATTACCGGAACATAGGTAAAACAAAGGATCATTGCGCCAATAAGGGCAAAACTAAAAGTTAATGCCATTGGTCTGAACATTTTACCTTCAACTCCGCTCAGTGAAAGAATGGGTATAAAAACAATCAGGATGATAAACTGACCAAAAATTGCGGAATTCATCATCTTGGACGCCCCCTCGTAAGTTATTTTATCCGTAAATTTTAACTTCCCGGAACGTGTTAATTTACTCATCTCATCACGTTTTCCGGTGATTTGAAATGCAATGAATTCTACAATGATTACCGCCCCATCTATAATTATCCCAAAGTCTATGGCACCTAAGCTCATTAAATTGGCGTCCACCTTAAACAAATACATTAAAGAAAGGGCAAATAGCAAACTAAGCGGAATTACTGAGGCAACGACTAATCCGGACCTTAAATTACCCAATAACAGGACTACGACAAAAATTACGATCAGGCAGCCAAAAATCAAATTTTCGGTCACCGTAAATGTTGTTTTATTAATAAGCTCACTTCTATCCAGAAAGGCATTTATTGTTATCCCCTCGGGCAAAGTATTTGAGATTAAGTTTACGCGATCCTTTACGGCATCTATAACTTCTTTGGAGTTGGCGTCCTTAAGCATCATTACCTGACCCAGTACTTTCTCGCCCTCACCATTACCAGTTATAGCACCAAAGCGAGTGGCACTTCCAAAACCGACCTTGGCCACATCCTTAATATAGATTGGAATGGAATTCTCGTTTTTCACCACAATGTTTTCAATATCTTCCAAAGAAGAAACCAGGCCCTCACCGCGAATAAAATAGGCCTGATTTACCTTTTCAATATACCCTCCGCCTGTAACACTATTATTGAGTTCCAGGGCATTGATTACCTCTTTTGCCGTGATGTTCATGGCATTTAATTGTTCGGTACTTATGGCAACTTCATATTGCTTCAAAAAACCTCCCCAGGTATTGACTTCAACAACACCGGGAATACCCGATAGTTGCCTCTTTACCAGCCAATCCTGAATGGTTCTTAAATCTGCAATGGTATATTTCCCCTCATATCCGGGTTTTACATCCAGGATATACTGGTAGATTTCGCCGAGCCCCGTAGTAATAGGTCCCATCTCCGGAGTTCCAAACCCATCGGGAATTATTTCAGAAGCCGATTTAATCTTTTCTGCGATCAATTGCCGGGGGAGGTAAGTACCCATACGGTCTTCAAAGACAATGGTCACCACCGACAGGCCAAATTTGGAAATAGACCTGATTTCCTTTACCCCTGGTAAATTGGCCATTTCCAGCTCCACAGGATAGGTAATAAACTGCTCCATGTCCTGTGTAGACAAACTTCTGGATGTGGTAATTACCTGCACCTGATTATTGGTAACATCCGGAACGGCACCAATAGATATCTGGGTCAGGGAATACAACCCAAATCCAATTAAAAACAGGGTGAACAAGAGGATAATAAACTTCTTCTTAATACTGAATTCTATAATACGTGATAACATAATCCATGGAATAATAATTGATATTCATGCATAATCTGATTGGGAAATTATGCCTATGAAAAAAAATAACCAAAATGATTTATACTACCCGGGGTGGTTGGAAAGGGGCTTCCTGCTCATGATTCAGATAGGAGGCCTGGTAAAAGTAATTTGCGGCAGAGGTGGCTATTTCGTCTATAAGATTAATATGAAAAGCCGGCAGATCCTTGATGACAAAAGCGGAAAAAAGGTTCATGTGTGCCTGGTGCTGAAATGGCAATTCTTCGTGTTCCTGTTTTTCTTCCTGATGTTTTTTGGTATGGTCAGCTTCAAGCTCCCCATAATGTTTTGAGATAAAAACAAAAAAGTTGTCGCCATATTTTTCAGAATGAAATTTGGCATGTTCTATTAATTCACTAAGATCAATAAGATCGCTGATACAAATGTTAAAACTTTGCATCAGGATAAGGAAAGAAGCTAATATGGATACTAATTTTATTGCCATGATCTTATAGTAAAGATACTATTTTCCATGTTAATCTTTAAAAAGTTTAAAAACACTTAGGGAAAAGAGCAAAACAGGGGATTTTTATTTACACAATACCCTGGACAATTAATCCATGTCTTCTTCGACAATTTCATAGGGGATGGTATCTATAAGGTAGCTCAAGGCTTTAATTCTAGCATCCGTTTTTCTGTCTGCATCTATAATTACCCATGGTGAGTCCTTTAAATTTGTATGTTCAAACATTTTAAGCTTAAAGGTGGTGTATTCATCCCACAACTCCTGGGCTCTGCGGTCTACATCAGTCATTTTCCACTTTTTTAATGGATTGGACTTAATTTCCTTAAAACGAAAAGCTTGTTCCTCCTTCGTAATTGAAAAATAGAATTTAATCAAATACGTATCTGAATCCATGATCATTCTTTCAAAACTGTTGACATGTTTCATAAAATTCTGATATTGTTGTTTTGTACAAAAACCATTGACGGGTTCAACAACAGCCCGGTTGTACCAACTTCGGTCAAAAAAGACCATTTCACCGGGTTTTGGAAGTTTATTTACATAGCGCTGAAAATACCATTGCCCCCTTTCTTCGATAGTTGGTTTGGGCAAGGCAACGATCCTGTATTGCCTCGGATTAATATGTGCAGTAATCCTTCTTATGGCTCCACCCTTACCTGCCGCATCCCGGCCTTCAAAAAGGACTACTATTTTTTTGTTTTTTGTTATAACCCAGTTTTGAAGTTTAATGAGTTCTGTCTGAAGTTCTTTAAATTTCAATTCGTGCCTCGTTAAACGCAACGCCTTTTCAATATTGACCTTTTTATCAGATAATAGGCTTTTTAAACCAATGGAGGAGTTAAGCAAATTAATTTCTTCCTCATTCAGCAGAATTGGATTGGGATTTTTCGTATGCATAGCCTAAATATCAATTTGTTCAATATGCCTGTAATACCTGAGGATAATATTGGGATCCTGTAATATGGTTGTTTTGTGTTTTGTCTTTCTGGTATAATCAAATTTTGAAAGCACATACCGAATACTCTCCAGACGGGCTGTTTTTTTGTTATTGGCCTTCACAATGATCCACGGACTGAAAGTGGTATGGGTTTTGGAGAACATTTGTTCTTTATAATGGCTGTATTTATCCCACAAGGCCTGTCCTTTTTTATCTACCGGACTAAATTTCCACTTTTTCAGGGGATTTAATAACCGGCTCTCTATACGTTTTTTTTGCTCTTTTTTGGAGATAGAAAACCAAAATTTTATAAGTATAACACCATCTTCATAAAGCATATGCTCAAATCCCGGGACCTGTACCATAAATTGCTTATAATCATGTTTGTCACAAAAACCCATTACGGGTTCGACAACGGCTCTGTTGTACCAGCTTCTGTCGAAAAAAACAATCTCCCCAGGATTTGGAAGTTCTTTTATATACCTTCTGAAATACCATTGTCCGCGTTCAACATCAGTTGGTTTCGACAGTGCCACGACCCTCATTGATCTTGGGTTAAGGTGTTCGGTAAAACGTTTTATAGCACCTCCTTTTCCGGCTGCATCTCTGCCTTCAAATAGTATGGCCACCCTAAGTTTATGTTTGGTCACCCACTGCTGTAAATTCACCAATTCGGCCTGTAAAAGCCTCAATTCCTCCTCATAGCGCACAGATTCCAGTACCTTGGAAATATTGATGTTCTTTTCATCGGCAATAGCAATAAGGTCTTTTCTCCTTTTAACATTTATAAGATCTTCCGGTAAAAACATTTGGTGCCTGGTTTAAGTATAGGAATCAATTTATAAACAAAATTTTGATTGCCTTTAAAAATTTGGTCGTAATTATAAAGATACAAATTTTGACCTACAATTTTAACACTTTGAAGGCTTTTCACGCTCTTTTTCTTACAGACGAATTCCAATTGCCCGCAGAAGCAGGAATATTGTTTTAATGCTTGTTAATGTTTAAGTTTAAGGCCTATTTTAAAAACTATTAGGATGTTTCTCAAGAAAGTATTTCACCTCGTTATTTTGGTATTAATTGGATTCCAGGCTTACAGTCAAAAGCAACAATTTGATTATTTGGATGTATTTAAGCTTGAATATGTCACAGAACCGGAAATATCGCCGGATGGATCCCGGATAATATACAGGAGGATGGGTTTTGACATTATGAATGACAAAGTCGATGGGAATCTTTGGATAATTAAATCTGATGGCTCGGGGCATCAAAAGCTTACGTCACGTGAAATGAGTGAGTACAGCCCCAAATGGTCACCAGAAGGGGATAGGATAGCGTTTATCAGCACAACCAATGAGGGTTCTGAGATTTATATGTATTGGCTGGAGAGCGGTAAGCTGGCAAGAATCAGCCAACTCCCTTTTAGTCCCGGTTCATTGACATGGTCTCCAAAAGGCGATCAACTGGCGTTTTCAATGAATGTTGAAAAGGAACCTCCGGTTATTGCAAAAATCCCCAAGAAACCGGAAGGTGCAAAATGGGCCGAAAAGCCAAGAATAACCGATCGCCTCTATCATGAAGCAGATGGGCGGGGTTATATAAAGCCAGGCTTCAATCACATCTTTATAATTCCGGCGCAGGGGGGGGCAGCCCGGCAGATTACCAGCGGAGATTACCATCACCGGGGCCAGCTTTCATGGTCCGCACAAGGAGATAAAATATTTTTCTCAGGAAACAGGACAGCGAACTGGGAATATGATTTTCGGAACAGTGAGGTCTACCAGGTAGAGGTTTCAACCGGGCAGATAAAAGCCTTAACAGAAAGAAACGGGCCGGACAGGAATCCCTTAGTATCTCCAAATGGCAAGTATATTGCCTATACGGGATATGAGGACAGAGTACAGGCCTATCAGGTTCAAAAATTACAAATTATGAACGCTGATGGCACGCAAAGCCGGGTTTTATCAAAAGACCTGGATAGGAGTATAAACGATATGATCTGGGACGAAAAAAGTGCAGGACTTTACATTTCATATGATGATAAGGGAAATACCAAAGTGGGTTATATTTCATTGGAAGGAAAATTTACCAAACTGGCAGATAACCTTGGAGGCACTTCTATTGGGCGTCCTTATTCTGGGGGCTCCTTTAGTGTTTCCGGAAATGGCACCATCGCCTTTACACAAAGCAGACCTGATTATCCTGCCGAGCTGGCCATAGTGAATCCAAAGTCTAAAACCACCTCTAAAATTACAGGGCTTAACAAGGCCTTATTAGATTATAGAACCCTTGGTGAAGTTGAAGAAATATGGTACAACTCCTCAGCAGACCAAAGGGAAATTCAGGGATGGGTAGTCTACCCGCCTTCTTACGACAGGAACAAGAAATACCCGTTTCTTGTTGAAAATCATGGTGGTCCAATTCTCAATTATGGAGACAGGTTTTCCGCAGAGATGCAGCTCTATGCAGCAGCAGGTTATATAGTGTTTTACCCTAATGCGAGAGGAAGTACAAGTTATGGCGAAGAATTTGGCAATCTTTTATATAATAATTATCCCGGGGAGGATTACAATGATGTAATGGACGGAGTAGATTATTGTATTAAAAAAGGTATTGCCCATGAGGATCAGCTGTATGTCACCGGGGGAAGTGCGGGAGGTATTATGACAGCCTGGATTATTGGTAAAAACAACAGATTTGAGGCCGCCGTAGTTGCCAAACCGGTAATGAACTGGATTAGCAAAACCCTGGTTGCGGATAATTATTTTGGGTATGCCAATTCTCGTTATCCCGGTCAGCCATGGGAAAATTTTGAAGGATACTGGAAGTTCTCTCCCTTATCCCTGGTAGGCAATATAGAAACCCCAACAATGGTAATGGTTGGAATGGAAGATTTAAGAACACCTCCCAGCGAAGCCAAGCAACTCTATCACGCATTAAAACTAAGGAAAATTGAAACAGTTTTGGTAGAAATTCCAGGGGCGGGACATGGCATTGCGAACAAGCCGAGTAATTTAATTACAAAAATTGCCCATACCCTGGCCTGGTTTGAAAAATATCGCAATGAGAATGCAAATGACTAGGCAATGAAGGGGAAAAAAAGACATTGGTTTTATAATTTACTCATATTACTGACTGTCATAGTCTGTTTATTGAGCTTTTTGGTGCATTATAAAAACTGGATAAGGATAGATGCAGATAGTATCCAGATTTTATCTGGGGTATATTATGTAGAACTGCCTTTTACTATTATGAATGAGGTGTCCATGGTAAGTAAAATTCCTTCTTTGGAACGCAAAAATGGCTTTTCAGCCTGGGAGAAGGAGAAGGGTGTTTTTAAAGATTCGCTTAATGAAGAAAAACCGGTTTATGTTTATGTGGATAACTTGCGTAATCAGAAGATAAGATTAATATACAATGATTCTCTTCTGCTTTTTATCAATTTGTCCGACTCTGTTAAAACAAAAGAACTATATCTTTACCTCGAAAATAAAATCGCTGCAAAGCCGGCACAATTAAAACAGTAAAACAGAGTTTTTACTAGCATATAAAATACTTAAATTATATCAATGAAATTCATATTCTTAGTTCTCCTGCTGTCGCCATTTTTGATGTTATCACAAAACAAACTTTCGGTTGAGGTTACTGGTGTGAAAAGCAATGCGGGCAGTGTATTGGTAGCCGTATATAATAGCTCTGACAGTTTTTTGGATTCAGACAAAATGTTCTCGGGAGGCAGTAGTAAAGCACAAATGGGGAGTACAAGGGTAATTATTGAAAATTTACCTGATGGGGAATATGCTTTGGCTATTTTTCATGATGAAGATGGCAATGATGAATTGAACACTAACTGGATTGGAATCCCAAAAGAGCCAATTTGTTTTTCTATTGGAAAAATGAAAACCTTCGGGCCTCCTAAATATGAAGAATGCGCCTTCAAATTAGAAGGTGATAGGGAAATTCAGGTTACTTTTAAATAGGTTTGTAGTCAAACATTTTATACTGTATACTATAAAATCTGGGGAATACGCCAGATTTAAAGGGCATTAGAAAAACTTTAACCCATCAGAATATTACTGATGGGCTTTTTATTGTTTGTAAGTTGAGGGTTTCCCGGACTATCTGTATATTTAAAGCAGATATGGAGGCTATATTAATTGTTCAGTTATCGGGGGCTTTATTTGGATTGCTTGCCGTGGTTTTTGGGGCTTTCGGGGCACATGCTTTAAAGAAAACCCTCTCAGAAAGTCAGCTTAAGAGTTTTGATACAGGCGTAAAGTATCAAATGTATCATGCCATTCTATTACTGGTCCTTGGGTTCAATCTTGGTTTTACCACGGCTTTGGAGAAAAATATGGCCTATTGCTTTATAGCAGGCGTTTTTCTTTTCTCTTTTAGCATATATGGCCTGTCTATTGGAGCCTCAAAAGGGAAATCCCTGAAATTTCTGGGACCTGTCACCCCTCTGGGGGGATTGCTTTTGATAATGGGTTGGGGCTTACTTTTCTATTCTTTTATAGCCAATTTGATATAATCTTAGTGGCATCCACAATTTCCCTGATCACAATTTCCTTTGGGTGTTTTTTTGGAAGAAAAAAGGCTTTTAGGCAAAAAGTATTTTTTCGCTAAATAAAACACAGCAATGGCTAAAGTCAGATAAACTAATATGGGTTGTATTACGCTCATTTTATTTCAAAACCTGATAGGCAATTAAAGCTACAATATACGCAAAAACGCTCATAAACACTAATTGTGCAAGTGGCCAACGCCAACTATTGGTCTCCCGTTTCACAATAGCCAGGGTGCTCATACACTGCATGGCAAAGGCATAAAACAGTAGCAGAGAAATACCCGATGCCAGGTCAAACAACGGTTTTTTCGTAAAAGGATTTATTTCTGAGGCCATCCTGTGTTTAATAGTGTCCTCTTCGTCGTTGCCAACACTGTAGATAGTAGCCAAAGTTCCAACAAAAACTTCACGCGCAGCGAAAGAAGTCAGTACGGCAATTCCTATCTTCCAGTCGTATCCCAAAGGCGCAACCGCGGGTTCAATGGCTTTACCAATATTGCCTATATATGAATTTTCAAGTCTATAGCCTGCAATTTCCTGTTTACGGGCTTTTTCAAAAAGGATAAGTTTTTTTTGACCTAGTGAATCGCCTATGGCATTAACATTAACCTGGTTTTGGTCCGCTTTAGCTCTTAAAACCGTTTCATATGCACTTAATTCATTTTGAATATCGTCGGCATTATATTTTGTTAAGCCTTCATTTTCAATTTTTTCATTGATTATTTCATCGGCATTTTTAAAATTGGAAGAATAGCCATTAGAACCTAAAAACCACAAAACTATAGAAATGGCAAGGATTATTTTACCTGCGCCGTATATAAAACTTTTAGTCTTTTCTACAACGGTATACGTTACATTCTTTAGAAGGGGTAATTTATAATTGGGCATTTCTACCATAAAAAACGACCTGCTTTTTATCTTTAGCACTTTGTTAAGGATCATTGCAGATACAATTGCGGCTCCAAACCCAATTAAGTAAAGCAAGGTAAGCGTAAGTGCCTGGTAGCTTAGACCCATGATTCTGCCTTCGGGGATTACCAGTGCTATAATGATGAGATAAACAGGGAGTCTTGCCGAGCAGGTAACAAAAGGGGTTACCAATATAGTGATCAGGCGTTCTTTCCAATTTTCAATGTTACGGGTGGCCATTACCGCAGGAATAGCACAGGCAGTACCTGAAATTAAGGGGACGACACTTTTCCCGCTTAGCCCAAACGGCCTCATGATACGATCCATCAGGAAGACTACCCTGCTCATATATCCGGATTCTTCCAATAGGGAAATAAATAAGAATAAAAAGGCTATCTGAGGAATAAATATGACTATTCCCCCAATGCCTGCAAGTATACCTTCGGCAATAAGGTTGGTGAACATTCCTGCCGGCAGGGTGCCTTTTAGCCAATTGCTAGCGGCCGCAAACTGTTCGTCAATAAAATCCATTGGATAACTGCTCCAATCGTAAATTGCCTGAAAAATGGTTAATAAAATGACCATGAAAATCAGGTACCCGAATACCTTATGGGTCAGGATCCTGTCTGCGGAAGCCCGGAATCCTTTTGCGGCATTCCTGTCTACTTTATAGGTCTCTTTTAATACCCCGTTTATAAATTGATACCGGAGAATAGTCTCTTTCTGTTGTAGTCTTTTTAATTCCGCCTTTGTCTTGGTGGTAAATGAAGATGAATCTTTTACCGCCTTTTTTTCAATAGGCATAAAATTGACATCCTGTGTAATGACCAGCCACAATTTGTATAGATCTTCATTAGGAAATGTGCGCTGCAATCTTTCAAAATAATCCGGTGCAATGATGGTGGTGTCCAGGTTTGGAAGGACAGAAAGGTTTTTATAATCTGCAATCAGTTGACGAATTCTGTCTATTCCTGTGCCTTTTCTGGTACTTACCAGGGCAATCCTGGTATTTAATTTTTTTTCCAGTAGCGATACGTCCAAAGTAATGCCTTTTTTAGGCATACGGTCCGACATATTTATGACTAAAATTGCGGGGATTTTTAAGTCCTTTATCTGGGTGAATACCAGCAGATTTCTCTTTAGGTTTTCAACATCACTTACAACTACGGCTACATCGGGGAAATCCTTATCATTCTTATTCAGCAGCAATTCTACCACTACACTTTCGTCCAGGGAAGTGGTATTTAGGCTATAGGTGCCTGGCAGGTCAAGAATATGTGCCTTTACCCCTCTGGGCAATTTACAGACGCCTTCTTTTTTCTCAACAGTGATCCCCGGGTAGTTTCCCACTTTTTGATTCAGCCCGGTTAATTGATTAAAAACGGAAGTCTTTCCTGTATTAGGGTTGCCTATAAGTGCTACATTAATATTTTTACTCATAATGTGGCGTTATCTTCAATGAGGTCCAACTCTATTTGTAGAGCAACGGATCTTCTTATGGCAATATGAGAGCCGTTAACATTAATGTATAAGGGATCTTTAAATGGGGCGATTTGTATCAATTCTACTTCATTACCGGGGAGGCACCCTAATTCCAGCAATTTAATTGGCAGCATTCCCTTGGTAAATTCTTTGATAATTCCCCTTTCACCTCGCTTCAAATGTGCAACGGTTGTAGTCAATTTTTATTTAGATTGATTTTAATTAAGGACAAAAATAATAGAAAAAGATGAGGAAAGTAGGCAAATTGCAAAAAAAGAAAAACAGCTCATTTCCGGTAGTAGGAAGAACGGTTTTAAGATGAAAAGGCACTTAATTATGGTAAGATAATTTTAAAACCTCCAGATCCTTCAGCAATTTATCCATTTCATCTTTACTGGTGCCGTCATAGGTTCCCCTTATTCTACGTTCCTTATCGACCAAAATAAAGTTTTCAGTATGTATCATATCAAAGGGTCCGCCGTCGCCATCAGTTTTTACTGCCAGATAGGATTTTCTGGCGAGTTCATAAATATGTTTTTTATCTCCTGTAACTAAATTCCACTTTTGGTCTATAACTCCTTTCTCCAGGGCATATTTCTTAAGTTGCGCTACAGAATCTATATCGGGGGTAACGGAATGGGAAAGAAGCAGCACCTCATCATCGTTTGCGATATGTGATTGCAGGTAAACCATATTATCAGTCATAACAGGACATATGGTCGGGCAGGTAGTGAAGAAAAAGTCGGCCACATAAATTTTGTCTTTGTAAAAATCCTGGGTAATGTTCTCCCCATTCTGGTTGGTTAGTGAAAAGTTGGAAATGGTATGGTATTTTTTTACATGTACCAGGGTACTGTCTACCAATTCTGAATTAAAATCAGCCGGTTGATATACCGGGAGTACTTTTTTGGGCTGCAGTGCATTGTAAAATAAATAAATGATAATTGCAGAAAGCAGCAGAAGTACGATCCCGAAAAATTTGTATTTGCTGAAGAAAGAAAGCATTTTCTGTTTTGGGCAAAGGTACTGCAGCAAAGGATAGCATTCAAAAACTTTGATAACGGTTTGCTGCTAAAACTTTCTTAAATAATTGCCCATGGCCATAGTTTCTTTTCATAAGACCTCGTAAAAGTGTACTTTTGTGCGCTTTACTTATAAAATCTATTAATGGCTCCCATATTTATAAAGACTATTCAATTTTTTCTAAGTCTTTCCCTTTTAATCGTCCTTCATGAATTAGGACATTTTATACCCGCCAAAATATTTAAGACACGGGTAGAAAAATTTTATCTCTTTTTTGATATTAAATTTTCCCTTTTTAAAAAGAAAATAGGGGAAACGGTATATGGTATCGGATGGCTTCCACTTGGGGGGTATGTTAAAATTGCGGGCATGATTGATGAGAGCATGGACACAGCTCAAATGGCAGAAGAACCCAAGCCCTGGGAGTTTAGATCCAAACCGGCATGGCAACGACTCATTATTATGCTGGGAGGCGTTACGGTAAACTTTATTCTTGCGGTCATTATCTATATTGGCATGGCTTATTCTTACGGAGACCAGTACATCCCCATGAATAGTTTAAAGGATGGTGTCTGGGTTACCGAAAAAAATATTGGTGACGAATTAGGGGTGCAAACCGGGGATCAAATTGTAGCCATAGATGGGGAAGAGGTTGAAAATTTTGATAGTTTACTGGGTGAGATTATAAACGGGAATACGATTACGATTAAGCGAGATGGCAACACAATTGAAAAGGAGATACCGGTAGATTTTATAGCCACACTGCTGGAGGATGAGGATAAAATACGATTTATAAGCCCCAGGCTTCCTTTTATTGTGGGGGGTATATCCGATGATTCTGCAAATAAGGATTCCGGGTTGCAGG
>Ga0316188_10000425_pt1 | contig 18010 bp, 18 predicted proteins | sample Phiworburrow1_MG_FD_204933 | JGI IMG/M metagenome (GOLD analysis project Ga0316188, IMG submission 204933) | Coastal sediment microbial communities from Maine, United States - Phippsburg worm burrow 1 | ecosystem: Environmental > Aquatic > Marine > Coastal > Sediment | place: USA: Maine...
CGCAGAACTCAGCCGCTGGCGTATAGCCGGCCTGCCAGAAATACGCATGGCAGTGAATATTTCTGCACGCCAGCTCATAGAAGACAACATAGTGGCAAAAGTCCTCAAAATCATTAAAGATTATGATATTCCTGGTCATTGTCTAGAGCTGGAGATCACAGAAAACGCGATAATGGACGATATGGACAGCATCATTCGTAAGCTCAAAGAACTGAGCCATTACGGCATCACCATTGCGATCGATGATTTTGGCACCGGTTATTCATCTCTGAGTTATCTGCATAAATTACCAATCCACACGCTCAAGATTGATCGCACCTTCCTCAAAGAAAGCCGCATTAACAAAGGAGACAATACCATCATCAACACTATCGTTGCCATGGCCAAAGGGCTTAATTTAAACGTTATTGCCGAAGGAGTTGAATCACAAACTCAACTGGATTACCTGCGTGCAATAGAGTGCAGTGAAGCACAGGGTTTCCTCTTCGGAAAGCCATTACCACCAGCTGTTATTTCACAGTTACTTATTCAGGAACCATACGCATCAGCAGGAACTCGAAGCGACTCCGGTAAAGGTACACACTGGCAGCACTGATCTAACAATTTTAAATACTAGAGAGATGCTGAGAAAATCTTCAAGGTTATGCAGCTGGCGTAACTACTTAAACCGCTGTGACTCTGTGGTTCAATATATTATTTTAACTTCTGCCAGCTCTCGTTTTCCGCCAACAAACTTAAAGCATGATCCAGCAATTCCTTTCCCGGTGACATACGGTGCCAGGTCGATGCTCCTGACGGATGTGGCAACGGAACAATTTCCAGCTCGATACCTGCGATTGAGCGTTTGAATTTTTGACCGATTACATCGACCAGCTTATCTACCGATATATATTGCGAGATCGCCAGCTTGCCCACAGGAATGATCAGTCTCGGCTGTAACAGTATGATTTCCTGGTTCAGCCATTGAGAACAGGCACCTATTTCTTTTTCATTCGGTACACGATCACCGCCTTTTGGATTCTTACCCGGAAAACAGCGGCATACCGCTGACATATAGACCTGCCGCCTGAATTCCTGCTCGCAAACCCCAATCGACTCAAACCATTTAAACAGCGTCTTTCCTGCTGTCCAGGCAAACGGGCGACCCAGGTCACCTTCCCTATCACCCGGCGCCTGACCTATTAACAGGATCTCGGAATTCACCGCCTGCCCTATAATGACCGGCGGAATCATGTCTGGGCATAATCGACACTGCCGCAACGCATCCTGGTGCTCCAGAATCAAATCAATTTCATTCACATAAAATACCTGAATATATAATCTATGACGTAAACATTATAAAATAGCAGCCGTTTAGTTAAGCTTTAAAAAGTTTAGAATAACACCATTAGTTATTACGACGTTGTTTCGAAGGCAAAGCCCTGACTATCATTATTATGAAACTCATTCAGACACTTATAACGCTTTTATTATTGATCAGCATGCCAGCTTATGCAGAAGTGATGCTGCTGGTTCATGGTTATCTGGGTGATGCTGATTCCTGGGAAAGGTCAGGTATCAATAGTGAATTACATCGACTGGGCTGGTCTAGGGCTGGCATGTTCAGAGGCAGCCCCTTTGGACCCCAGCTGTACTTGACCGAACACGATAACTCGAAAAACCTGGTGTATGTTGCTACTTTACCATCGCAAGCACCGGTCATGATCCAGGCAGATGTATTAAAAAACATCATCGACATCATTCAGCTAAATCATAAAGACGACAAGATCATTCTTGTCGGCCACTCTGCTGGCGGCGTGGTAGCGCGCATGGCAATGATACGCCACCAGCTAAAAAACATAAAAGCGCTGATCACTATAGCGACGCCCCATGTCGGCACTGGGCGCGCCGATCAGGCTCTGGACATAACAGCCAACCACGGGCCGTTCAATATGGTAAAAAGTTTTGTCGGCGGCAGCGATTACGATGCACTAAAACATTCACGCGGCTTGATGATTGATCTAAGATATCCGGAACCCGGCAACTTGCTTTACTGGCTCAACAGTCAGCCTCACCCCGATATTTTTTATTCTTCTATCATCAGAACAGATAATAATGGCGCAGCGGGAGATTATTTTGTACCCGGATTCAGCCAGAACATGAATAATGTACCCGCGTTACAGGGAAAGTCGTCAACCTACATAACACCGACCGACCATTTTTTAACACCACAGGATGCAAGCACCATTGTTTCTATCATTGAGCATTTTAAATTATGAACAACAATCTCTATTACCAAAAGTTTAAAAGTTTTCTTCTCCGTTTTTTACTCGCTGCTGCCACCACCATCATACTGTCATCCTGCGCCACTTCACCGGAAGGCAGAACTCAGCTGAAACTGATTCCTGACGACCAGATGGATGCCATGGGGGTACAGAGTTTTGAACAGATCAAACAGCAAACTCCATTAACCCAGGATAAAAACACGCAACAATATGTTCTCTGTATCGCCAATAAAATCATTCCCCAGGTAAAACAGAACCCAGACCCGAAACAATGGGAAGTTCTGGTGTTCGAAGATGAGCAGGCCAATGCCTTCGCCCTGCCCGGCAATAAAATCGGTGTTTACACCGGGCTGTTAAAATATGCAAAGAATCAGGATCAGCTTGCTTCTGTCATGGGTCACGAAGTAGCCCACGTAATTGCCAAGCATGGTAACGAACGCGTTTCCAGCCAAATGGCGACAGAAACCGGTTTAGGTATTGCCGCGGCGGTTTTAGGCAGCACACAGAATGAAAACAGCGCCATGATTCTTGCAGGTCTGGGACTTGGCGTGCAATTTGGTATCACCTTGCCCTTTAGCCGTAAGCATGAATCAGAAGCAGATTTGATAGGGCTGGACCTGATGGCCAAGGCCGGTTTCAATCCGGAAGAAAGCGTCACACTGTGGCAGAACATGGCACAGGCTGGCAGCTCTCCTCCAGAATTTCTTTCCACACACCCGTCCGGCGATACTCGGATAAAGCAGTTAAAAGAACGCATTCCACAGGCTAATATTTCCTACCAGAATGCGGTCAGCCAGGGACGACGCGCAACCTGCAAACTATAGTTATTGCTGGACCATGTACAACAGCAGGATGAGGTCTGAAGTATTGATGATGCCATCGGGCTAACCTGGCCGGTAAAGATAACCATGCGATAGCTGTAGCGGAGTATCGACCAGCTCACCCAGCGCAATACGTTGCGCGATCAGGTAATCCGCGGCATTGACCAGACCACCCGGTGAGCCCAGCGGCGCGAGGTCGCCATCAGTAAAGTTTGGCCAGGACAATGAATCCAGTGGGCTGCTGGCATTCAGCACCTCATCAGGATCATTGATAAAATCACCATCCAAATATGTTCTTATTGGCTATTGAACAACTCAATGTCAAGTTATTCAACATGCTCACAGTTTAAAGCGTTGATAAAGACCCGTTACTTCCGACTTCAAAACTAAATCCATTACAATAAGAACATATAGAGCTCACACATAATAACAAGCACATGAAGACAAATTCCTGTTGTGTCTATTTAGGCGACAAACTGGCGGCCTACAACTTTGGTAACAATCACCCCTTCGGTCCTCTGCGCCATCAGGCTTTTGCACAGGCTTTTTACCAGCAGGAGCTCGAACAGAAAGTCGATATTCTGACCCCTGTAAAAACAGACCGGGAAACACTGGCATTATTCCATACCGAAGAATACCTCAGCAAACTCATCGAAATGTCTAAATTTGGCGTCGGCTACCTTGATCATGGCGATACACCGGCATTTACCGGCATGTACGAGATTTCCTGTTATGTTGTCGGCAGTGTCATCGATGCCGTCGACCAGCTGATGAATGACCACTATAAAAGAGCCTTTATCCCCATTGCCGGCTTACATCACGCCAGGCGCCAGACAGCAGCCGGTTTCTGCGTCATCAATGATTGCGGCATCGCCATCGAAACGCTGTTCCGACACTACGGTTTAACCCGCGTTGCATATATCGATATCGATGCCCATCATGGAGATGGTGTTTATTACAGTTTTGAAGATGATCCAAGATTGACCTTTGTTGATCTGCATGAGGACGGTCAATTTTTATACCCTGGCACCGGCGCAATCAGCGAAACAGGTAAAGGCAAAGCGGTCGGTACAAAACTCAATATCCCGATGCCACCTTACGCAGATGATGCATTATTTTTCAAGATGTGGATTCTGGTAGAAAAATTCCTGATCAAACACCAGCCTGAATTTATATTATTACAGTGCGGCGCTGACAGCATCAGAGGCGATCCGATCACCCATCTGAGCTATTCAGAAAAGGCACATGCACATGCAGCAAGACGCTTATGTGAAATCTCAGACAAATATTGCGGCGGTAAAATGCTGGTAATGGGCGGCGGCGGTTATAACCTCGATAACATCGCCAGAGCATGGACAGCGGTGGTCAGTGAACTGGTTGAATAACATCATTTAATTATACTTTCGATCGCTGAGATGCAGAGATAAACGTGTTTTATTTGCGGTTCCTGCGACAGTTTAGCCAATCGTTTTATAAAAAATTGTTTTATACAAATGATTTTTTCTGCGTGACGCGTAAGGATGCACTAATGTCACAGGCGCATGGAAGGACAAGGGCGATCGTCGTGGTGAACAGTCTTTTAAGCTGTTAATAAAAGTTTTCCCGCAAGATATAATTGTATGTGACGTAACCATCTGTATATACTGCAGCGACAACAATGACTGTCGACACTGACCCACTGCTCCAAATAAAATTATGTTGACTCATCTCTGGTTTGCCTTTTTTGCTGTCTCATTTATTAGCGCCTGTTACCAGTGGTTATTCAATGGACAGGCTGAAATCTTTTCTTTAATGATACAGTCCACTTTCAGCATGGCGAGCCTCAGTGTTGAGATCGCCATCGGCCTGATCGGCGTGTTAGCGCTCTGGCTGGGTTTTTTCAAAATTGCAGAGCGGGCCGGCATGATCCAGTTTCTGTCACGCGCCCTCGAGCCTCTGTTCCTGAAACTGATGCCCGATGTACCGAAGAATCATCCGTCACACGGCAGCATCACGATGAACATTGCCGCCAATATCCTGGGGCTGGATAATGCCGCCACCCCGATGGGTTTAAAAGCGATGCAGGATCTGCAGAGCTTGAATCCGGATAAAGATACCGCGAGCAACGCGCAGATATTGTTCCTGGTACTCAACACCTCGTCACTCACCTTATTACCGGTCACCATCTTCATGTACCGTGCACAACAGGGCTCCGCCGATCCGACCGCAGTGTTCCTGCCGATATTGATGGCGACTGGCGCTTCCACACTGACGGGGTTGCTGTCGGTCGCATACGTACAAAAGATCAACCTGCTCGACAGGACGATCGTTTTTTATTTTTCTGTTTTTGCACTTATCCTCGCAGCCATCGCCAGCTACCTGGTTTCCCTGCCCGCGGAACAGATGTCGGCCACCTCCGGTCTGCTCGGCAACTTTATTTTATTCGCTGTCATCATGCTGTTTCTGGTATCCGGCTGGATAAAAAAAATCGATGTCTATGATTCGTTTATCGAAGGCGCAAAACAGGGTTTCGACATCGCCATCACACTAATACCGTATTTACTTGCCATGCTGGTTGCGATCGGTCTGCTGCGCAGCAGCGGTGTACTGGATAACCTGCTCGCTGTGTTCACCCATTTCTTTACTTTCATCGGCGTCAACACCGATTTTATCCAGGCATTGCCGACTGCATTCATGAAACCCTTGAGCGGCAGCGGGGCGCGTGCCATGATGCTGGAAACCATGAACACTTATGGCGTGGACTCGTTTGCCGCGACAGTAGCAGCCATCCTGCAGGGCAGTACCGAGACCACCTTCTATGTGCTCGCGGTCTATTTTGGCAGTGTCGGCATCAAGCGCGTACGCCACGCCCTGACCTGCGCGTTACTGGCCGACCTCGCCGGTATTACCACTGCCATCTTCTCCGGTTATTTATTTTTTCACTAAATTTGCAGCAATCAACAGGCCCCTAAATAACAACTGATATAACTCAAATTATTTAATGCAACGCCTAATTATTTAACGCACCCTGGTCAACCCATAACTTGAAATATTCGATCTCCTCTGCGCTCAGCTGCTTTGCTTCACCGTGAGGCATCCTCATCACGTCGCCAGCACGGCCCTCGATTAACTTGTTGATCACGCTGCGTTTACTATCCCCCGGAACGATTACCGTGCCGAACATGGTGCCTTTCATCAAGGTATCGTAGGACTCCATACTCAACCCGGTGCGAACATAGCCGATGCCATCAGGCGGCACGTGGCAGCGCTGGCATTTATCATGCAGTATGGGGTCGATATCGCTTTGAAAACTGACCGCCTGCTCGGTGGCACAGCCGCTGACCAGCAATAAAAACATCAGCCACAAAAGAACCTGTAACATCATTCGATATTACTCGCCTGTTCCATATGATGCGGCTTACTTACAGTCTGATGATTTGCAGGCACATGCTTTTCCTGCCACTCTCTCGCGGCCAGTACACTGGAAATTTTTTCCAGGTTAGTAAAACTGATCTGCATTTCTTCCCTGATCGATTTCTTGATCAAGAACTTGCCAACAACAGGCGGGATATAAACATCTGGCTCCATATCAGAAACATAGGTTACTTCACAATAGTCACCCACTGGCTTGATGTGCCAGGTTGTCTTACCGGATTTAAACTGACTCAGCGCGGGAATAATTTCAGCCTGCAGATCACCGGAAGGCAACTGACGTACTTTCTCCACCCTCTCAAGCTCTTCGCAAAAATAGGCCGCACAGCCGACGACTTTAGTTCTAACATTAACCGAACCATCATCCTCCTGTTTAAGCACCTCACTTTCGATTATCGATGGATTCAACCTGTATATATGCGTGTAGTCTGTCAGTACATCACGCACATAACTGGCAGGCGCAGCAATCAGTGCAACGACTTTTATCTGATAATCGCCGCTATGTTCGCTTATCTCTATTTCAGGTCGCTTTCCTGATTGCAGAGTGGATGATACAAATTCAGATGTTTTCTCTCTCTGCAGTGTGTACTGTGCAATGTCAGGTGGCTGCTCTGCCAGAAGTGTGGACGAAGTGAACGATGATCCGAACAGAATAACCGGACACAGGAATCCTGTGAGGTACCTGTTCCGTACGTTAGATACAGGTATTTTTTTAAAACATTTATCCATCCCGCCCCCCTAATCCTTTGATACTGGGAGCACAATCTGAAAATCTCTAATCAGCCAGACGGTAAATACTTCGACTGATACTCAGCGTGCATTCCTATGCAAGCTGGCTTGAAACTCTAGATGAATTAGCCAGCTTCTGTAGCAGACTTCATCGGCATATAACTTGACAACAATGAAGCCCCATGTCATAAAACTAAACAAACGGATTTAACTATCATCACTTAAAACACTGGCTATAAATAGTATCTCCGCTTGCAGTTCAGAGTCAACGATTATAACCATAACTAAAAAACCATATTGATAGATACTAATATGAAATTAATACTCGCCCTCTCTACTTTGTTATTTATAAGCGGATGCTCAGTCGATCAGATGCTGGTGCGTGCATCTACTCCCATGATCGAGGGCGGTGTTGATGCGCTCAATCATGAAACCGATCTTGATCTGGCGGAAGATTCCATCCCGGCTAACCTCAACATGCTCCTGGGCATGATAAATATCGATCCGGGGAATGCCCAGCTGCATACCTACGCAGCCCAGGCCTTCTACGGCCTGTCATATGGATTCAATGAGGACAATAAACCCGAACGCGCTTCAGCTTTTTATTTGCGCGGCATGAAACATGGCATAACCGCACTTGAAATCAATGGCGCCAAAAACCTGATGGACAGCTCGATTACTGATTTTGAAGAACAGGTAAACCGACTCGGCAAGGATGACGTAGCCGCCATGTTCTGGACCGCCAGTTGCTGGGCCAAGTGGATAGACATGCATCGCGATGATGCCGATGCTATTGCACAACTCGCCAGAGCCACCGCATTAATGCAACGCGTGATCGACCTTGAAGACACCTTTTATTACGGTGGTGCACACATGTATTTCGGAGTCTATTATGGCAGCCGATCACCCATGCTCGGTGGCAATTTTGAACTATCCCTGCAGCATTTTGATCGCTCGCGTGAAATAACAAACAGCAAACTACTGATCCCTGATCTACTTCAGGCGCAGTACCTTGCCAGGCAACAGCATGATCAACAGGACTTCCACGATCGCCTTACCGCCATCATCAATGCTCCTGATGACCTGATGCCAGAACTCGGCCTGCAAAATCAGATTGCAAAGCGAAAAGCTGCCATGCTACTGAAAAAAGAAAGTGACTGGTTCGCAGAATGATCTTAAGAACTTTGTACCTGATAGCACTGCTTGCATTCAGCAATATCTGTATCGCTGAAACTTACGAATTAAAATTTGCCACCTTGATGCCCACGGGCACTGCGTGGACAAAAATCCTGGATAACTGGGTCAAGGAAATCGAACAGAAAAGTAACGGCCGCATCAAATTCAAAATGTACTCCGGCGGTGTTATGGGTGATGAGCCGGATGTACTGCGTAAAATACGCAAAGGCCAGCTGCACGGTGGCATGTTTACCGGCTATGGCATTGGCCGCATTTATTCTCCCGCGCGTGTTCTGGAAATGCCCTTCCTGTTCAAGAATGTAGACGAATCAGATTACATACGCGAACAGATCATGCCTGACCTTGAAATCGGTTTTCGGGAAAGCGGGTTTGAGCTGCTCGGCTGGCCCGAAGTCGGCTTCATACATTTCTTTTCAACCAAGCCTATCACTTCGATTGATGACATAAAAACCTTACGCATCTGGCTATGGCAGGGCGACCCCTTAGGTGAGGCATTTTTCAAAGCAGCCAAGATTGATCCAGTCCCTCTTTCCATCATGGATGTGTATACACAACTGTCCGCCAAACATGGCAGCATAGATACCGTATACACCTCAACTTTTGGCGCAATCGCACTGCAGTGGTACTCAAAACTTAAATACGCAACCCGCATCCCCCTTACCAATGCCATAGGCGGCGTTCTCGTCAGCAATGAGTTTTATAACAAACTGCCAGCCGATCTGCAGCAACTGTTAAGAACTACTGGCAAAGCAATGAGTGATGAAATACGACTCAATGCACGTGAAGAAAATAGAAAAAGTATTGGCATCCTTGAAAAAAACGGCATTGAGTTCATGCTCGACTGGGATGACGTAGATATGAACGAAATTCTTGCTATCCGTAATGATGCTGCGTCCTATCTCGAGAAGACGAATTACATTCCGGCAAGCATATTTTCCAGAACAGAAAAACTGCTTACCGATTACCGTAATCAATCAGCCAGTCAGTCAAACAGCAGCCCAGCACAGGCAACAGTCAAGCCTGCAAATTAAACACAGATTCAAATTAAAGATATTAGTGATAAAAAAAATCGAACAGGCCCTGGTTAAAGTTGAAAGCATGATTGCTGCTCTCAGCCTTTTTTTACTGCTGGTGCTATCATTATTTCAAATCATCACACGTAATTTTTTCAATTTCGGTTACCCGGAAATCGAAGTCATCAACCGCAACCTGCTGGTGGTATGCGGTGCGATGGGTTCTGTCCTCGCAACTTCAAAACTGCGGCATATTAAAATCGATGTACTGCAGGCCTTCATGAGTGAGCGCCAGGTCTCGCTGCTGCGCTGCCCGCTAGCCCTGTTTTCTGCTGCAGTATGTTTATTCATGGCTTACTACTCGGGCATCTTCCTCATGGACGAGTGGCAGTATGCACCTGCAAATGAACGCTGGGCGCTGCCATTTAATATCATTTATCCTTTCGGATTCGGCCTGCTCAGCCTGCATTTTGTTTTTAATTGCATCACTGATCCAAAATGATAATTGTGATCGCAATACTGCTGGTGATTATCGCCCTGATAGGCGCACCACTGTTTTCAGTGCTCGCTGCCGGCGGTTTACTCGCCAGTCACAGCTCAGAGATCAGCCCCGATATTCTGATCGTCGAGATGCACCGGCTGGCGACATCACCCAACATGATGGCCATCCCGCTGTTTACCTTTGCCGGCGTGCTGATGTCGAGCGGTGGCGCACCAACGCGGCTGGTTGATTTTTATCGAGCCGCAGTTGGCTGGATGCCTGGCGGCATTGCTATCGTCACAATTGGTTCATGTGCATTTTTTACCGCCTACTCTGGCGCATCGGGCGTCACCATACTGGCACTTGGCGGACTGCTCTACCCCATCCTCAGAGGCGAAGGTTATGAAGAAAAATTCTCCCTTGGCCTGCTCACTACTTCGGGCTCACTGGGACTGTTGTTTCCGCCCAGCCTCGCTATCCTCATCTACGGTATTGTCGCTGGCGTAAGTATCGAAGAAATGTTTCTTGCAGGTGTCGTTCCCGGCACCATACTGATGATCATGCTTGCCATCTACAGCATGGTCCATGGCGGCAAAATCCACGTCGTTAAACACAAGTTTGAACTTGGCACCCTGCTGACTACAATCAGAGGCAGCATCTGGGACCTGCTTCTGCCGGTCGGCGTGGTCACCGGTATCTTTGGCGGTTTTGTCTCCATCATGGAAGCGGCTGCAGTTACCGCTACTTACGTCATCATTGTCGAAGTTTTCATCTACAAAGAAATTAATCTGCGAACACAGTTCTATGGATTACTCGTTGAAACCAGCGTGCTGTTCGGCAGCTTGCTGGTCATCCTGCTGGTCGCGCTCGGACTGACAAACCTGATGATCGATGCACAGCTGCCGATGAAGCTGCTTGAAATGATCGAAAGCCATGTCAGCAGCCCGCTTGGCTTTTTGCTGCTGCTAAATGTTTTCCTGCTGCTGGTTGGCGCCATGATGGATATCTTCTCTGCCATCATCGTCGTGGTACCACTTATACTTCCACTGGCTACTCGCTATGGCATCGACCCGCTACATCTGGGTGTTATTTTTCTGGCCAATCTTGAGATCGGATATTCGACGCCGCCCGTTGGTATTAACCTGTTTATTGCCAGCCAGCGTTTTGGTAAAACCATCGTCACCTTGTTCAAATCAACACTGCCCTATCTGATGATCATGCTCGCCTGGTTATTAATGATCACTTATATTCCAGAACTCTCACTTTGGTGGAAGCAGGATTAATTATCTAACTTCAAGTTTTACTAAACAAAATAATTTTTTAATAAGTAAAAAAATTGATGAAATATCAAACTGACGGCGTTATTCTTGTTTAAATCTGTGTCGTTACTGTAAATGGAGTAATAAATGGAAAAACCCTGGTTAAAAAGTTATCCTGCTGGTGTACCAGAAGAAATAGATATCGATGAGTATTCTTCCGTCACAGATATTTTCGACACCAGTGTTGCTAAATTCTCCGACCTGCCAGCGTATACTAACTTCGGCAAGACCATCACCTACCAGGATGTCGATATATACACCGCACAGCTCGGTGCTTACCTCAAATCCGAACTCGGACTTGAGAAAGGCGATCGAGTGGCGGTGATGATGCCAAACCTGCTGCAGAATCCTGTCGCAGTATTCGCTATCCTGCGTGCGGGTCTCGTCGTCGTTAATACCAATCCGCTGTACACTTCGCGTGAACTAAAACATCAGCTCAATGACTCTGGTGCGAAAGCGATCATCATCATCGAAAACTTTGCGCATGTCTTGCAGAAGGTGATCAAGGAAACTCCAATCCAACATGTCATCGTCACCAGGATGGGCGATATGCTGCCACCATTCAAGCGTGTGCTCATCAACACCGTCGTCAAGTATATAAAAAAAATGGTGCCGTCTTTTCACCTTGAAAATTCAGTGCCCTTCAATACAGCATTACGGCTGGGTGCGCAGCATCGTTTCCAAACAGTAGATACCGACCATAATGATATTGCATTTTTACAGTATACAGGCGGCACCACCGGTGTCTCCAAAGGCGCCGTGTTAACAAATAAAAATATGGTAGCAAACATGCAGCAGGCAGCAGCCTGGATCGATGACTGTGTCGGCCACGAAAAAGGCATAATCATCACCGCCCTGCCGCTGTACCATATCTTTTCTCTAACCGCTAACTGCCTGACTTTTACGCGTTATGGCTGGACCAATTACCTGATCACCAACCCGCGTGACATGAACGGCTTCGTCAAGGAACTCAAGAAAGTTAAATTTAACGTGATCACCGGCGTCAATACTTTATTCAATGGCCTGTTAAACCATCCTGAGTTCAAGAACCTGGATTTCTCACATTTCAAATTCGCGCTCGGTGGCGGCATGGCAGTACAGCGCAGTGTCGCGGAGCGCTGGAAGGAAGTCACCGGCACCACACTGATCGAAGCTTACGGCCTGACAGAGACTTCGCCCGCCGCCTGCATGAATCCCATGGACCTGAAAGAATTCAACGGCAAGATCGGGCTGCCAATTTCTTCTACCGAAGTATCCATTCAGGATGATGACTGGAATGAACTGCCGCTGGGCGAGAAAGGTGAAATCTGCATCCGTGGACCACAGGTCATGCAGGGTTACTGGAAACGCCCGAAAGAAACGTCCAGCGTGCTGAGCAACGAAGGCTGGCTGCATACCGGCGACATCGGCTTCATGGATGAAAAAGGTTACGTACAGATCGTCGACCGTAAGAAAGACATGGTGCTGGTCTCAGGCTTTAATGTCTACCCGAACGAAGTCGAAGATGTTATCGCGACCCACCCCGGGGTCGTTGAAGTCGGTGTCATCGGCAAACCCGATGAGCGCAGCGGAGAAGTGGTAATGGCAATCGTCGTCAAAAAAGACCACGCTTTAACCGAAGATGCACTGAGGGATTTCTGCCGCGAGAACCTGACCAGTTACAAAGTGCCGAAATGCATCGTGTTCACTGATGAGCTGCCGAAAACCAACGTCGGCAAGATATTAAGACGGGAACTACGCGATAAATATATTACTCACGCCTGATCGAAAAGCGCCTGGGTGATAATCCATAGCCTTACAAAAACGAATATTTTCCACTGGCGATAAAATCCAGCTCTTCGTCCGTACTCTCGCGACCGAGGATCTCATTCAGCTCGGGGAAACGACCGAATCTCTCGATGACATAATGATGACGCCTGGCAAATTCCAGATTCATCTCAAATGGCTTACGATAGGGCTCCGGCACATCCTGCACCAGCTGCGTATATGCTCTTACGGATAAATTCTGTTTTTCGATATCTTCGGCATGCTCGAGCGGCAGATAAAAAAAACTACGCTCGACAGCGTGCGCTCTCGAATCATCGCCTGCACCGATACCATCAATACATAATGCCTGCGCTTTTTTATCCTGCGCAAACGCCTGTGCTGACCCACGGTGGATGTGACGTGAAAACTGGTCCAGTAAAATTATCAATGCCAGGCGGCCACGGTGCGAATCGATCCAGTGATCCAGTTCACCATTGATCGCCTTATCGTAATCGACACCAAAGTTGATAAAGATTTCAGCGTCGTACGCCGCTCCATTCTTGAACCACATATCGACTTTTGAAACGTCGGGAGTATAGGGTGTTGGAAAAGCACCAAACCAGAAATCTAGAATATCTTCTATGCGGTTTGTCATTTCGATGCCGGCAGTTTGCTATTAAACCTCATGTCCACCGAGAGATATGAACACTCATCTCTCTCGGCGACGATTAACTTTCGCCCGGTTACTTATTAATTAAAAGTGGACTAACAAATTTGCCTGCAGGCCATTTATATGATCACGTGCTACATACTCCATGCGAAAAGCAACTTTGCTATCGAATTTATATTGCAATCCTGTACCCAGCAAGATTCCATCATCATCACCGAAATCATAACCAAGGCGCACCAGCATATCGGTTTTATTTGATAATGGCACAGATTCCAACGCTGAAATCCACCCCCCTTTCGCATCATCAGAATTTGTCGAGTTAGTGTAATGGTCAAAATTACCACTATCCATATAACCAAGCTCTAATGCGGTAGATATATCTTCATTTATCTTGAAATTCATATCATATCCGCCAAAAAACTGGACACCTCGCGCACTGCCAAAACCAGGCAGACTATTAAAAGCAAATCCACCACCGAGATAAAATCGATTCGCATCAAGGCCTTCAGCGCTCGCGCAGGCCGCTAACGTCATTAAAGCGATAAAACCAGCTACTTTTTTCATAATCAAACCCTGTCTCAAATGTTAAATAGCGCGCATTTGACCACAGTCAGCAGCATTCGCCAATATCAACTGGCGTGAATATGTAAAATGACCCACAATACGCCGGATGATAAACAACCAAGAAAACCGATGGCACGTCTCATAATTCTAATCGCGATATTGGGTATCGCCTTGATTCTATGGCATAAAATATCCAAAACCAGTGGTGTACAGCGCAACAAACTGGTCCTCTGGAGCATCATCGGCGGGGTTATCGGCGTCCTTGGCATTTTAGCCATCACCGGCCATCTCAATATTATTACCGCAGCGATTGCTGGCATGGTCGCGCTGCTCCCTCGTGCCCTGCCCTTGCTCAAATACCTGCCCTTTGTCAGTGGTCTATATAAACAGGGAAAACAGAACCATCAGCAGACCCAGCCTCCGCCTCCTCGCGGCAGGCAATCCATGAGCACTGAAGAAGCCATCGAAATCCTGGGACTGAAACCCGGATATACGAAGGAAGAGGTAAAGAATGCACATCGTCGCATGATGCAGAAATTACACCCGGACCGGGGCGGCTCAGATTACCTGGCAGCACAGATCAACAAGGCTAAAGAAACCCTTCTCGGATAAACGCCGTGCGAGCACAGCGCGGTAAGCTCTTTTTAGCGTTACCGAGTCACTTACCAGTGATTGCTTCGCTTCTCTGGCAGTGACATAGAAAGCCGTAACCCATAAACAACTAACTCTTCGTAAACTTCATGAAGATTTACCCGTCTCATTTACGGTAAAATACACCCGCTTCGGACAAATTCTGGTGTCTCATAGCACAATTTGCCCTTCGAATAAGTCTTGAAGATCTGCCGATACGCAAATTAAAAACAGAAGAAAAACAAATAGTTACTGTATTTCAGTCGGTGCTCAATAAACCTAGATAGAACACGAAATTATTATGCCTTTATCAGATGAGAAAAAAATAGAAACCCGAGACCGCTTAAGCCGCGACCCTGATTTTCGTGAAGCCTTCTTAATGCAGGCACGCAACATGTATAAAAAAGCCCTGCAGTTCAACGCCAACCTGGAAGACGAGATTAACCGCTTCGAAGAAGTCCTGGGCGCCGACCCTGACACCTATGAATTCATGGAGGGCGAACTCGACGAGATCGATATCTTTGAACTAATCCTGGATGCTTACGACAGTCAGACTCTGGAAGATGAAAAAAACGCCAGCACCATCAACTAACCGGCCATACGACGATGAAAAATCACACCCTCATACTCATCTTATTAAATTTCAGCCTGGTCGCCTGCAACCAGCCGGTGGAAGACCCTAAATCGGTTGCTGATAAATACTGGCAGTACCTGCAGCAAGGTAATGACAGCGAAGCAGAAAAACTGGTCTCAACCAACACGCGACATATTTTTTCCGAACACAGCAATCGTATTGACGCCAACGCACAACTTGAAAATGGCGAAGCAAAAACTTACGTCAGCACTACCATTACAAGCATCAGCCCCAGCACTAATTACAGGCACATTCAAACATTTGATACCGTGCTGGTGTTAGAACATGGCCAGTGGAAAGTTGATGTAAACCAGTCAAAAATCCCACCATCCTTAAGCACAAAGGAAGAAGAACTGCATCAACTAAAAGAAGAGCTTGCGGAATCGATGCAGAAAAATATCGAGTCGATCGATGAAGCCATGGACCAGGGAATGCAGATCCTCAACGAAGCATTAGAGGAAGGCTCGGAAGAGATGGGCAACACATTACTCAACATGATGAACGAACTCAATGAAACGATGCAGGAGTCCATCGACAAGATGAAACAGCGTCGTGAGCAGCAGCTGCAGGAACAACAACAGCAGCAACCAGCTCAGCCACAACAACCAAAGAATCCGCAGCTGGACCCGGCACAGGGTGAAGGCATGATCTGATCTATTTGCAGATCAAGATTACGGCATCAGGAATCCAGCGGACTCTTAACACCGCGTCCGCCTTTATTCAGCACGTGAGTGTAGATCATCGTGGTCGAAACATCTTTGTGCCCGAGCAATTCCTGAACAGTTCGGATATCGTAACCATTCTCGAGCAGATGTGTTGCGAAACTATGCCGCATGGTATGACTGCTCACACGTTTATTTATACCGATTTTTCGTGATGCGGTTTTGATCGCACGCCCAATATTTTTCTCATCAAGATGATGACGTGCAATCAGACCAGTGCGCAGATTGGTTGAACGCTGCACGGATGGAAAGCAGTATTGCCAGCCAAACTCTATACCTGCACCAGGGTACTTCCTGTCCAGAGCAAAAGGCAGATAAACCCGGCCGAACCCTTCCTTGAGATCGTTGTGATGAATCTCTCTAACACGCTCCAACTGCTTTCTCAATTCATCGGCAAGTGTTTCGGGCAAAGTCGTAATACGGTCCTTAGCGCCCTTGCCTGAACGAACAATAATCTGTGATTGTTCAAAATCCACATCCTGAACACGCAACCTCACCGCTTCCATCAAGCGCATACCCGTGCCATAAAGCAGTTTTACGATCAATCCATTGGTTCCACTCATCACATTCAGTAACTTCTTTACTTCATCACGGGACAGAACCACTGGCAGGTACTTAGGCCGCTTTGCTCGCACCACATCATCGATCCACTCAAGCTCAATCTCGAGAACGCGCTTATACAAAAACAAAATTGCAGATAAGGCTTGATTCTGAGTGGATGCTGAGACATGCTTATCAACAGCAAGATGCGTTAGAAAGCTCCTAACCTCTTTTTCACCCATGTCTTTAGGATGACGCTTGTTATGGAAGAAAATAAATCGTTTAATCCACTGAATATAGGTTTCTTCAGTGCGAATACTGTAATGAAACAGCCGCAATACATTTCGTGTTTGATCAATAAGACGGGGTTTTTCCATGGTAGCCTCCTGCACCTTTTAAAATTCCGTTTATGCACCCTAATTCAGCACTATGTATCTGATTTAATTAAAATACAACTTATTATAACCCCTAAAAGTCACTTTACAAGCCGGACATTTAGGGTCTCTAATTGTAGTTATGTTTTAAAAAATAAAAAATGGAATTAATAATTAAACTAGGTGTATCTTTAGATTTCGTACTAGGAATGATGTTATTTTTTCTTAGTATATTTGTCCTTCATACATATGAGAAAAAAAACAAACAAAAGACCACCTTCAATTAACTTTTGGCCTTTTAACAAAGAAATAAAGGAATTTTACCCTGGTATCTCTAAACTAGGTAGAATCCTACAAATTACAACTTTAATATGTGTCTTGCCTTATGTTGTGAAATTAATAATTTCAACATAACAAGTCATTTAAAACCGCAGGGCAAAAAACTGCCCTGCTTGGACGCCGCAAAGCGGCGCCATTTAATTCAAACGTTCGGCCCACAACCAAAGGAAAGCCCAAGATATGATAAAGCCAATTATTAAATCAATTGTTCGAAAACTAGGATATGACATTGTCACACGCCGCGAAGGTTATGGCTTGCCAATTGATTTTGACAAGCGGCACATTGAGATAATGGAAAAGGTGAGTCCTTATACAATAACCTCGCCAGAAAGAATCTACGCCCTTATAGAATCAGTGCGTTACGTTGTGCAGAATGGTATTTTGGGTGACATCGTGGAGTGTGGCGTCTACAAAGGTGGCTCAATGATGGCCGCTGCCATTGCCCTCATGGCTGAGGGCGCAACCGACAGGGAGCTTTATCTTTTTGATACGTTCGAAGGTATGCCCAGACCTGACGAAAGGGACATTAGTATATGGGGCAGGCCGGCATTGAAAG
>Ga0316188_10000426_pt1 | contig 18004 bp, 8 predicted proteins | sample Phiworburrow1_MG_FD_204933 | JGI IMG/M metagenome (GOLD analysis project Ga0316188, IMG submission 204933) | Coastal sediment microbial communities from Maine, United States - Phippsburg worm burrow 1 | ecosystem: Environmental > Aquatic > Marine > Coastal > Sediment | place: USA: Maine...
ATTGCTCATCGTATTAATTTCCCGGATCGACAGAACGGGTCAGTAGTATTCGACGGAAAGCCACAGCGACGTAATCACCATTCGCTTTGTCCGTTTCCCAGTTTCCGGTACCTGCGCAGGCGGGGTACCACATTTCAGCGTCATCATTCGCGCTGCACTGGTTGTATGCGCCCGCTTTGAAGTACATGGCATCGCCCGAGTAACCCTGCGGGTGATCTTTTTCGTCGACCTTTCCGTAAGCATCAACATTATTTGACAGGTCGATCTGATACTTGACGGTCTGCGACGGATCGGCCGTTCTGAATGTGAGGTACATGATGTTGCCGTGCACGTTGATGTTGTAGTTGAACAGCTGACCGAGCGCTATGCCCTTCTCACCCGGGTCTTCGGGGTTTTCCCAGGTGTTGCCCCAGACGGGGTAGGCGATGTCCGTCCTGTCCGGATTGGTTTTCTCCAGATTTCTTTCATAAGTCCAGAACACCGAACCGGTTTCATGGTCAGGCCATTTTTTGTAGTAGATCTTGATGGGCTCGTTACCCCACCCAAAACCACTGCCACTATTAATTACATCTTGATCCTTATCTGCGTGAATTTGCCCCACAACTACCGAATATGCAGGTTTCTTGTTCCCGTTTTTGGCGTTTCTGGCGACATGTAGCACTTTCAGCGTGGCCTCCAATTGTCCGCCGACGTCGGCAAAGTTCTTGGACCCGCGATGTGCCTTCAGTGCAAAATTGTTCAGGGGGTCGTGGGTTCCAATCCTGGTGTTCTTGCCGCGAAACATCTGGCGCAATTCACTTCGAGTATTGGTGGAGCCTGCCGTCGTTATCGCCTTGTTGGGCGCAGCGAATACCAAATACCCGTCCTGATCCAGATAGAAGAAATCCGGATGAGCATACTCGTCCAATGATCCGACCTTGATTTCGTCGACTTTGCCGTCGTTGTTCTCATCCAAAGGAAGCGTGAGTTTCCAGAATCCCAGATCAAACTTGTCGGCCGGGTATTCAGCGTAAGACACCGAAGATGTCAGTACGGCTAGCACCAGGCCTGCCGATAGATAACGAAGTTGCATGGATATGTTCCTGATTAATAGCCTAAGAGGCCGTTATCTAGAACTTGGCCTTTACGCCGAAGAATAAGCGCGGCCCATAGGACAGAGCCTGCAGAACATTGCCTTCAACGGCACGGTAATCGATGCGAGGTTCATCCAGAATGTTCTTAGCCTCCAGGTTCAAGTCAACGTTATCGAACAACTTGTAGCGCACTCTCAGGTCCAGCGTTTCATTGTCATCTGTGTAGCGAATCCGACCTTGAGTGTCTCGCGCGTACTGCTGATAGTAATCAGATCGCGTCTTGTAGAACGCCTCGATGTCCCATTCTTCGTTACCCCAGTAAAGTTGCATCGAAGACACGTGTTTGGATAAACCAGTGAGATTGGCGGGCGGGAGGATGCCAACTAACGGCGTCTCAGTGATCTCCCCTGTAAATTGATCAACCCTTATGGTCACACCATCACCACCATATTGGTCTTCAAACTCGAAGTCAGAATCAGCATAGTTGTAGCTCAGCTTTCCACCGAACCCGCTCCAAAACCCGGGCAAGTAATCAAACGAGTGTGTCAACGTAAGCTCGAAGCCCTTGATCGTACTGTCTCTATCGCTTATCTGCTGGGTTTCAACCAACCCCTGTACGTTGTTGCCATCAAGATTGAAAGTCTCAAGTTGGGCAACGGTCTCATACCCACCATTGAATTCCTTCCAATAGATCGCACCGGCAACCATCGTATCTTCGTTTGCATACCACTCCAGACCCAGATCAAGGTTAGTCGATAAGATTGGTTTCAGGTAGGGGTTGCCGGAAGCACCGATCCCATTGACTGCTTGTTCCAGCGTAGCGTAGGCGCTCCCTTCATCGTTATCCTGAATTACACGGCCATTACCATAGGCGTTAGGATCCGGGCGAGACATTCCTCTGAAGATTCCGCTTCGCAAGATCAAATCCTCATTCAGGTCCACAATCACCGTTAAGCTAGGCAGAACTTCTTGATAGTCGCTTTTTTGTGTGTCAGTTTCATAACCACCATCAGTGGAACCTTCTGTAACCACAAACCCGACGCCGTCGATTTCTTCGACGGTGATTGGTCCTCGGTAGCCTACGGAGGTGATATCAGTATTAACAACACGAACTCCAAAATTACCTCTTACCGGATAGCCGGAAACTTCTGTTTCAAAGTCAGCTTGAACATAAAGCGCCAGCGTGTCTTCTGTTACATCGTTGGTTCCAGAAGTAATGCCATTTTGGAATTCAAGTCCGGCCAGACCACCATAATTTGCTAACCAGGCGTTGGCAGCACATCCAAAGTTAAAGGTCGCAAACTCGCTTACTGCCGTACCGCTGCTGACGTTGGTTACGAGTTCTCCGTCCCTGACATTTGACAAGAATCCCGATTCCGGGAAGTTCTGATCGGCACAGGCCAGCACGTTGGCGAGTATGGCATCCGTCACAACGTTGTCTGCAACGCCATTGGGCATTACCAGATCCTCGTCCTCAAACAGACTTATGCCAGGTTCGTTATTCAACCCTCCTAGTGAGACATACTCCATATTGGAGAATCGCACACCCGCTTTCACTGTGTGAATCGCGCCCGAATCTCGCGTCCATCTCAGATCCGCGCGAAAGGCATCCAGCGTATTGTTACGAATAATCTGGCGTGCCCGGAGTCGAGCCCGGTCCCTTCCATTGAAATAGCTAGGGTCTGTAACTTCGAAACCGTTGCCACCATTGTCAAGAATGGTGGCAATTGCAGCACCGGGACCCTGATTTACATCCAGTTGAACGGTGAAATCATCGCGGTTACCGCCGACAAGATTGTTGTCAGACGCTCCCAGCCGAAGCTCTACGTCAGTCTCGGTTCGAACCGTGTCAGAATAGGCGTAATCAAGGCTTAAACTTAAACTGTCAGTCAGGGCAAAATCGAAATTGATACCGTATCCTTCATATTCTTCAAGTCGCTGAAAATCAGTTGTAAATGAATTGATATCAGTTTCAGAAACTGAAGAATAAATTACCCCAGTCTCTGGATTAGAGGTTAGCGCGGACAGATCTTCCTGCGTGGTTCCGAATTGCAAATCCTTGCGAAGTTCCCGTTGATCACGTTCGGAATATTGGAAATCCAGAGTGACATCCAGGCGATCATTAGGTTGCAACTGAATGCTCCCAAAGACTGCCTGTCGCTCATCATCCGTCGTGTTCTGACGATAACGATGATCCCGCGGAATATAAGCGAAAGGAATATCGTCGACCGAGTTATAGTTTGGGTTAGAATCAATCAGCCCCTGAACCGCGGCATTGTTGACGCCTAATGCGTTATCATCACAGCGACCGACAGTGTCGGTTGGCAACGCGTTGGCATCAAATGAGGTCAGCTCACAGGCTTCCAGGCGACCGCCACCCGACGTTGTTTGGTATTCCTGCTCCGGGTTCGTTTCATCCCTTACTTGTACGCCAAGAGAGACGCCCAAGCGGGCGCCGCTGTCAAAATCAAACTGATCGATGTACGCAATTGTAGCGCGTGATCCATATTCCTGGCCGCCTTCAATGTTTGCCTCATCGGGGCTATGCGCAAGCTTTACATTTGCCTGCAGTAAGGGCTTCCCATAGACCAAAGGTTTCTTGGTATCCAGGTGTACCTGGCCACTGACGGCCCCCTCGATATATTCAGCTGATTGTGTTTTATGAATCGAAACCCCGTTGAACATCTCGGAAGGGAAAATGCTGAAGTTTACAGCGCGATCACCACCGCCATTCGTAGCTTCTCGCCCATTGACCACAGTCGTTCCCAAAAATGGTCCTAAGCCCCTGACAGAAAGTTCTGTTGCGCCTCCATTTTCCCTGTGCGAAGTGGCGCCGGTAATTGTTTCGAGTGCAGCACCTATCGACAGCGCTGGAATATCGCCGATTTCTTCGGCAGACAATCCATCGACTATTTGTGTGGAGTTACGTTTGAGGTCGATTGAGCGTTGCACAGTCGCTCTGGTCCCAAGAACGGTAATCTCCTCAATCGCTTCGTCAGTTGAATTTGTGGATTGATCGGTCTCCTGAGCAGAAATTGCTGCACTTGCGATCAAAGCCAGGCTTGCGGTCAATATTGCACTATATTTTTTATGCAGCAGCATCTTAATTCTCCACTCCAACTGTTGCCTCAGATGTACTTGAATTGTAAGGCGAAGCAGCGTTGTCCGTGTCAAGCGAATCGCCCTCCAGGTAAGACTCGAAGTCATCGGCGAATACCACAGTAGTACCCGCTGTATCCGAGTAAATCCCTATTTCATCAACACTGAATATGCCCGTCGCCAAACGCACGCCACCGTTGTCACCAAAGCGGAAGGAAACGTGTGTCACGCCACCCGTGGCGTTGTTCGCCGTTGTAAATGGCGCAAGACTGACACCATCGACGGTAATAGTGACCTCCGGCAGCTGCGCCGTGTCACCACCTGGGTACTCCCAGGTAACCAGCACATCCATGAAGGCATCCAACGTATGCGGCAGCGTTGACGTATCGACACCAGCCGGACTTCTCACCTCAAAATTGTTATCGCGGATACGGAAATCGAGAATTGCACCATCGTTGTTGGTCGCTGAGTTAAACAGGGTGATAAAGGCATCACCATCGCCCAAGGTGTCGCCCAGTCTCTTCACTGCAACTTCCAGGCGACCTGCCGCCAGCGGGCCGGCGGCATCCAGTGCGTATCTCAACTCACCGGTATCCGTGTCGAGTGTGTCGACGATCTCGGCAATTTTGTTGCCGGGAGTGCCAGGACCACCGGTAGCATCTGGTTCAGCTGCAACTGTCGCCTCGGATGTACTTGAGTTATACGGCGAAGCCGCATTGTCCGTATCGAGCGAATCGCCCTCCAGGTAAGACTCGAAGTCGTCTGAGAACACGCGAGTCATTCCGTCTGTATCGGAATAGATACCCAGTTCATCAACACTGAATATGCCCGTAGCTAAACGCGTCCCACCATTGTCACCAAAGCGGAAGGAAACGTGTGTCACGCCGCCCATGGCGTTGTTCGCCGGTGTAAATGGCGCAAGGCTGACACCATCTACCGAAATCGTGACCACCGGAAGCAGCGTCGTGTCTCCACCCGGGTACTCAAAGGTAACCAGCACATCCATGAAGGCGTCCAGCGTATGCGGCAGCGTTGACGTATCGACACCGGCCGGGCTTCTCACTTCAAAATCGTTATCCCGGATGCGGAGATCGAGAATTGCGCCATCGTTGTTGGTCGCCGAGTTAAACAAGGTGATAAAGGCATCACCATCACCCAGCGTGTCGTCGAGTCGTTTCACTGCAACTTCCAGGCGACCTGCCGCCAGCGGGCCAGCGGCATCCAGTGCATACCTCAACTCACCGGTATCGGTGTCGAGCGTATCGACAATCGCGGCATATTGATTGCCAGGATTTCCGGGACCGCTCGAACCAGCAATGGACTCAACCGTAGCTTCGGAAGTGCTCGAGTTATACGGCGAAGCGCCGTTGTCCGTGTCGAGCGAATCGCCATCCAGGTAGGACTCGAAGTCATCAGAGAACACTTCATTGAAGCCCGTCGTATCGGAGTAGATCGCCAGGTCATCAACACTCACCTTGCCTGTGTCCAGGCGCACACCACCATTGTCACCGAACCGGACGGAAACGTGTGTCACGCCACCCGTGGCATTGTTCGCCGGTGTAAACGGCGCAAGACTGACGCCATCCACCGAAATCACGACCTCCGGCAGCTGTGCCGTGTCACCGCCCGGGTATTCCCAGGTAATACGCACATCCATGAAGGCATCAAGCGTAAGCGGCAGCGTTGACGTATCGACACCGGCCGGGCTTCTTACTTCAAAATTGTTATCCCGGATGCGGAGATCGAGAATCGCGCCATCGTTATTCGTCGCGGAGTTGAACAGGGTGATGAAGGCATCACCGTCACCAAGGGTATCGTCCAGTCTCTTGATCTTCAGCTCCAGACGACCAGCGCCAAGCGGGCCATTGGCATCCAGCGCATATCTCAACTCACCGGTATCCGTGTCGAGCGTATCGACGATAACGGCCACATTGTTTGCGCCAGAAGGCGTGCCGCCTACACCATTGATGGTAATGACGAGATCGGCAGTGGTTCCGTCAACCGATGCGATTGGAATCGTATCCGTTTCCCTGTCGCCCTGAACCATTGCGGCAATAGTCGGGTTCGTGGTGTCGAGCGTGTATTCCCACGCGCCGGAAGCCAGGATCGAGAATGTACCGTACAGGGTCGCCGTCGCCGTCTGCTCGACCAGCATGTCTTCACCCGGATCAGGATCAATGACGGTCACCGTGTCCGTCAGTACATCGATGCTGTCGCTATTGAGGGCGCCCACCAGGTTGAAGAAGGCAGCGGGTGTGTTACCCCCGCCTGCACCGACGTCATAGACTGAGACAACCGCGTCGACTGAACCAGCATAATCCGCGAAGCCAGCGAACGAGTCTCCAACGAAGTACGCCTCGAAATCGTCCCCGAATTGCAGAGTTGTTCCGGCGGTGTCGGAATAGATTGCAATGTTATCGACAAAGAAAGATCCAAACGGAATGACCGTACCGTTGTCGCCAAAGCGCCACTGAACACGTTCAACACCCTCAGCGAACCACTGGTTCAGATCTATGAAATCGGGGTCTACAACCGCGGCAGTTGAGAATGGCCCACCACCCAGCGCTTCGCCGTTGATCAGCACCGTGATCTGATTAGCTTGCGACATATCCCAAATGATCTCAATGTCATACCATTCGTTGGGCGTGAATGGAGCTTCGATGATTCCGCCAGGGTAGGCAGCGTTGTCCGTATTTCGGACCAGGAATCTTGGCTCTATGATGCTTCCATCAGCTGCGGTCGCTTGTCCCTGTATACGCAAATCAATCAGTGATTCCGAATTGCTTCCGGAGGATCCATAGAGCGTCACGTACGCGTCTTTTTGATTGCCATCGTCCGCAAGTGCTTCAGTTTTCAGGAATGAAAATGAGAGTCTTCCCTGCAACAGATGAGGATTCAGGTCGTGTCTTAACTCACCCGTATCACCGTTAATCGTGTTGGTGATTTCAGCGACTTGTGTAAGCGCTGTGATACGGATGACCAAATTGGCCGTTGTGCCGTCTACGGAGGAAAGCGCAATGATGTCATTGACAGATTCACCAACTGCCAGGCCGGCCACTGTTGCATTGGCGGTGTCCAGGGTATAGGTCCAGGCGCCGCTCTCAGAGATACTGAATGTCCCATAAGTGGTCTGGACATCGGTTTGCGCAACGACCCGGTCTTCACCAAAGTTCACATCAGTAACGATGACAGTACCTGCAAGAGGCGTTGCCTGGTCATTAGGAATCGTGGCGTTCAAGCCGTCAAAAACGGCTGGTTCTGGCGCATTGTTGATTGCGCTCAGCACGGTCAACAGAGCATCGGCATCCAGGTTGCCGGCCACCGCAGAAGTGCCCAAATCTACGCCCGCCGCGTTAAAGGCATCCAGCGAGGACTGAGAGAATGTGCCATCAGCCAGATCGGAGCTGAGATTGTTGATTATGTCAGCCGCTGAAGCGCCAGCGTCGGTCTCGTCCACTTGAGAAATCAGAGCCAGCGCTGTCGCATATCGTCCCGCTTCATCGTTGCTAGCGGCCGTCGTTGCCAAATTTGTTGGCTCGATTCGGGTGATGTCACCAAAAACGCCAAAGTTAATACTAATAGCGTTGTTGTAAGTAGAAATGGCTGTATTCAAATCACCTGCCGCTTCGGCAAGCTGGGTAGCGATTTCAGTTAATGGCGAGACGGTAAATATAGTGTCACCGTCAACATCGACGACTGCTCGGGTGGGGGGCGCATCGAGTACGGCACCTGTTGCCTCATCGACATAGGTTCCGCCAGTACAGGAAATTAGCGCTGTTCCATCAACGGGAACCAGGTCACCGAAGCTCGCTATACCATCGCTCGTTGTGCCGGACGCCAAGGGAGAACTCGCTGTGACACCGCTAGCATCGACAGCAAAGATGTCACAAACCGCGCCGTCGACTAAACCATGAACATAGCGCGCGCCAAGAGCAAAAGCGGCTTGAATATCAACAGGTGCGGATACCACCGTCTCGCGAAAACCGGAAGAATCCGTATACCGAACGACAACAGTGACAAATTCACCACCTTCGTCTGCGGTTAGCGTGTAAGAAGAGGAGTTAGCTCCAGAAATCAGATCACCATTTGAGAACCACTGAAAGCTCTCACTGCCAGACTGAACGCCGTCGGGATCCGATACCGATGCCGACAGGGTTTCGCCTACAACGGCATCACCGCTTATGCTAGCCACGCCGTTAGAGCCCTGCACCAGAGGGATAGCATCCCTATCGCTGCCGCAGCCGACGAGCGTCGTAAGCAGCGCAGCTAATAAAAAGACCTTGTAATTCATTTCTCTGAACTCCCACATCAAATTTAATACTCTTCTATCAGCCCTGCTGGCTCATCGCGGCGGTCATTGCATTGAGGGGATCGCGCATCAGCCTCGTTAGAAATGCGTCAAACGGCATGAGAGTGGCGGCCGCGCAAGGCGACGCTCCAGAACGTTCCCATCGGTATTCCCCCGAATGCTAAATGGTTGTCAGACCATGTAACCAAAATACGGCAATTTGGTCAACGCGATTGATGACCAAAATTGAACGATGGTGAGAGAAAGTTGTCAGGCCAATTTCCTGCTTACGTGCCCATGATCTGCCATTTGGCCGGAACTTGAAGCAGGGAGCTGGAAACTCAACCACATGTTCTTAAAGCACTATTCTTTGAACTCGGCTAGCCGAATATTGCTCTTACCAATCTTCCTTATTGGACTACGTCTCATCAACATAGTGAAATGGCCCGATCCATTTATACGTACTTTTCTCTATGCTCACTTGATGATGTTTGGAAGCGGTTGCGTCGGTATTTGACAGAAAAAAGATACTCGTGCGCCCCGCCACATCTTTTATTGAAATGGCCGTGTAGTCTTCATCATCGAAAACCACGTCCAATTCCCGGATGCTGCTGTTGGAATTAAGCGCGAGCTCCGACACCGGGCTATAGCCACCGTGCGATTCGATTGTCGTCACGAAGACCGTGTCCTCGACATCGTTTCTGCGGATCATCAACGCCGCATCCCGGCGCAGATTGAATTCCGGGTCGTTGGCACCGAGCCGAGTGAACAGCAACTCGTCGGAATGCTCGGCAACTGACGTCAACGTGTAGAACTTGCCATTACCGACCCACGAGAACCTTGTGTTGTTTGAGGCCGGCTTACCCTGGCCCTCGAGGTACAGGTGCTGATACCCGTATTTGCTCCCCAAGGCGCGTAGCGTTGATGGCGACTCATAGTCGAAATTCACTTGTAGCACCTGGCCCATGAAATAGAAAGGAAGATCGTATTGGTTCTTCTTGTTTGAATTGACTTTGAGAATATCCAACAGGAACGGTTTCTCGAAACCCTCACGCTTGATAAGAACCATCGTCCTGTGCATTTCCGTATCCGGATAAGCATTGGCTTCCGTTGCGCTGACGACCTGTATGTCACTGTTGGAGTCGTCATAAAAGTAGAGATCTGAATGGTGCTGACTACCGATTTCGTACTTGCCCTCAAAATGCGACGTCTCATTCTGGGTAAGCGTGTTGTGAGCAATGGTCTGCTTGGCCCAGCTGGTGTTTTCTGGCAGGTAGTTGCCACCGCCCTTTTGTTCGATATTAACAAAGCGTGCGAGTCCGTAGTCCTGAAGGACTTCATCGCCTTTTTCATAAAGTGAGAAAGACAGCTTGTCATAGTGACCGTGGCTCAAGCCCTGCGCGGCGTACTTGAACACGAGCGTCAGCTCCTCATCGCCATAACGCAGGACAGCCACACCGCCCTGCTTGCCATCTGCACCGTCTGAGAGATTGATCGATTTCTTGTCGAAGGGCCGCGTTTTTCCATCGCGCACAGCCAGCGCAACAGAGAATCCTGCATCATCAAGCAGCACCCGACCTTGCTCTTCGGCGATGCTCAGGAGTCGAGGATCCTGTCCTCCCACGTGGTAAGCGATATCGACCGCTGTGACGAGTGCGCCGGAGTGATAAGACATACCTTTTTGTCCGTCGTTCAGCGGGAAGAATTCACCGTCGGCATCCGACAGCGTCAGCAATGCATCCACCGCTTTCAGCAACACGCCATCCTTGTGCTGGAGTACTTCAAGTTGCGGCTTCACGTTGTGGAGCGCCTGCGCAAAGACGAGGAATGGGTACATGGCGTAACGCTGGTAGTAAGGACCTTCCGTGTAGTACCCGTCCGGCGAGAATGGGTAGTCAAGATTCGCCAGGAAACCAGCCTTACCTTCTTTGTCAAAGATAAAGCCACCGTCATCATCTTTTACGGAGACATCAATTTCCTCGAACGGTATGCCGTAGAGTGCACGCTCGACCAGCTCGTCGTCGCCCATGACCAACCCGATCATGCCTACCGCAGCATTCCCCCAAGTACTGTGGTTATGCACCCGGTTGAAGAACTGCGGACTATCAACGGATATATGATCCGCGAATGGTCGAAAAAGATTGTCCTCCAGCGTCTTGCGTTCTTCGGCCGACAGGTAATCGTAGATTGCGTCATAAGCCTGACTCACATACACGAGCCAGTTGGCGTCGTTCAGGCACTGCCAGAAGAGCTTGCCTCTCGCGTAGGATCGCTCCTTGGGGTGCAGCGGGAGGTCCTTGTACATGTCCTCGTACTCGAACAGCATGTCGCGCACGTAGTTCGCGTACTTTTTATCTTCGAGGATCTGGTACAGCGCACCGGCCTTCTGCATGATGAAGAAGTTGCGCTTATGGCGTTCGTGCGTATATCCGCCTGAATAGTCCAAAGGAATCGGAGTGTCGATGCCGAGTTCGATTTCCGAATCAACTTCCACCTTGACCATAGCCACCGTGGCATCGAATAGCGGAACCGTACCCAGTTCTGCCCTGATCTGTTGAACACCTGCTCTGGTCATGATCAGCATGGGGTGTTCGCCCGCCTGCGATATCACAGGGACCACCAGGCTTAGGATCACCAACGTAGTTCCGATTTTTAGTGTCACGTTCATTCGGTGCGGATCCTCTTCAGAATTGCGCTCACGATATTCGTCGGCGTTAGCGCTGAAAGTGTCGCAGAATTTTCCGCGCGAATAAAAAAGCCCCAGCATTATGCCGGGGCTTTTCTTCGAACGCAGTTGCCATCATGGTTGGCAATGTTTGATCATGCGTTTTCTAGAAGCGGTAGGTACCACCAAAAACGATTCTTCTGTCAGGGAACCCTACGAAACATAATGGTCCAGTTTCACTAACACAATGCTGATAAATAGGCTCTTCCGTAAGGTTCACAGCTTCTATACCAACATCGATGTGATCGTTAATAGCATAATTGACGCTGGCATTTAGCTGAGCCCTGTCCAGGGTGTAGACAGGGAAGCTGAACGTACTGCTACCACTGGTATTAGCTCCGCCGGCGAAGTCCTGTGTATAGAAACTTTCGCGCCATGTGTAACGCATTCTTGCCGACAAATCATACTTCTCGTAGTACAAGGTGATGTTGTACGCATCTTCAGAGAAATCCAGCAGACCGCGAGGTTTGCATACATCACCAAGGATCTGAAGTCCTCGACCCGACGTGCAATCCTCATCTGAACCACCGCTGAAGTCCTGCTTGGTGTAGTTGGCAATCACACCGAAACCAGACGCCCAGCCGAGCTTGTCTTCAAAGCTCGAAAGGTCGTACTGGAAGGCAAGCTCTATACCAGACTGAGTGGTCGTTACCGGGTCGTTTCCGGGTATCGTGAAGTCAACACATAATCCCACACCCGTGTAGTTTGGATCGCCCAACACATTCGGTATGACGGTTGGGTTCCAGATACCGCCGCCTGGACAATTTGGATCTGACTCACGGCGGAAACCGCCTGGATTGGTGGGCTCGGGAATAAGCAACGCACCCTCGGAAATTGATCCAAAGATGTTGGTGCGATCCTTCGTGAACCAACCGACACTCACTACGGCTGCATCGGCGAAATACCACTCAACCGATATATCAAATGAGTCAACTTCCTCAGGCTCAAGGCCAGGGTTACCCAATTGAACAACCGAGTTTTCCTGCGTATCAAATTCGAACGCGGTATTCAGATCGTTAAAATTAGGACGCCTGATATCGGAGCCATAACCCAAGCGAACAAGCACATCATCCCGCACGTTGGCTATTACGTTCAAGCGTGGCAGCACAAAGTCATACTTACCCTTTGTTGATTGAAGCTGCCTGTTTCCGCTGGCGTCCTCTGGGCCGAACGCGACTGAATCAATATCAGTCTCCAGGTACCGAAAACCGAAGTTACCGCGGAAAATACCGGCCTCGAAATTTGCTTGCGCATACAGCGCGGTCGTTTTTTCACCTACATCGAAGAACTGGTTCTGATCTGATGTCGGGTTGAGAAGATCAGGACTGGTCGGATCGTGCGCAATAATCGCGGCTTCCAGGATATCGATCACGCCTTGTGGGTCACTAAAGGAGCGATCGGGATCGACGAGAAGGAAGTCAGTAATAAATAGTGATCTGCCGTCGGCATTACCATAGTTGTTCGGGCCCGCAACAAGCAGCTCCTGGAACAACAGGCCATTCGGGCTATCTACCATTCGGCTGAAGCCACCAATATTGTCGCTGACATCGTCAAAGCGGCTTGAGGATTCGTTGTAACGGACGCCGAAATCAACTGAGGACAGCGCCTTCCACCCGAGATCGTAAGTGAAGTCTACCCGGAACGCGTTTTCTTCGTTGTCAGTCGTGTTGCGGCCAAATATCACCTGATCCAAAACAACATTCGCTGGATTCGTCAAATCCGCCGTTGTTGGAGAAAAGGGTGAATTCGGGTTGATGCCCCATGCCAGTGAACGACCGGACAAGTCATACATGACTGGAAAGCAGTTTTCATTGGCAGTCCCGTTGAGAGGACAATTAGGGTTAATGAAGTTCAGAGTTGTGCTCAGGTTGGGGTTAACCGTATCCGAACTTGTCATCGCATACTCAGCACTTACTGACAGTCTCTCACCTTGCCACTCACCACCGAGTGCAAAGACTTGGCTATCTGTGACACGAGAACCCGTGTCACTCGAGAAACGCAAGTTTGGATCCTCATCATCAACGTTGATCAGATCTGGCTCAATTGTGCCTATAAGTGCAGCCGGAAAGAGGCCTGGACCAATTTGGAAATCCACTGTCTCGAACGCTGTCGGGATACTGGTGTTGACAAACGAGCCCACGCCCGATGCCTGAAGCCTGTAACTGCGTTGAGGGCGCTCCTGCTCGTTGATAATCGCGTCGAAATGAAACTTAAGCGCGTCACTCGGTGCCCACTCCAGAGTTGTAGCAAGATTGGTGGTTTCATACGCATAGTTCTCTTGCTCCTGGACAAAGAACTGAATACCGAGAAACTCAGCCGGGTCAGAGCCAAGAGGCGCGGCGAGCGTGTCGCGGTCGGCACGTGGACGAAAGGACACAGATTCCTGTTCAGTATAGCTACCACTGATAACAACACCGAACTCGCCAGCATCAGTCGACCAATTCTTGCCGAAAGCACCTGACAATCTTGGCTGCGTGCCTTCATCGCTGAGGCTGCTGTCCTCTCCCTGGAGCCTGATCGTGCCCAATGTCTCTTTCAGATCGAGCGGACGTATCGTCTTCAAATTAATTGTTCCGCCCACAGAACCCTCAATCGTCTTGGCATCAGGCGATTTAGTGACTTCAACCGCCGAAATAATGGACGCATTAACATCTTCAAAATCGATACCGCTACGACCAGAGCCCGAACCGACGGTGGAGACACCATTGATTTCGATTCGGTTTGCGTTAGTACCACGGATTTGAACGCCGGTACCGACACCAGCCGTACGCGTAATCTGGATACCCGTAATACCCTCAAGAACCTCGGCGAGGTTTTGATCAGGCAACTTGCCAATATCTTCCGCGATAACGACTTCTACCAATTTGTCCGAATTTCGCTTTTGGTCAATAGCATTTGCAAGCGATCCCCGGATTCCGACGGCGATGATCTCTTCGATCGGCTCGTCATCGGTGCCTTGTGCAAAGGTGACTGGTGCGATGGCCAGCGACAACACGCCCGCCAAAATCGCAGTGAATTTGCGTTCAAGAGTCATTCTCTATTCCCCCATTTCGGATAGTTTTTTTCGACTGCGGTGACCTTTCAGCCACTTTATCGAACCAATGTATACAGATTTGTCAACCGGATGTCCATATTTACGATTACCTGTTGGTCTTACCAAAAAGCGCCAAAGAGCGGCTTATTGGTTGAAAAATTGACTTGTCCAATTTACGATTCAATCATTGAGTCGGGGTCACGCATACGAGCGGAACTGCCAGATAAGCCAATCAAGAGCAATGGAGTGGGCTGATGAAGCGACAAAGCAAAGCATTCGTGCTGGGGGCCCGGACGCCCAGAGAGTCGGTCGGCGATGGCCTCGTTCGTCAGCTGCTTGGATACGACGATTCCATTCTGATGGCCAAAGTCGACTTTGAGGCCGGCGCCGTTGGTACGGTCCACGCTCACACGCACTCCCAGGTCAGCTACGTTGTGAGTGGCGAGTTCGATGTCTTTATCGATGGCGTCGAAACCCGACTCGGCCCCGGCGACAGTTTTTACATTGAACCCAATCTCGATCACGGTGCTGTCTGTCGCAAGGCAGGAGTGTTGATTGATGTATTCAGTCCGGCTCGGGACGACTTTCTCTCCAAGGACCACGAATAGAGTTTTTTCGCTGGTGCGCGTTGACGATTCATTGGTGTTTCTCCACTAGTGATCAAATCCGACCTGAGTTCACTACTGTTGCTGCATTACAACCAAGAATGACACCGGTGTCAAATTTGGGTCGTACTCGGCGAGATCGTAGCCGGTATTTGGTTTGGGTGTGCTATCCCGCGTTTCCGGGCGTCATCTCAACGATTGCGCAGTTGAGTTCACCGTCATCACCGAAATCCAGTCGTCCAGACTCGCCTGTCTGAATGTCGTGGATACCTGTCGTCTGGCCTGTGGCAACAAAATCGCCAGACCTGAGGGGGATTCCACGCTGCGCATTCACTTCGAGCACGAATTGTACGGAGCGGATGAATCCGCCGGTCAGCCTGAAGGCGCCTCCCTCCCCGACCTTCGATCCAGCGATATATGAAGTGCAACCCATTGATTCAATGGGTCTATTGCGCCAGTCATTAATGGATGGTCCGACGATCAGGCCTGCGTTGTTGCCGAAGTCGGAAACAACGACCGGGGGACCGAGCTCGTTGATTGTCTTAAGGGGGCTGCTTGCGATCTCCAGCCCAATACACAGGTCGGAGATCATTTCCTCAGCTTCTTCGAACGTCCAGGAAAGCTTACCTGCGGGAGCATCGCGGCCTATGACGGCGACGTACTCGGCCTCGATGGCCGCAAAGCCCCCGTCAAATACAGGCATGTCGAGACTGTCGGCATCTGCAGCAAACCGGATCGAATCCCGGAAAATCGGTCCTGCCAGCCGGTCGATACCGAAGCGACCCTCCAGTTCGACCGGTATACGGCCCACCTTCCAACCACCGATCTGGTCGGGCCAGAGTTCGATTGCCGCATCCTGAATGACGTACGCAGTTTGCAGGTCAGCGGGAATTGCTCCCGGAAAATCCTTGAGTGGCAAGGCTTTGCGTCGGGCCGCGACGAATCGCTTTGCGATTTCCTCGGACGCTGTGTCCGCGGCGACCGAACCAGTCTGGGATTTCATGTGCTGCCTTGTCATTGCTTGTTCGCGGCGATTGTATATAGTTTCCGAAAAAAAGGAAACCGGTGTCATAATGTCGATCTGCACCTCTTGTCGACAATGATTACGTGGTCAGGCCATGTAGAATCCATAGGTTCCAGCTGCGCGACAGTGGCGGACCGATGACGATATAGGCGTTTCAGGAAAATTTATGGCAGCCATTGATGATCAGAGCAGCAAACGCCAGGCGTCGGGGGGTAATGGCCGACGTAGCGACAACAAGAAATTGACGATCACTGATGTCGCGCGATTAGCTGGAGTGTCGAAGAAGACGGTCTCGCGAGTCATAAATCACTCCGGACTCGTGAAAGCGGACACGCGCGACAAGATTCTGAAGATCGTTCAGGAGTATGATTTTCAGCCGGATCCGCAGGCGCGGGCACTGGCATTTCGCCGTTCCTACCTGGTGGCCATGATTTCCGACCAGCCTAATCCTCAATACATCGTCGACATGCAGTCCGGCATCCTGGACGCACTCGGACCGACCAGCTACCAGCTGGTCGTAAGACCATGCGATCGGGAGTCGCCGACTCTGCACGACGATATATGCGAAATCATTCAGCTGCAGAAATTCTTTGGCGTAATTCTGACGCCCTCTATTTCGGAGGATGATGAACTCATAGGACGGCTGCGACAAATCGACTGCCCTTACGTACGCATCGCAGCAGTTTCGCTCGATTCTCCCGGGAATATGGTCGAAACCCATGACTACGTCGGCGCCGCTGAAGCGGCGCGACACATCGCCGGCCTGGGGCACAAGCGCATCGCGCACATTCGCGGTCCTGAGCGTTTTCTATCAGCAAAGGAACGCCTGCGCGGCTTTCGCGTCGGCCTCGCAGAGCACGGACTGTCTGTCGATGAACAGTATCTGCTGACGGGCGGATACACTTTCGAGTCGGGTATGGATTGCGGCGAAGCGCTACTTTCGCTCCCGGAACCACCCACTGCAGTTTTTGCTGGCAATGACGAAATGGCGGTCGGTGTCTACCAGGCAGTCCGCCGCGCCGGCCTCCGCGTGCCTGAGGATCTGTCGATTGTAGGGTTTGACGACGCCCCGACCGCATCGCGCATCTGGCCGACGTTGACGACCGTGAGGTTGCCGATACGCCACATGGGCCGTACCGCGGCCCAGCTCCTCGTCTCGAATCACGATCGCCATGCCATGGAGCCGCCGCCGGCAACGTCTGTCATGCCTAGCCTGATCGTACGCGGCTCAACGGGACCGGCACCGGAGTGATGGCCCCCGGCAAGCTAATCGAGCCAAAAGCGGCTTCCCTTTAAATAAAGAATGACACCGGTTACCATACTTGGCACAAACTGGCCCATTGGAGCTCCAAAGCATGTTCAAAAAGACATTTCAGGCGACGCACCCGTCAATGATCGAGGGTATCGACAACCAGAGCCTATGCGATCTCTACCAGGTCACAGGGATGTTCGTTGAGGACGAAATCAACCTGAGTTATTCACACAATGAGCGCATGGTCGTCGGCGGAGCAGCGCCCGTTAAAAACGAGCTGCGTCTTCCCGACCAGTCAGAGCCAGTAAAAGGCGCGCCATTCCTGGAAAGGCGCGAGCTCGGCGCCATCAATGTCGGTGGTGGCAGCGGAAAGATCGTCGTCGATGGCGAGGCGCACGACATGGAACCACGCGACGGCCTGTACATTCCTATGGGATGCAAGGACGTTGTGTTTCAGAGTGACAACGCCAAAAATCCGGCCGAGTACTACCTGGCATCGACGCCTGCTCACGCGCGCTTCGAGCTCGTCAAGATTTCTATCAAGGAAGCGGTACCGGTCAAGCTTGGCTCACTCGAAGAATCCAACGACCGAACGATCTACAAGTACGTCGTTCCGGAAACCTGCCGCTCGGCGCAACTGTTGCTGGGGCTGACAATTCTGAACCCCGGGAGCGTCTGGAACACGATGCCCCCACATCTGCACGACCGGCGTTCCGAGATCTATTTCTACTTCGACCTTGGCGATAGCGAACGCGTTTTCCATTTTATGGGTGAGCCGGATTCAATGCGCCATATCGTAATGCACGACAAGGAAGCCGTAATCTCGCCACCTTGGTCTATTCACATGGGAGCCGGTAACAGTAACTACTCTTTCATCTGGGCGATGGGTGGTGAGAACCTCGAC
>Ga0316188_10000427_pt1 | contig 17995 bp, 14 predicted proteins | sample Phiworburrow1_MG_FD_204933 | JGI IMG/M metagenome (GOLD analysis project Ga0316188, IMG submission 204933) | Coastal sediment microbial communities from Maine, United States - Phippsburg worm burrow 1 | ecosystem: Environmental > Aquatic > Marine > Coastal > Sediment | place: USA: Maine...
CGGGGCGGCCATGGTGCCGCTCGCGCAGTCGCTGCTGATCAACTGCTACGCCCCCCACCAGCGCGGACTCGCGCTCGGCCTGTGGTCGATGACCGCGATTCTCGCGCCGATCGCGGGCCCGTTGGCCGGCGGCTGGATCACCGAGAACCTGAGCTGGCACTGGATCTTTCTGGTCAACCTGCCGGTCGGGATCTTCGTGGCCATGCTGGTGCGCAGCCTGCTGCGCGACCGCGAGACACCGACGCGGCGACAGCCGGTCGACTGGACGGGGCTCGCACTGCTGACCGTGGGCGTCGGCTCGCTGCAGTTCCTGCTGGACCGCGGCAACGAGCTCGACTGGTTCGAGTCGGACCTGATCGTCGCGCTGGCCTGCATCGCCGCGGTCGGGCTCGCCGCGTTCGTCATCTGGGAACTCACCGACGAACACCCGATCGTCGACCTGCGGCTCTTCGGGCGGCGCAACTTCGCGATCGGTTCGATCTGCGTGTTCATCGGCATGGTCTCGTTCTTCGGAACGCTGGTCACCCTGCCCCTGTGGCTGCAGACCTACCAGGGCTACTCGGCGCAATGGGCCGGCCGCGCGGTCGCCACCGGCGGCGTGTTCGCCGTGATCATGGGACCGATCGTCGGCGCCAACCTGCACAGGATCGACGCGCGAGCCGTCTCGAGCTTCGGCTTCATCGCCTTCGCCGTGGCGGCGATGTGGAGTGCGCACTTCACGCCGGACGTCGACTTCTGGACGGTGGCGCAGACACGCCTGTACATCGGCATCGGGATCAGCTGCTTCTTCCTGCCGCTGACGACGATCACGCTCGCGGGCCTTCCGGCCAACCAGTACGCGGCGGCCTCAGGCCTGTCCAACTTCATCCGGATCATCGGATCGAGCCTGGGGACGGCGGTCGTCGTCGGCGCCTGGGATCGCCACGGCATCGAACAGCACGCGCAGATGGTCGAACACGTGGAGCCGTACGCGCACGAAGCGACGTCCTACCTCGCCCAGCTCCAGGCACTGGGACTGTCGCCGCAGGGAGCGCTCGCGCAGGTGGACCGGATCATCACGTCGCAGTCCTACCTGAACGCGACCAACTGGGTACTGTGGTCCGCCGGCCTGCTGATGCTGTGCCTGCTGCCACTGGTCTGGCTGGCGAAGCCGCCGTTCGTCGCGCGGGTCGGCGACGCGCACTGAGCGGGCCGCCGGGACTGCGCCTGTCAGGCCTTCCGGGACCTCATTCGAACGGCGGCTCTTCCCACCACGGAAAGAAGTCGGGCATGTCGGCGGAGACCCTGTCCGGGTAGACCGGGGTGCGCTTCTCCAGGAAGGAACTCACGCCCTCCTTGGCGTCGGCAGAGCGACCGCGCGCCTGGATCGCCCGGCTGTCGATCCGGTGCGCGCGCATCGGATGCTCCGCGCCGGCCATGCGCCAGATCATCTGGCGGGTCAGCGCGATCGAGACCGGCGCGGTGTTGTCGGCGATCTCGCGCGCCAGCGCGCGCGCGGCGGGCAGCAGTTCGTCGGGCGCGTGCAGCGAGCGCACCAGACCGCGGGACAGCGCCTCCTGTGCGTCGAACACCCGACCGGTGAAACACCACTCGAGCGCGGTCTGCATGCCGACGACGCGCGACAGGAACCAGGTCGACGCGGCCTCCGGCACGATGCCGCGCCGCGCGAACACGAAGCCGAAGCGCGCCGCGGTCGACGCCAGCCGGATGTCCATCGGCAGCTGCATCGTGACACCGATGCCGACGGCCGCCCCGTTGATCGCGCCGATCACCGGCTTGAGGCTCTTGAAGATCCGCAAGGTGGCCAGTCCGCCGCCGTCGCGGTAGACGTCGCCCACCCGCTGCTCCTCGCGCTGGGAAACATTGCGCGAGGCATAGTCGAAGGTGGCGCCGCCTGCGGAGAGGTCCGCGCCCGCGCAGAATGCCCTCCCCGCCCCGGTGATGATCACCGCGCGCACCGCGTCGTCGCGGTCGGTCTCGTCGAACGCCGCGATCAGTTCGTCGCGCATCTTCGGCGTGAAGGCGTTCATCTTTTCCGGACGGTTCAGCGTGATCGTCGCCACCCCGTCATCGACGGCATAGAGAATCGTTTCCGGATCATTCATGGTCATTGGCAGCCTTCCTGGGAATACTTGCGGCAGCGCTCAGTGCCAGCCTTCGCTACCACGGCTGCCGGTGCGCGTTTCGCGGTCGCGTCGAAGGCTTTCCTCGAGTTCCTCACGCCCGCTCTTGTCGATGGCGACGGTCTTCGCCTCGTCGTGGAAGTGCGGCTGGAGCGCGCGCAGCGAAGCGAGGTTGTGGCGCCGGAACCGATCGGCGATCTCGCGCGCCTCGTATGGCTCGACGCCGAGTGCCTCGAGCGCCTGGCGCGCCGAGCGGAGCGCCGATTCGAACGTCGCGCGCTCCACCGTCTCGACGCCGCGCTCCTGAAGCTCGAGCCAATGGCGCACGTTGCGCGCGCGGGCAATGATCTTCAGGTGGGGATACTCGCTGCGGACAAGGTCGACGATCGCGAGGCTGTCCTTGACCGTGTCGACGGCGACGACCAGCACCCTCGCCTTCGCGACACCTGCAGCCTCGAGCAGGTCCATTCGCGTCGCGTCGCCGTAATAGACCTTGAAGCCCCACCGGCGCAGCAGATCGATCTGTTCGGGATCGTGGTCCAGCACGGTGGCGGTCACGCCTTGCGCGAACAGCACCCTGCCGACGATCTGCCCGTAGCGGCCGAACCCGGCGATCAGCACCGGCGTGGTCTCCTCCGCCTCGATATCGTCGGCCTGCCGCTTCGAAACCGCTCGCCGCGCCGACAGGCTTTCGTGTGCGAGCACCATCAGCGGCGTGGCCGCCATCGACAGCGCCACGGCAGCGGTCAGCAGCGCCTCCCAGGCATCCGGGAGCACGCGCGCCTCGCGCGCCACAGCGAACACGACGAATGCGAATTCGCCCGCCTGCGCCAGCAGGGCGGCGAAGAGCCAGCGCTGGGCGGGCGCCACGCCGAGGCGCGGCGCGATCAGCGCGAGAACCGTGGTCTTGATCGCGAGCAGTCCGACGACCAGCATCGCCAGCACCTGCGGCTGCGCGAGGACCAGTCCGAAGTCGATGGACATGCCGACCGCGATGAAGAACAGGCCGAGCAGCAGTCCCTTGAACGGGCCGATGTCGGTCTCCAGCGCGTGGCGGTACTCGGAACTGGCCAGCAGCACGCCCGCAAGGAAGGCGCCGAGCGCCATCGACAGCCCCGCGAGCGACATCAGCTCGGCGATTCCGATCACCAGCAGGAGCGCGAACGCGGTGAAGATCTCGCGCACCCGCGACCGCGCGATCAGCCGCATCAGCGGTGGGGTGAGGAACTCGCCGATCGCGATCACGATGGCGATCGCACCGAAAGCCCTGCCCGCAGACACCCACGCGGGTTCTCCGCTGTTCTCGACCACGCCCAGCAGCGGAACGAGCGCGATCAGCGGGATCGCGGCAATGTCCTGGAACAGCAGCACCGAGAAGCCGGCGCGGCCCACCGGCGCGGACAGAAGGTTGCGCTCCGACATGGTCTGGACCGCGATCGCGGTCGAGGACAGCGCCAGCGCCATGCCCGCCGCGAGCGACGCCTGCCACGGCAGATCGATCGCGTACAGCGCGCCGGTGAGCAGGGCGCCGCAGACGATCATCTGCAGGCTCCCGCCGCCGAAGACGGGTCGGCGCATCTGCCAGAGCCGCTTCGGGTCGAGCTCGAGCCCGATCAGGAACAGCATCAGCACGACGCCGAACTCGGAGAAATGCAGGATGGTGTCGACGTCGCTGATGAGGCCCAGGCCCCAGGGACCGATAAGGCAACCGGCGATCAGGTAGCCGAGCACCGACCCCAGGCCGAGCCGGGTGAGGATCGGCACGCAGACGACTGCCGCGCCGAGGTAGACGATCGCGTCGCGCAGAACGGATGCTTCAGCCATGGCGTTGCAGATAGCTTTGCAGGCGCCCGCGGTACGCCGCGGCGTAGATGTCGAGGGCTGCCTTGTCGATCACGTGCGCGCCGTGCACGATCAGCGGCTCGAGCCAGTTCATCGAGCAGAAGCGAGCCGTCTGCTCGACCGCGGGAACGAAGGTCGAGAACGGATGGTCGTGCTTGCCGCCCGGCGAATAGGCGTCCTCGAGCGAGCCGGTGGTCGTCACCCACATGCAGTCCTTTCCGGCGAGCGCGGGCCGGTCCCGGCCGTAGGCCCATCCGCGCACCAGGACCGACTCGAACCACAGCTTCATCAAGGCCGGAACGCTGTACCAGTACAGCGGGTGCTGCCACACGACGAGCCGCGCCGACTCCAGCATCTCCTGCTCGGCGGCGGCATCGATGGCGAAGTCCGGGTAGCGGTCGTACAGCGACTGGATCTTGACGCCGCGCAGGTCCTGGACGGCGTCGAGAAGCACCCGGTTCGCCTCCGATCGGCCGGGGTGGGGATGGGCGTAAACGATCAGGATCATGAGGATGTGCGTGTTTCGGGAGCAAAAGCTAACACGGAGCCGGCGGATGCCGCGTTCGTGCAAGATAGCGCACCGCCGCGCCGCGGCCGGACCGAACCGTCAGCAAACCCATCCCGATGCCCTCAACCGACGGCGAGCAACCGACCCCGCGCCTGTTCCCGGCCCTCGCCGAACCCCTCGTCCGACGCTACTTCATCGGTCAGTCCATCTCGGTCCTCGGCAGCTGGATCCAGAACATCACGCTGAACCTGCTGTGCTGGCAGCTCACCGGTTCGCCCGCGCTGCTGGGAGTGATCAACTTCGTGCTGTTCGGCCCCTCGGTGCTCGTGACGCCGATCGTCGGGCCCCGGGTGCAGCCGGGCAATGCCCGCCGACTGACGCTGCTGGCGGTTGGCGGCTCCCTGCTGGTGACGATGGCGCTCGTCGCGCTCAGCGCCAGCGGTGCGATCACCGTCGCGCTCATGGTCGGTCTGGCCCTGGCGAAGGGACTGCTCGGCGCGCTCGAGGGGCCCGCGCGGCAGGTATTGCTCACGACTGCCGTCACCGACCCCACACGCATCGCCAATGCGGTGGCGATGAACACCGTCGCCTACAACGCCGCGCGCATGATCGGTCCGGCGATCGCCGCCGCCGTTTTCGCGACGCTGGGCGCGACCGCCGCCTTCGCGATGACCGCTCTTGCGCTCGCGGTCATGCTGGTCAGCGTTCTGAGACTTCCGATCGCAGCAGGCACCGGGATCGAGACCGATGCACCCGCTCAGCACGCCAGCCTGCGCAGTGCGATCGCCTACGTCCGAAACGATCGTCTCGCACGCCTGTTCCTGCCCGTCTCGACCTGCCTCGCCCTGCTGGGCAGTTCCTACCAGACGCTGGTGCCGGTACTGGCCGACCACGTCTACGGCAGCGCGAACACCTGGACTGGCCTGTTCTTCGCGGCTGCCGGGGCTGGCTCGACGGCAGCGGCGCTGCTGCTGTCTTCGCGCTTCCTGTTTGCTGCGTCCAGACGCCTTCAGGTGGTCACGCCCTGGACCGTCGTGGTCGCACTCGCCGGCCTCGGGACGACCGGCACGCCCGCGATCGCGATGCTCTGCTTTGCGGTGCTCGGCTTCTCGCTCACCTTCACCGGCCCCGGCACCAACGCGAAGCTGCAGCAGAATGCACCGCCGGGCCTTCGCGGCGCGCTGGTCGGGCTGTACGCGATGTCGTTCGTCGGGGCGATACCGCTGGGCAATCTGATGATCGGCAGCTTGGCGCAGTGGCTGTCGGTCAAGGGCAGCTTCCTGGCGATGTCGGGCGTGCTCGCCGTGCTGCTCGGCATACTGTTCGTGCCCCGGTGGATCGCGCGCGGCCGGATCGTCTTCGACGCGGACGAAATCTGAGCCGTGGGGCGCGACCAGCCTCCTTTGCGAGACAATGGCGGTCGCCGACCCATCAACATCCAAGGAAGCTCTGCAATGCAGGATCGCATCCGAGTCACCATGAAAGACGGCGTGGCCGACGTGCGCCTGAACCGGCCCGACAAGATGAACGCCCTCGATCAGGCGATGTTCGACGCGCTGATCGAGACCGGTCGCAGCCTGATCGCGCAGCCCGGCCTGCGCGCGGTCGTCATCTCCGGCGAAGGGCGCGCGTTCTGCGCCGGGCTCGACATGGGACGCTTCGAGAAGATGGCCGCACCGTCCGCGGCCGAGGACGTCCGCAAGGCCAACGACCTGCGCCTGGCGCCGCGCAGCCACGGCATCGCCAACGGGCCGCAATACGCGGTGATGGTCTGGCAGGACGTGCCGGTGCCTGTGATCGCGGCGGTCCACGGCGTGGCCTTCGGCGGCGGCTTCCAGGTCGCGCTCGGCGCCGACCTGCGCTTCGTCACGCCCGACGCGAAGATGTCGGTGATGGAGATCAAGTGGGGGCTGGTTCCGGACATGGCCGGTGTCGCGCTGATGCGCAAGCTGGCGCGCGCCGACATCGTGCGCGAACTCACGTATTCCGGCCGCGTGTTCAGCGGCACCGAAGCGTTTTCTCTCGGTTTCGCCACCCGCGTGTGCGACGACCCCTATGCGCAGGCGATGCAGTTCGCCACGGAGATCGCCGGCAAGAGCCCCGACGCGATCCGCGCCGACAAGCGCCTGCTCAAGCTGGCCGAGACCGCCGATCCGGCGGCGATACTGCTGGCCGAATCCGCCGAGCAGGTGGCGGTGCTGGGCAGCCCGAACCAGGTCGAGGCGGTGACCGCCAATCTGCAGAAACGCGCGCCCCGGTTCGTCGACCCGGGCACCTGAGCAGGGCCCGGTCGTCGCGACGACCTGCCGCGACGACCCGCTGCACCAATCCGCTTCACCGATCCGCGGCGCCGACGCTCGGCTTCCGCGGCCCTTGAATTCAGCGGCCCTTGAAGTCCGGCCTGCGCTTCTCGTTGAAGGCGCGCACGCCCTCGCGACGATCCTCGGACACGACGAGGCGGTTGTAGGCCTCGATCTCCAGCCGGTAACCGGTCGCGATGTCCATCTGCAGGCCGAAGTGGATCGACTTCTTCGCCTGGCGCACCGACAGCGGCGCATTGGCGGCGATCTCGCCGGCGGCCAGCAGCGCGTCCTGCAGCACCTGCCCCGGTTCGCTCAGGTGGTTGACCAGGCCCCAGGCGAAAGCCTGCTCCGCGTCGAAGGCCTGGGCGCGCATGATGAGTTCCTTGGCGCGTCGCTCGCCGACCGCACGCGCCAGCGTCTGGGTGCCGCCCCCGCCCGGCATGATGCCCAGCCTCACCTCCGACAGCGCGAAGCGGGCATTGCGCGACGCGTAGATGAAGTCGCAGGCGAGCGCGTTCTCCAACCCCCCGCCGAAGGCGTGGCCGTTGACCGCCGCGATCACCGGGATCGGGCATTCGAGGAGCGCGACGAACGCACGTTCGAAGATCTCGTGCTGCGCCCGCCAGGCGGCGTCGTCCATTCCGTTGCGCTGCTTCAGGTCGCCCCCGGCACAGAACGCGCGATCCCCAGCGCCGGTCAGCACGACGCAACGCAACTCGCCCGCATCCGCGGTGAGCCGCGACCAGAGGTCCAGCGTGTCGCGCCCCATCTGGGTGTTGATCGCGTTCAGAACCTGCGGACGGTTCAGGGTGACGACCAGCACCTGATCGTCGGCGCGCGACAGCGCGAGCGTCTCGTAGTCGGGAAAGTTCATGGCCGGATGTCCAATGGGTCGATGAGCGGGTCGACGCAGGCGTTCGCGATCTGAGCGCTCGTCATCGTGACGGGCCTGTGTCGCCCGCAGTCGAAGGACGGCGCCGGGCGCCGAAGAGCAGGACCGCGCCGGTGCCCGCCGGCAGCAGTGCGAGCCCGGCGTACACCGCGGAGTAGCTCCCCGCCACGCCCACCAACCCGGCGAAGACCGCCGAGCCGCACATTCCACCGAAGAACGTCATGAACTGCGTCGCTCCGGTGGCCTGCGCAACGCGGTCCGCCGGGACGTGACGCACGAGGTCTGCGAAGTAGACGCCGTTCCAGGCGACCGCGGTGGCGGCGCACAGCAGCGTGACCAAGAGCATCAGCGGCCACGGTGTTTCGGCCGGTGCGAGGCCGAGCAGGGCGATGCCGCCGCCCATCGCGAGGCCGAGCAGTCCGAGCAGGCGGGTCGGGTCGACCCAGCGATCGGAAACGTGACCCCAGCCGATGCGGGCCCCCACGCTGACCGCCTGGGAGGTCGCGAGCAGCCCCGCCGCCAGCGCGAGCGTGAAGCCGTGCTCGATCTTCAGCAGCGAGACGAAGAAAGTCAGGAAGCTCACCTGCGTCAGAGCGAAGACCAGCGACACGATCGCCAGGCGTCGCGTCGGCGCGAACGCAAGGACTTCGCCCAGCGGCGCGATCAATCCGGCACGAATCGTCGCGAGCACCCCGCCTGCGGTGCGGCCGGCCGCCGCGGTCCGCGAGACCGGGGCGTCGAGCATTCCGCGCGTCGACCCGATGCCGATCCCGACCACCATCATCGGGACCGCGAGCGCCAGCGCGGCCGACCGCCAGCCCCACAGGGCCAGCAGCCAGGGCAGGAGCACGCCCGCCAGCGCCACACCCACCGGAACACCGGTCTGCTTGATCGAGAAGAACAGGCCGCGCCTGCCCAGCGGTGCGTGACGGCTGAGGATTTCTGCCGCGGTCGGGTTGGGCAGCCCGTAGCCCACGCCGACGACGACTGCCGCCGCCAGCAACACAAGGGGCTGGCCGAGCGCCAGCAGCGCCAGCCCCGCGGCGCTCGCGACGAGGGCCCACTGGCTGAGCCGCACCGAACCGTGGCGACCCGTGAGCGCGCCGCCGCTCAGCCCCGAGAGCATCGCTGCGAGATACGCGAGACTCACGAACCAGCCGACGCTCTGCGCGGGAATGCCCAGGTCGGCAGCCATCGCCGGCGCGAGCACCGATGGCACGGCCATCGTCAGCGCGGCGAGTGTCTGGACACCGAACGTCACCGCGAGCGCGCTCAGCGGCGCGGTGCGCGGCAGCGGATCGTCCCCCGGGGCGCGCGGTGCGCGAGCACCTGGACCGCTCGGACTCATTGTCGTGACATCGGCTGCATCAGCCGGGCAGGATAGCAGTGCGCGGTGTCCGCGCGCTTCAGTGCGCGCGCTTGCCACAACGCGTGCGCCGTGCGAGATTGGCTGGCCCCGAGGGAGACCGCAGAGATGACTGAGAGAGCAAGGGCTGGCGCCGCGGGCGCGCGCCCCGGTGCACCGGATCAGCGGACGCGGACCCGGCGCGCCGCGCGATGGCTGGTTTCGCAGCACCGCGAGCGCATCGCGTTCACCGGATTTCCACCGGAGGTCGCGCCCCAAGACCTCGACGAAGCCTACGCGGTGCAGGCGGCGTTCGTGCGGCTGAAGTCGCGCGACTGCGGACCGGTGGTCGGATGGAAGATCGCGCTGTCCAACCCGGCGATGCAGCGCTTCGTCGGACTGCACGAGTCGGTCGCCGGATGCCTGCTCGACCGACAGGTCGTGTCGAGCCCGGCCCGCACGCGTGCGGCCAGCTACGGTCGACTGCTGGTCGAGTTCGAGATCGCGGTGGAACTCGGCGCCGACCTCGCGCCGATCGGCCGCCGGTACACGCGTGCCGATGTGGACCAGGCAGTCGCCGCGGTGCGCCCAGCCCTCGAGCTGGCCGACGACCGAGGCGCCGACTATGCGTCGCTTTGTGATCACGGCCTGCAGCTGGTCGCGGACAACGCGTGGAACGAGGGCGCAGTGCTCGGACCGAGCCGCCGCGACTGGCGCGCGCTCGATCTGGCCGCTGCGCGCGGCGTGGTCAGACTCGACGGCACCGTGATCGGCGCGGGCCACGGGCGCGACCTGATGGGCCATCCGCTCGACGCGCTCGCCTGGCTCGCGGACAGCCTCTCGCGCCGCGGCATCGGGATGCGCGCCGGCGACGTGGCGATCCTCGGCAGCCTGGTGACCTCGAAGTTTCCGCTCGCCGGACAGCGCCTCGTCTTCGAGCTGGACGGATTCGCCCCGGTCGAGCTCGAAATCGATTGAGGTCGCGGCCGGACGGCGGCCCGATCGCGCGACCGCTCGAAGGGCTGGCCGCCTGGACGGCGCTCGCCCGGGTTTCGCGGTCGTGGTCCCGTTCAGCGGCTCAGCCGCTCGCGCCCGGATCCGAACCTGATCCGTAGGTCGACGGCCGCACCTGCGGCAGCGTCGCGGCCCGCCGCGACAGCCAGTACCGGTATGGCGGCGGGACCAGCTCGAATTTCGGGTCCACGCCGAGCTTCTGCGCCGCGTCCAACGCCCAGTTCGGGTTGTAGAGCATCTCGCGCGCCAGCGCCACCAGATCGGCCCGCCCCTCGGCGAGAATGTGCTCGGCCTGCTCGGCGTGCACGATCAGGCCCACCGCCATCGTCATGATGCCGGCGTCCCTGCGGATGCTGTCCGCGTAAGGGACCTGGTAACCGTAGGCCGGCGCGACCGCGGGCGGTTTGGACAGGATCCCGCCCGAGCTGCAGTCGATCACGTCCACGCCCAGCGGCTTCACGCGCCCGGCGAGCACGGCGCTCTGCGCCGGCCCCCAGCCCGCGTCGTCCTCGGCGGAAAGCCGCAGGAACAACGGTTTGTCCTGAGGCCAGTTCGCGCGTACGCACTCGACCACCTCGATCGCGAAACGCATCCGGTTCTCTGCGGAGCCGCCGTACGCGTCGGTGCGCTGGTTGGCCTGCGGCGAGAGGAACTCGTGGATCAGAAAACCGTGCGCACCGTGGATCTCCACGATGTCGAAACCGGCGGCGTGCGCACGCGCCGCGGCCTTGCCGAAGGCCTGGACGAGGTCGCGGATCTCCGCGACCGACAACTCGCGCGGCACCGGCGAACGCTCGTCGGCGGCCAGCGCGCTCGGGGCGACCAGTTCCCACGCATCCCAGTCGTCGATCCCGGGGCCGGGCTCGAGCGGGCGCCCCCCCTCCCATGGTCGCTGGATCCGCGCCTTGCGGCCCGAATGCCCGAGCTGGATCCCGACCGCCGCGCCACACTGGTGGACGAAGTCGACGATGCGCGCGAGCCCCGGAACGAAGGCGTCGTCCCACAGGCCCAGATCCCCGACAGTGCCGCAGCCGCGACGCTCGACCTTCGTCGACTCCACGATCACCAGGCCTGCGCCGCCGGCGGCGTAGCGTCCGGCATTCATCAGGTGCCAGTCGTTGGCGAATCCCTTCACCGCGGAGTACTGGTGCATCGGCGCCACGACGACGCGATTCTTCAGCGTGAGCCCGCGAATCGCGAGCGGGGTGAACAGCAGTGGTGTCTTCATGGCGGTGGCGGATGGACTCCGGGATCGTTGGATTGGCATCGGTGCGCGCGGCGGGCCGCGCGCCTGCGTCGATCTTCGCACACCGGAGTGCCACTAGTTTGCCAATACACTGTAGGCTGCGTTCCGAGAATTCGCGATGAGCCCAGCCACCCCACACGCCGAGTTCGGCCCGGTGACCGTCTATTTCGGCGAGAAGACGGGAAAGTATCCGGACGGAAACCAGGTCATCGTCACTGGCGCCGACACGCGCGTCGCGTTCGACACTCCCCAGGTGGCCAACCGCATCGGGGCCGCCTTCGACAGCGTCGACATGGTGATCCTGGGCCACGTCCACGAGGACCACATGGCCGGCCTGCATCGCGTGCCGCGCGCGCGGGTGCTGGCGCACGAGGCCGACCTCGAGGCGGTGCGCAGCTGGCAAGGACTCACGCGCCACTACGGCTACACGCCCGAGGTGCTCGTCGGGCTGAAGAAGAAGATACAGACCCAGTTCGACTACGTGCCGCGGCCGGACGCCATCGGCTACGCCGACGGCGCGACCTGGGACCTCGGCGGCGGCGTGAGCGTGCGCGCGGTTCACATGCCCGGCCACACTGCCGGGCACTGCGTGCTGGTGGTGGAGCCTCAGGGCATCGCCTTCATCGGAGACATCGACCTGTCGGGCTTCGGTCCGTACTACGGCGACGCGACCTCGAGCCTCGCGCAGTTTCGCGAGACACTGAAGAAAATGGAATCCCTGCCGGCTTCACTCTGGATCACGTCGCACCACAAGGGCGTGGTCACCGACCGGGCGGTGTTCCTGAAGATGCTGCGCGCGTTCTCGGCGCGCATCGACGAGCGGGAGCAGCGCTTGCTCGAGATGCTGTCCGCCGGGCCGCGCACGCTCGACGAGCTGGTTCGCGAACGCCTTCTCTATCCGCCCGAGCACGACGACCTGTGGCTCGACTGCGCGGAGCGCCGCTCGATCGCGCAGCACCTGGACGAACTTCTCGCGCGCGGCACGGTCGTCGCGCAGGACGATCGCCGCTACCGGCTCGGCACGACGGCGCATCGCGCCGCCTGACGCGCGGATCGCGGCGCACCGGCGCAACACGACTTCGCCCCCGGCACCGTGTCGCGTTCCCGCTTCGCGCCGTCCCTTCGATGATCTCGACCGAGGCCTGGAGCGGGCGCACCGGTTTCATGCTGGCGACGATCGGCTCGGCGGTCGGCATCGGCAGCATCTGGAAGTTTCCCTACGAGGTCGGCGCCAACGGCGGCAGTGCCTTCCTGTTCTTCTACCTGCTCGGCCTCGTCGGCGTGGTGGTGCCGCTGATGTTCGCCGAGTTCGCGATCGGACGGCGCGGCCGCGGGGACCCGGTCGCGAGCATTGCCAGGGTAGCGGCCGCCTTCGGCGCCGACGCGCGCTGGCGCTTCGTCGGCCTGCTGGGTGTGCTCACCGGGTTCCTGATTCTGACCTTCTACTCGGTGATCGGCGGCTGGACGCTGGGCTACGCGTGGCAGACCGCGGTGGACGGCCTGGCCGGTGAGAGTTCCGACGCCGCACAGTCGCGCTTCGCCGAATTCCTTGCCGCTCCGCTGCCGATGCTCCTGTTTCACGGCATCTTCATGGCGACCACCGCCTTCGTGATCGCCCGCGGCGTCACCCGCGGCATCGAATCCGCGTCGAAGATCCTGATGCCCGTGCTGGCTGCGCTGATGCTCGCGCTCGCCGTCTACGCGATCGTCCAGGGCGACCTGGACGCGACCCTTCGCTTCCTGTTCCGGCTGGAACCCGAACGCATCACCGCCCGCGCGGTGATCTCCGCACTGGGCCTGGGCTTCTTTTCGATCGGCGTGGGGCTGGGCCTGATGATCACTTATGCGGCCTATGCCGGGGAACGGATCAGCCTGACGCAGGTTGCGATCGTGTCGGTGGTCGCGGACACCGCGATCTCGCTGATGGCCGGATTCGCGGTGTTCCCGATCGTCTTCGCGCACGGCCTCGACCCCGGCAGCGGGCCCGGCATGGTATTCGTCACTCTGCCGCTGGCGTTCGCCCGGATGCCGCTCGGCACCGTGGCGGCGGTCGCGTTCTTCGCGCTGCTCTTCGTCGCGGCGCTGGCCTCCGCGATCTCGCTGCTCGAACTGGTCGTGGCGATGCTGATGCGGCGCCATGGCTGGTCGCGAATCCGGACCACCCTGCTCGCCACCGGGGTTTGCTTCATCGGCGGCATCCCCACGGTGCTGTCGTTCAACCTGTGGGCCGACTGGCATCCGCTGCAGGCCGTGCCCGCCCTCGCGCACGACACCTTCTTCGACCTGCTCGACGATCTGACCTCGAACCTGCTGCTGCCCGCGGGCGGGTTCGCGATCGCGCTGTTCGCCGGATGGGCGCTTCCGGCGCGCGCGCTCGCCGACGAGCTGCCGATGCCTCGGCGCGTCGCCACCGCGCTGCGCGTCACCCTGCGCTATGTCGCACCGGGTGCCATCGCGCTGGCGGTACTCGCGCCGCTGCTGCTGCCCGGCTGAAGCAGGGCGGGTCGACGAACCGCGGCGCCACGATGCGTTCCTCGGGGCGAATCCGCGACGACGCCCGGCCGGCGCCGCGAAGCCGGCCTTCGCGAATGCACCCATCCGCAACAAGGGTGAGCGTGCAAGCGGCGAAGGACCCCGCTATGCTCCTTTCATGAGAGCGAAAGACATCCTTGCCACGATCGGCAACACCCCGCACATCCGCATCAACCGGCTCTTCGGCGACACGCACGAAGTCTGGGTGAAATCGGAGCGTTCCAACCCGGGCGGTTCGATCAAGGACCGCATCGGCCTGTCGATGATCGAAGAGGCCGAACGCAGCGGCACGCTCAAGCCCGGCGGCACGATCATCGAACCGACCTCCGGCAATACCGGCGTCGGGCTCGCGATCGTCGCGGCGGTCAAGGGCTACCGCCTGGTCCTGGTGATGCCCGAGAGCATGTCGATCGAGCGCCGCCGGCTGATGCTCGCGTACGGCGCCAGCTTCGTGCTGACGCCGCGCGAGAAAGGCATGTCGGGCGCGGTCCAGCGGGCGGCCGAACTGGTTGCCGAAACACCCGGCGCGTGGATGCCGCAGCAGTTCGACAACCCGGCCAACGTCGAGGTCCACTTGCGCACCACCGCGCGCGAGATCCTCGCCGACTTTCCCGAGGGCGTCGACGCACTGGTCACCGGCGTGGGCACCGGCGGCCACATCACCGGCTGCGCGCGGGCGCTCAAGCAGGTCTGGCCGAAGCTGAAGGTCTTCGCGGTCGAGCCCTCCGCCTCTCCGGTGATTTCGGGCGGATCGCCGGCACCGCACCCGATCCAGGGCATCGGCGCCGGCTTCATTCCGGGCAACCTCGATGTCTCGCTGCTCGACGGCATCGTGAAGGTCGACGGTGACGCCGCCAAGGAGATGGCGCGCCGCGCCGCGCGCGAGGAAGGCATGCTGGTGGGCATCTCGTCGGGCGCGACGCTCGCCGCGATCGCGCAGACGCTGCCTTCGCTGCCGGCAGGCGCGCGCGTGCTCGGGTTCAACTACGACACCGGGGAACGCTACCTGTCCGTCGAAGGATTCTTCCCGGTGGAGTGAGCGTCCGCGGGCGCACCCGCGCCGCTTCGCGCTGCGAGCCCGCTCATCCGCGACCAGCCGTCGCGCATCTCGTCCAGCAGCGCGTCGATGATCTGCGCGACGCTGCGCTCCCCGGTCAGCCAGGCGACGCTCTGGCCGGCCGCCTCGTAGACCAGCGGTTTCACGTCGTGCTCTTCGATCGCGGCGAGCAGTTCGCCGGTCAGTGCGTGCTGGTAGGGCATGGGAAGCGGCGCAGGCGCTCCCGGCGCGGCCCACTCCTCGCTCCACGCGCTTCGCACTACGCGGCACGGCTTGCCGCTGTGCGCGCGGGTGATCACCGTGTCTTCGCTGCCGGCGGCGACCAGCTTGTCCAGCAGCGCGCGGTGCGTGTGGTTCTCGCGCGCGCCCAGCCACACCGTGCCAAGCCATGCGCCCTGCGCGCCCATCGCGATCGCGGCCAGGATCTGGACCCCGGTGGCGATGCCCCCGGCGGCGATCACCGGCACGCCCCACGGCGCGGCGATCTCCACGATCTGCGGCACCAGCGACAGCGTGCCGATGGTCCCGGTGTGCCCGCCCGCGTCGTAACCCTGCGCGACCAGGATGTCGGCGCCTGCGGCAAGCGCGGCGCGCGCATGCTTGGGCGTTCCGATCAGCGACAGCGTGACCTTGCCCGCCGCCTTGGCGCGGGCGATCACCTCGGGCGGCAACCCCACCGCGGTCGCGATCAGCGGCACCTCCGAGGCGAGAACCGCCTCGACCTGCTCGTCGAACAGCTGACGCGAGCGCACGAACGAGGTGAAGAAGGTCTGCCGCGTGGCCGGAGGCACCTCGTACTTCTCGCGCAAGCGCTCGACGAAGGCCTTGTGCTGCTCGGGAATCCGGGCGTCGACTTCCTCCCGGGTCGGTGTGCGGTCGGGCATGCCCGCCGGAAGCATCAGATCGACGCCGAACGGCGCGTCGCCGACGGCGGTGCGCAGCCTGGCAATCAGTTCCGGGATGTGTTTCGGGTCCTCCCTGGCCACGCCGAACACGCCGAAGCCGCCGGCGCGACAGATCGCGACGACGACGTCGATCTCGTGCGAGAACCCGAAGATCGGCCAACGGATGCCGAGCCGCTCGCAGACCGGCGTGCGAAGGATCGGCGCGGCGGCGTCCGCGGTGGGTGCGGTCATGTCGAATCCTTTGCGAGCGGCGTCACAGGCCGAGGCTTTCGAGGTCCAGGCAGGGATGGCGCATTCCGGCCGCCTGGCGCACCACGTGCCGGCCGATCACCGTCTTGTGAATCTCGCTCGTCCCCTCGCCGATCTGGTTGAGCTTCGCGTCGCGCATGAATCGCTCCAGCGGCGCGTCCTTCAGGTAGCCGTTGCCGCCGAGCAGTTGCAGGCAGTCCGTCGTGACGCGCATGCCCAGGTCGGTGGCGTACAGCTTGGCCATCGACGCGTACACCGCGGTTTCGGGATCGCGCCGGTCGTAGCGGTCCGCGCTCGAACGCACCAGGCAGCGGGCGGCCTCGACTCGCGCGGTCATCTCGCCGAGCATCCACTGCACGCCCTGGTGCTCGCCGATGCGCTTGCCGAAGGTGCTGCGCCGCGTCGCGTACTGCGCGGCGATCTCCAGCGCCCCCTGCGCGCGGCCGACCGCCATCGCCGCGTGGCCGATGCGTGCGCGGATCAGCGTGTCCTGCGCGATTGCGAAGCCCTCGCCCTCGGCGCCCAGCAGCCGATCGGCGGACACGCGCGCATCGCGCAGGAACACCTCGGCGCACGGCGAGCCGATGAACCCCATCTTCTCCTGCGTCGGGCCGACCTCGAGCCCCGGCGTGTCGCGATCGACCAGCAGCGCGCACAGCGCCTTCGCGCCGGGAACGCCCTCCAGACGCGCGACGACGATGAAGGTGTCCGCGACCGGCGCTCGCGTGATGTAGCGCTTGACGCCGTTGAGCAGGTAGCCGTCGCCGTCGCGACGCGCGGTCGTCGCCAGGCCCGCGACATCGGAGCCCGCCTGCCGGTCGGTCAGCGCGAACGCGCTCTGCAATTCACCGCTCGCCAGCTTGGGCACGATCTCGCGCGCGAGCGCCGGCGGCGCCGACGCCGCGATCGGTCGGCCGGCGAGGTCGGTGCCGGTCACCATCGAGGCGGCCGCCGAGCACACGCGCGCGATGCGCTCGACGATGCGCACGCGCAGTCTCAACGGCGCCTCGGTGCCGCCGTACTGCACCGGGAAGGCGGTGGCGATGATGCCTTCGCGGCACAGTGCGCGAAAGGTCTCCCACGCGAACTCGTCGCTGCGGCCCACCGCGTTGGCGCGCGGACCGATCTCTTCCTCGACCACCCGCTCGACGCGCTCGAGGAAGGCGAGCTCGGCATCGGCTGTCCAGCCGTCGGTCGTCGTCGGGTTCGGCTTCACTGGCGCTCTCCAGGGTTGGGCAGGTGGACAGGCATGGTGTCGCAACGCGTCTCGCAGGGTCAATCCGGCCGCGACCCTTGTTTCGCTGTGCGGAACACGCGACCGAACTCCCGGGCGGGCGGCGGCTTCATCTCGAATGCCCGGCAAGTGGTGGCCGCGCCTCTTCGTCGCGCCGCTCGGAAAGGGCGTGGCCAGCCGTCGTGAATTCGGTCATCGATTGCAATTACAATTTTTGTGGCTACAATTATCGACATGAACATCAGGACCGCCTCCCCCGTGGGCCTCCCGCTTCGCGCCGCGCGAAAGCGCCAGGCCTCGAACGACGCCTCTGCCCGCACGCCGACCGGCTGCACCAACCTCAAGCTGCGCCAGCTCACGCGACGCGTCAGCCGGCTGTACGACGCCCAGTTGGCGCACTGCGGGTTGAAGACCACGCAATACTCTCTGCTCGCTTGCGTCGACAGCCTCGGCCCCCTGCAGCCCGGCGAGATCGCGCGCCATTTGTCCCTGGACCCATCGACGCTGACGCGCAACCTCCAGCCGCTCGAGGACGCCGGCTGGGTGCGTGTCGACGCCGGACCCGACGCGCGCAGCCGTCTCGTGGTCATCACCGCGTCCGGACGCGAGAAGCGTTCGCAGGCGCGCGGACACTGGAAACGGGCGCAACTGTCGCTGAACCGCATGCTCGGGGAGGACCGTGTGGCCATGCTCCACGAGCTTCTCGACCAGCTGCAGACCACACTCGACGCGACGGAAAACACCG
>Ga0316188_10000428_pt1 | contig 17973 bp, 19 predicted proteins | sample Phiworburrow1_MG_FD_204933 | JGI IMG/M metagenome (GOLD analysis project Ga0316188, IMG submission 204933) | Coastal sediment microbial communities from Maine, United States - Phippsburg worm burrow 1 | ecosystem: Environmental > Aquatic > Marine > Coastal > Sediment | place: USA: Maine...
AGTCAAAAAAATCAAATAAATTGAGGTTACTTTTTTTATTGATTCTGTTAGTTGTAATAACTTATTTATGGTTAAATTCTGACACTATTATAAGCAGTTTATTTGAGAAGAAATAGGTTATTTTTGAAATGTCCGGCCTTTCCATTTGTAACTTTTGAATGTTGAAACTGTTACAATAAAAATTGTAAAAAAGGGATATAAAAAAGCAATTGGAAAATAGTTTTTTAATGCTATTTTATTTTGTAAGAACTCACTGGTTTTTTGAATAAGTATAAAATCAATCAGTATTTTTGCAATAAAAACAAGTATCAACCATTGCCAAAAAAATGAAAATAACAGCGATGAAATTAAAAGTATTAAAATTGTGAGATTCATTGTGAAAATTACAATTCCAACAAATTTGGTAAATATATTTTTATAATTGGTTGATTTTGAAGCCCATCTAATTTGTTGATTTAAAAAGAATTCAATTGTTTTTTCAGATTTTGTTTCAACAATAGCGTCCTGCGATTTTAAATAATGTGTTTCTTCAGGGAAATTTTCAATCATTTTTTCTAATAAAAAAATATCATCACCACTTGCAATTGTTGAATTTCCTTCAAATCCATTTAATTTTTTGAAAGTAGCTTTGCTATAGCATAAATTAGCACCGTTGCATAATATTGGTTTTTTAACTCCAAAACTGCCAATTGTACTTCCAATTAAACTTAAAAAATTCAAATTTTGAAATTGGAATAACAACGAACTTTCTTCTTTAAATTTTACAGGAGCACTAATAAATACTGGTTTTTTGTTTTCAATAAATTGATTAAAAAGGTGCAACCAACTTTTTGGAACTATACAATCTGCATCGGTGGTAACAATCCAGTCAAATTTTGCTGTTGAAATTGCAGTGTTGATTGCATCTTTTTTTGGTGAGCCAGATATTCTTTTATTATTTAAAAGTAAAATAGCTATTGATGGGAATTGTTGTTTAAAATTTTCAATAATTGTACATGAATCATCTTCTGAAGCATCATTTATCAATAAAACTTCAAACATATCAATTGGATAATTTAGTGCTGAAATTGAATTTAATAAATCGGTTATATTTTTAGCTTCATTTCTAAACGGAACTACAATTGAAAATGAAATTTTTGGAACAGTAAGTCTATTATTTATTGTTTCAACCTTGTCAAATCCTATTATAAAACTAATAATTATTGAGAAATATAAAATTGAGATTATAATTGGTATAACAATCATTTATCAGTAAGTTTAAAATTCAACACAAAAACACTTCCAATCAATGATGGAATGGCGAAATTCAATATCCACATAAATGTTGTTACTGTAGCTACAGTTAATTCATTTAAACCGATAAATCCAAAAAGCCAAATAGCAATAGAACCTTTAATAACCCAATCTAAAATAGCCAAACTAGGAATTATTGATGCTAAAATGTACATGCAAAATATCAAACTTATCAGGGTAAAGTAATCTGTTTCAACTCCAAATAACATCAATAAAAAATAAAATTGATGCGAGAAAAACAAGTATCTTAAAATCGAATAACTGATTACTTCAAGGTATATTTTTTTTGGAACTTTTTTTAAATACGCATTCAATTTGTTGATTTTTAATTGCTTCCTGAAATAATATAGAATAGCTACTAAAATTAAAATCATTGAAAATTTTAAGCTATTAATTTCTGGAATTTCAAAATTGAAATTTTTTATTAAAAAGTTGATTCCATAAAGTCCAAATACAATGGTTATTGCCAATTGAATTAAATTCCCAGCAAGATTTAAGGCCATTATATTTTTTCGTTTTTTCCTTTCATAGAACATGGCTTTTGCACCGTATTCTCCAATTCTGTTTGGGGTAATTATTGAGGCGGTTAGCGATGCTAAACATTGCTCAAATGCTTCTAAAAAAGTTATTTTCTTTTCAACGGAAACCAATGTTTTCCATTTTAAAATTTCCAACAACCAGTTGGCATCTGTGAAAAGTAATATGCCAAGCAGCATCCAGATAGGAGAGGTTAGCGCTGATGAAAGTTGTTCTTTTAAAAGACTAAATGACAACAACTCATTACCCTCTAATTTTTCAAATATAAAATAGAAAGCGGCTAACACGATTGTTATTTTCACTATAAAAAATAGGAAACGTTTATATTTGAGTGAGATATTGTACATTTGGTTTTACAAATTAACAACAAAATTGAGTTCAGAAAAAATTATATTAGGCATAGATCCGGGAACAACAATTATGGGTTTTGGACTTATAAAAGTAGTTGATAAAAAAATGGAATTAATTGTTTTGGACGAATTAATGCTAAAAATATATGATGACCATTATTTAAAACTGAAGTTGATTTTTGAACGTACCATACATTTAATTGATGAATACCATCCCGACGAGATTGCTATTGAAGCCCCTTTTTTTGGTAAAAATGTACAATCTATGTTAAAGTTGGGGCGCGCCCAAGGTGTTGCTATGGCTGCAGGATTGTCTCGTGAAGTTCCAATTACAGAATATTCGCCAAAAAAAATAAAAATGGCAATTACGGGTAACGGAAATGCCAGTAAAGAACAGGTTGCCAAAATGTTACAAAATTTGTTGAAAATTAAAGAGTTGCCTCAAAATTTAGATGCAACAGATGGTTTAGCAGCAGCAGTTTGTCATTTTTACAATAGTGGAAATGTAACCATAGGTAAAAATTATACAGGTTGGGCAGCTTTTGTAAAACAAAATGGGAAAAGGGTAAACAAGTAATTAAAATTAAAGATTTATTAAATCTTTTAATCTTTTAGTTTTTAATAAACTAGATGATTACATCACATTCATAAACTTCATATTTTTTATCAATCACCAAGTTTCTATGTTCTCTAAAAAGATGATATTCTTTTGAGTTTTCCATTTTCACTCTAGCTTCTTTAGTGTTCCAATATTCAACTAAAAAATAACGATCTTCTTCATTTCTATCCTTGAAAATATGAAAATGATCTAATCCGGCAGGTTTTGCTTCGGTTAATTCTTCAAATTTTTGCAACTCAACAAAGGTAATTCCTTCATCTTTTTTCACTTTGAATGAAACTATATAAGTATACATAATGGTTCGGTTTTATCAAAAATACAATAGAGTTTTCACAAAAAAGGTAACTTAAATCACGTTTTGTGTTTTTTTTAAATAAAAGTGTACTTTTAACTCATAATTTTTTATTGTTTTGGCTGGAATTTATTTGCACATACCATTTTGTAAACAAGCATGTTACTATTGCGACTTTCATTTTTCTACTTCATTAAAACGAAAAGATGAACTTATAAAAGCAATTGCAAATGAATTGGTGTTGCGTAAAAGTGAATTTCAGAAGGAAAAAATTGAAACTATTTATTTTGGAGGAGGCACCCCTTCTTTGTTGACTATTGTAGAAATACAATTTTTATTAGCTGCTATTTATGAAAATTATCAAGTTATTTCAAATCCAGAAATTACCTTGGAGGCGAACCCCGACGATTTATCTGAGGAGAAAATAATTGAATTATCGAAAACACCCATAAACAGATTGAGTATTGGAATTCAATCTTTTTTTGAAGACGATTTAAAATTTATGAATCGGGCTCATACTGCCAAAGAGTCAAAAAAATGTTTGGAAATCGCAACTCAATATTTCAACAATATTACCATTGATTTAATTTATGGAGTTCCAAATATGTCAACTGAGAAATGGCGAAAAAATTTACAAGTTGCTTTTGAATTTGGCATACCACATATTTCAAGTTATGCTTTAACAGTTGAAGAAAAAACAGTTTTGGCTAATTTTATTGAGAAAGGAAAGGTCCCTCCAATAGATGAAGAATTGGCATTGGAGCATTTTGATATTTTGGTTTTAGAGGCTGAAAAACAAGGTTTTATACATTACGAAATTTCTAATTTTGGTAAGCCAGCGTATTTTTCAAAACACAACACATCCTATTGGTTGGGTGAAAAATATTTGGGTGTTGGCCCTTCAGCACATTCATTTAATGGTGTTGAGCGTTGTTGGAATATTTCAAACAACACAAAATATTCCAAATCTATTTTTGAAAATAAATTACCAGTAACTTGTGAAACGCTTTCAATAAACAATCGGTTTAATGAATACATCATGACAGGTTTACGCACTATTTGGGGGGTGTCATTAGCCAAAATTGAAAGTGAATTTGGATCGGAATTTCTTCAAGCATTGACTGAAAGTGTGAAACCGTTTATTGAAAAAGACTTGCTTGAAATTAAAAAAGACTCAGTATTTAACAAGATATTGACGACTACTAAAAAAGGTAAATTTTTGGCTGATGGTATTGCGAGCGATTTGTTTGTAATTTAAAATAAAAAAACTTTAAGTGGTCCCCACCATACTACAATAGATGTTGGGTTGGTTGTTGTTAAGTCTTTCAAGACCTTAGTAGTTTAATTTCATTATATTTGATGACTACTAATTAAATTTAAAGACATTATGAAAATCAATAACATTTTAGAAGGAATTGGTAACACTCCAGTTGTACGATTGGCTAAGTTATTTCCAAATGCAAATGTTTGGATGAAACTTGAAAAAAGTAACCCTGGGGGTAGCATAAAAGATAGGATTGCATTATCTATGATTGAGGATGCAGAAAAAAGAAATATTCTAACTAAAAACACAGAAATTATTGAGCCTACATCTGGAAATACAGGAATAGGCTTAGCAATGGTAGCTGCTGTAAAAAACTACAAGCTTACTCTTGTGATGCCTGAATCAATGTCAGTAGAGAGAAGAGCTTTAATGGCTGCTTATGGAGCTAACCTTGTATTAACCCCAAAGGAATTAGGTTTAGCTGGTACAATTGCAAAAGCTAACGAGTTAGTAGCGAATAATAAAAATGCGTGGATGCCTTCCCAATTCACAAACCAAGCAAACCCAGAGATACACCGTAAAACAACGGCTTTAGAAATTGCTGATGATTTCCCTGATGGTTTAGATTATTTAATTACTGGAGTTGGTACTGGTGGCCATATTACAGGTATGTCTGATGTTTTAAAGGAAAAATTTTCAAATTTAAAGGTAGTCGCAGTAGAGCCTAATGATTCTGCAATAATCTCTGGAGGAGAACCAGGGCCACATCCTTTACAAGGTATTGGACCAGGGTTTTTCCCAGAAGTGTTCAATAAAAATTCAATTGATGGTGTCATTAGAATAACAAAAGAGGAAGCATTTTTAGAAGTTCAAAATTTAGCGAAAACCGAAGGCATTTTGGTAGGTATTTCCACGGGAGCATCTTTGGCCGCTGTTAGAAAACAATTACAAACTATAAATACGCAAAAAACTATATTAACTATGAATTATGATACTGGTGAGCGTTATCTTTCTATTGAAGGTCTTTTAACTTAAATGTGTCCTAAAAAATTAAAACACATTATTTTACTACCCAACCATACATTTACTGATGACAAAGTTATTGGTGGTTTTTTATAAACTAAACCCATTCAAATACAGTCTATATACTTATAAGCCTATCTATAAATAACCCTAAAAGCAACTCTATTATAAGTTAAATATATAACAATCATAGTATTATCCTTTATACTTGAGAATTAAATTAGTAGGAAGAAAGGATTAAAAAGTCTTTTTTTTAATTTTTTAGTGTATCTTAGTAAAAATTGCATAAAATGGAAATTTCACATAAGAAGTTTTTTGTTTTTAGTTTAATGATGAAATGCCCCGAAGGAAAAGCTATGATAGATTGTCCTTTGGAGATATACAGAAATTTATCAAATACACAGAAACTAAATAAAATAGAAAACTTTTCGGATAAAAAAATAGATGAAATTATGATTCATCATAGAAAATGTTCATATAGAAGAATTTACAAAATGGTAAGGGGTTCATAAAATTACACCTCAAAAATTAGATATACCAGCTACACCAATCGAACTATTATAATTTATTTAAAACATTTACCATATATTATTTCACAGAAATCATATCGTAATAAGGAACTAGTAAATAATATCTCTACATAGTTTAGATGTACAAGTTGATGAAAGCCTTGCTAAGACTTCTTTAGTTTCTAATTTTATTACCCACACAATAATAAATATCACAGATGATAGATTAGTCGGAGGCTTCAATAACTCTAAAGATAATACTTGCCTATTTGATATTATATTATTGAAATTCAACTTTTTCCGTATATTGTATCACAAAAAAAAGACGCTATGATTCCATTCTTTAGAAAGATTCGTAAAAAATTGGCAGATGATAACAAGCCAATAAAATATTTAAGATATGCTATTGGTGAGATTGTTCTTGTTGTTATTGGGATTTTGATTGCAATACAGATTAATAACTGGAATGAGGAACGGAAAGTTAGGAAGATGGAAATAAGTTACTTGGAAAGGCTACTTTCGGAAGTTAAAAAAGATACAGCTACGATAAACCAAAATATTCAATTGGCTGATAAATTGAGTGCAGCATACCAAAATTATATACTTAAAATGTATACTGAGCAAAAAACCAGTGAAGATTTCGTAAATCTTATAACAAGTGCAGACCTCGGGAGTTCTGCAAATAATTTACAACTTACTGATATTGCATATACTGAGCTTGTGAATACTGGAAAATTAGACTTAATATCTGACAATTTGCTAAAAAGTAAAATTGTAATTTATTATAAAGAATATAAATTTGTTTCATTAAGCGAGAGCCAATCGGACGAAACTGTTAATGTGTCAACTCAGCAGGTGATGCAAAGCACCCCTCTGCTTAAATATTTGGTTCGCCCAATTAATTTTTTCTCTGTAGATTATATGTATCATGATGAAGATTGGCAGTTCATAAATAAACCAAGTTCAATAGAATTCAGACACTGGGAAGAAACTATATATAGTCGTTTAATTAAACAATTATTAATTAAACCCATTTACGAAGATTTAAATACTAAGGCAGATGAATTAATCAATTCAATTGAGGAGGCATTAAGAAACTCCGATGAATAATAAATAGCATCTTTTATTTTATTAGTTAACCCAAGTTACAATTAGATTACTACCATATTTGCTATCATTCCCAGTATAATCCCTGTAGGAGCTAGTATTAAAATAAAAGCCTTTGCTCGCGATTTCTTTTAATTTAAAACAATATGTAACTTTGGGAGAGTGAAAAAAAGTTTAAAATGAACATTGAAGAGTTTAGAGATTATTGTTTGTCAAAAAAATATGTTACTGAATGTTTTCCTTTTGATGAAACAACTTTAGTTTTTAAAGTCGCTGAAAAAATGTTTGCATTGTCAGGTTTAGAACATCAACCTTCAACAGTGAATTTAAAATGTGATCCAGAAAAATCTATTGAATTACGTGAGCAATTTTCAGAGGTTATTGAAGGATTTCATATGAGTAAAAAACACTGGAACAGCATTATTATTGAAGGTGGACTGAAAACGGAATTTATCAAAGAATTAGTTGACCATTCGTATGATTTGGTGGTAAAAGGAATGACTAAAAAGCGGCAGAAAGAACTTGGGTTTATTTGAGTTTAAAGTTTAAAAGTTTTTAAAGAATACACGAAGTTAAATGTTAGATATTAGATATTAGAAGTTTTACAAATTCTCTGAGTACTTTGTAAAAACTCAGTGAACTTTTCGATTTAATTGTTTAAGCCTTAAAAAACCGAATATTTAATATCGTAAATCGTAAATTCATTTAATGCTTCTTCCTATATTCTGTAGGTGTAATACCTTTAATAGCTTTGAATTTTCGATTAAAATTCGCTAAATTATTAAAACCAGATTTATATGAAATTTCAGTAATACTTAAATCATTATTTTTTGCGAGTAATTTACATGCATTTCCAATTCTAATATCAATTAAAAAATTCACAAAAGTTTTATTGGTTCTTTGTTTAAAGTACCTGCAAAAAGCATTTGGAGTCATGTTTGCAATGTCGGCAACATCGTGTAGCGTAACTTCTTTATGAAAATTATCCATCGAATATTGAAAAATATCACTCATACGCTTTCCTTCATCACCTGCATATTTTTTTAAATTAATCAACGATGAAAGTTTTCGTTTATCTGCCTCAGAAATTAAGTTTAAAACCTCTAAAAACGATTTAAATTGTTCGTATTTAGTAAGTTTATGAATTTTTGAAAGAAGTAAAGAAATGTCTTTCTTGGATGAAATTACTTTGTATCCTAAAACCGAATTGTTAAAAAAGTATTGAAAATGTTCAAATTCGGGTAAATTAAAAAAGCCTTCACCATACGAGCTTTTTGAAAAAAATACAGAAACCATTTCAGCTTCATATTCAAAAGCAGTATCGCGTTTAAATACATGGGGTAAATTTTCACCCAACACAAATATATCATTTGGTTTAAAATCTCCTACACAATCACCTATAATATAAGTTCCTTCGCCTTTTAAAACAACACTAATTTGAATCTCTTTATGTTGGTGCAGTTTTTCATAAAAATTTTCACCTTTATAGTGTTGTACATATAAAGTAACATTCTCAGGTTTCGGAATTTTAAAGGGTAAAACTTTCATTAAAAATCAATATAAGTCAAAATTAATCTATTTTTTTGATAAATATCAATAAATCAGGTAAAATAATATTATCAATTGTTAAGAAATATAAAATTATCAATACTAAGTTCTCCTATATTTGTCGAAAATTCAAAAACATGAGCATACAATGGAAAGGGGTAATGCCTGCAGTTACCACGAAATTTACGGATAATGACACTTTAGATTTGGTGAATTTTGAAGTAAATATTCGCGCACAAGTTAAAGCCGGTGTTAGCGGAATTATTTTGGGAGGAACGCTTGGTGAAGCAAGTACACTTACTGCCGAAGAGAAAAAAAGCTTAATTATAAAAACGGTTGAAATTGTTGAGGGGAAAATTCCTGTAATTATAAACATTGCTGAACAATCTACTAAAGATGCAATTGAAGCTGCTCGTTTGGCAAAAGCATATGGAGCTACCGGACTTATGATGTTGCCTCCAATGCGTTACAAAGCTGATGCAAGAGAAACAGTTACTTATTTCAAAAAAGTAGCCAATAGTACCACTTTACCTATTATTATTTACAACAATCCGGTTGATTATGGTATTGAAGTAACCCTTGATATGTTTGCTGAATTGGCTGAGTGTGATAATATTCAGGCTGTAAAAGAATCTACGCGAGATATCTCAAATGTAACCCGTATGCGCAATCGTTTTGGGAATCGTTTTGCCATTTTATGTGGCGTAGACACCTTGGCGTTGGAAAGTATTTTGATGGGTGCTGATGGTTGGGTTGCAGGTTTGGTTTGTGCTTTTCCAGCCGAAACTGTGGCGATTTGTAATTTGGCAAAAGCTGGTAAAATACAAGAAGCCATTGCCATTAACCGTTGGTTTCTACCTTTGTTAGAGTTAGATATAAGTACTAAATTAGTGCAAAATATTAAGTTAGCTGAAGTTGCAACCGGAATTGGAACCGAAAATGTTCGTGAGCCACGTTTGTCTTTGGCCGGCGAAGAACGTAAACGTGTGTTGGCGATTATTGAAGCTGGATTAAAAACCCGACCAACTTTACCAGATTATAAAAATTTATAGCCTTATAATTTGGGTGTTACCGCATGCGGTCGCACTATTCGTTAAATCTTTTTTTGGAATTTCTGCTTTGCTCAATTACAAAAAAAGGATATCACTGCTATAGCTAACACAACACAATTGTACTAAAAACTAAAAAATGATTACAGGAAAAAATTATATTGGAAATTTATTAGCATCTACAGGAAGCAAAACTTTTAAAACCTTCAATCCACAAACAAATCTTGAAAATGAAGTTGTGTTTTATGAAGCTTCTGAAGTTGAAATTAACAAAGCTGCTTCACTAGCTACTGAAGCTTTTAATACATTTCAAAAAGTTTCTGGAACTAAAAAAAGTGAATTTCTTAATGAAATTGCCAACGAAATTGAAGCACTTGGCGATGAATTAGTTAAAACTTATTGTGCAGAATCTGGTTTGCCTGAAGGTCGTGCTATGGGCGAACGTGGAAGAACTATTTTTCAATTGCGAACTTTTGCAAATTTAGTAAAAGAAGGCTCTTGGGTAGAGGCTGTTATTGATACGGCAAATTTAAACCGACAACCAATTCCAAAAGTTGATATTCGTAAAATGTTAGTGCCATTAGGTCCTGTTGTGGTTTTTGGCGCAAGTAATTTTCCGCTTGCCTATTCTACCGCTGGTGGAGATACGGCAGCAGCTTTTGCAGCTGGTTGTCCGGTAATTGTAAAATCACACCCAATGCACGCAGGTACGGGTGAGTTGGTTGCTTCAGCAATTATAAATGCAGCTGAAAAAACAGGAATGCCAAACGGCGTATTTTCAAATTTAAATAGTAGTGGTATTGAAGTTGGTGTTGCTTTAGTTAAACATCCTGCAGTAAAAGCAGTCGGATTTACAGGAAGTATTCGAGGTGGAAGAGCCTTATACGATATGGCTGCACAACGCGATGAGCCTATTCCAGTTTTTGCTGAAATGGGAAGTGTAAATCCTGTGGTAATAATGCCAAATGCAGCAAAATTAAAGGGAGCTGATTGGGCAAAAATCTATGCAGGTTCTATTACTTTGGGTTCAGGACAATTTTGTACCAATCCAGGTTTAATTTTAGGAATTAAAGGTGATGATTTAAATAATTTTATTAAAGTTTTATCCGAAGAAATTGTAAAAATAGAGCCTACATGTATGTTGCATCCGAATATTATTGGCGCTTACGAAAGTAATAAGGCAAAAATGTTGGAGCAAAAAGGATTGCAAACTGCGGCTACAATGAATAATGAAGTTTTAAAAAATTATGGCCGTCAAATTGTGACCACAGTTGAAGGTGCAACTTTTTTATTAAACTCCAATTTACATCAAGAAGTTTTTGGACCTTTTTCTATGGTGGTTCAATGCGAAAATGTAACACAATTAGAAGCAATCATTCTAAATTTAGAAGGACAGTTAACGGGTACTATTTTAGCTGATCATGAGTTGGGAAATTATGGAAATATAGTTGATGCACTCCAAAATAGAGTGGGACGTATTATTTTTAATGGGGTTCCAACAGGTGTTGAAGTTTGTCAGGCAATGGTTCACGGTGGTCCTTATCCTGCTTCAACCGATAGTCGTTTTTCAGCGGTGGGCACAGAGTCCATCAAGCGATGGGTACGTCCGTTTAGTTTTCAAAGTTGGCCAAATGAATTGTTGCCAAATGAATTGAAAAATGAAAATCCATTAGGGATTTTAAGAGTGGTTGATGGGGTTAAAACTTCAAAAAACGTATAATCAAGTGTCTAAAAAAACTTTCTTTTGCATTGATGCACATACTTGTGGAAATCCGGTTCGTGTTATTGCTGGTGGAGGTCCAAATTTGGTAGGCGCCAATATGAGTGAAAAGCGTCAGCATTTTATAAAAGAATTTGATTGGATTAGAACAGGACTAATGTTTGAACCTCGTGGTCACGATATGATGAGTGGTAGTATTTTATTTCCTCCTCATGATGAAAAAAATGATTTTTCTATACTATTTATTGAAACTTCGGGTTGTTTGCCTATGTGTGGTCACGGAACCATTGGAACCATTACTATCGCCATTGAAGAAGGTTTAATTTCGCCTAAAATTCCTGGAAAAATTAGAATGGAAGCGCCAGCTGGTTTGGTTCAAATTGAATATCAACAAACCGGTAAAAAGGTAGATTGGGTAAAATTAACCAATGTAAAATCTTATTTAGCTGCCGAAAACTTAGCAATTGATTGTCCTGAGTTGGGTGAAATCACTTTTGATGTTGCTTATGGTGGAAATTATTATGCTATTTTTGATCCTCAACAAAACTTTAACGGAATTCAGGATTTTACAGCAAGTAAATTAATTCAGTATTCACAGGTTGTTCGAAAAAGAATCAATGAAAAATATCCAAATCAGTTTATTCATCCAGAAAACGAAACCATAAAAGATGTAAGTCATTTATTATGGACTGGAAATCCAATTGACCCAACTTCATCGGGTAGAAATGCCGTTTTTTATGGCGATAAAGCCATTGATCGTTCACCTTGTGGTACAGGAACTTCAGCCCGTATGGCTCAATTATTCGCTAAAGGAAAATTGAAAATTGGTGATGAATATATTCACGAAAGTTATATTGGTTCTAAATTTATTGGACGAATAGAGGAAGAAACAACCTTAGATGATAAAAATGCAATTGTTCCAAGCATTCAGGGTTGGGCAAAAATTTATGGGTACAACACCATTATTATTGATAATGAAGACGATCCTTATGCAGGCGGATTTCAAGTTTTATAAAATATGAGTAAAAAAGTTGTTGTAATAGGTGGTGGTATTATTGGATTGTGTTCCGCATATTATTTAGCTAAAGCAGGCAATAAGGTTATTGTTATTGATAAATCTGACATGTTGGATGGCGCTTCTTATGGAAATTCGGGCATGATTGTTCCAAGTCATATAATTCCTATAGCGCAGCCTGGTATTATACAGCAAGGTTTTAAATGGATGTTCAATGCAAAAAGCCCTTTTTACATTAAACCAAGTGTTAATTTTGAGCTCATTAATTGGCTGTATAAGTTTTATAAAAATTCGAATCAGAATCATGTGGATAATTCGATAGCTCATTTAAAAAATATTTCATTTTTAAGTAAAGAATTGTATCAGGAATTTGCAAAAGATTCCAATCGATTTTTATATGAAGAGAAAGGTTTGTTGATGTTGTTTCAAAGCGAAAAAATTGGAGATGAAGAAATTAAAACAGCTGAAATAGCACAACGTTTTGGAATAGAAGTTGATTTTTTAGATAAAAGTGGAATTCAAAATTTAGAAAAAAACACTGTCGTAAATGCTATAGGAGCTGTTCATTATAAATCAGACGCCCATTTATCTCCCAATCTTTTTATGAAATTCTTAATAGAGGAATTATTAAAAATGAATGTTGAATTACTTGCAAATACAGCAATTGTACATTTTAAATTTACGGAAAAAACGATTAAAGAAATTATAACAAGCAAAGGAATAATTAAGGCAGATTCTTTTGTGGTTGCAGCAGGTTCATGGAGTCCTAAAATATTAAGTAAATTAGGGATTAAACTATCATTATTACCGGGAAAGGGTTATAGTTTTAATGTTTCAAAAAATCTGAATTCACCTTTAATTCCATCTATTTTATGTGATGGAAAAGTTGCAGTTTCACCGTTAAATTCTACAATAAGATTTGGAGGTACTTTAGAAATAACGAATACAAATGATACTCAAATAAATTCGAAACGATTAGGAGGGATTATAGATACTATTAATCATTTTTATCCAGAATTGAAAATTCAAACTCCTGATAATGAATCTGTTTGGTCTGGATTTAGGCCTTGTACACCAAGCGGTTTGCCAATTATTGAAAAATCAACTAAGTTTTCCAATTTAATTATTTCAACAGGTCACGCAATGATGGGTTTAAGTTTGGCTCCTGCAACTGGCAAACTAGTAAGTGAATTGGTTTCTGATTCGCAAACAGCTATCGATATTTCAGCATTTAAAAACAAATAACAATTTTTATGTAATTTTGGCAAATGACTTTTATTGATATTTTAATAAAATTGCGAAAAATTGTACGCTCCGTTAACCTAGAAAGTAAGCGAGTGGAAAAAGAACAAGGTGTAAGTATTCCTCAATTATTATGTTTACAATTTTTAGCTGAACAAGAAGATTATAAAACAAATGCAGTTAAGCTTAAAGCATTTTTAAATTTAAATGCGAGTACTATTTCCGGGATTTTAAGAAGATTAGAAAAGAAAGGGTTGGTTGCAAAACTTCCAAAAGCTTTAGATAAAAGGGTGACACTAATTTCATTAACAGCTAATGGAATGGAGTTGCTCCAATCTGCGCCAATAACTTTTCAACAAAAATTAAGTGAAAAACTACAAGCACTTCCTCCTGAAAAATTACAAACAATTATTGATGGAATCGATATATTAACTAATATTATGGAAGTTGATGAGGTTGATGCTTCACCAATTATAACTTCGGAAGAATATCTTTCGGAGTAAATAACAGCTCCTATTTTACTGTTTAAATTTTTTATTAATTCTAAATACGTTCTGTATAGACTATAAGTTATTGTATAAATTAATTATCCTATATAATATAATCAGAATGAGTTTTGTTAAATTTAAATCATTAAACCTTGTTTGTTATTAATAGTTTCTATAGAAACTATTTTGTATTTTAGCAGAAATCATAAATAATTAAAATACATATATGTTAATAATACCAGTAAAAGAAGGTGAAAATATTGATAGAGCTTTAAAGCGTTATAAGAGAAAAACAAGAAATACGAAGCTGCTAAATCAATTGAGAGAGAATAAACAGTACACAAAAAAATCTGTAAAAAGAAGAAAACAAATAGGTAAAGCTTGCTATAAACAACATTTGCAAGAACAAGAAAATCAATAAGATGGACAGTTTTAAAATTTACAACAAGGCATTTAAACCAACTGAACAAGAAAAGGAAGAAGTTGTCGCGTTTTTGTTTCAGCATCTACAAGAATATGGCGATAAAACAGAAGATATCAGCAAATGTTTTGATTTTGCGGTAAAGGATTCTAAGGAAGGGCTAGGTGGATTTGTATTGATGCTTCATGAAAATGGAGAAATTAATGGAATCACAATCGTTAATAAAACAGGTATGGGAGGTTTTATTCCTGAAAACATACTTGTGTATATTGCTGTTCATGAAAATGCTAGAGGTAAAGGTGTTGGTAGAAAAATAATGAATAAAGCCATTGAATTGGCTGATGGTGATATTGCATTGCATGTAGAACCAAACAATCCCGCAAAACATTTATATGAAAAATTAGGTTTTGAAAATAAATACTTAGAAATGCGACTTAAAAAGCAACACTAAATGCTATGGCCATTTTAGATATTGTTGTTTTTGTGGTTTACATGATTACTGTATTGGGAATAGGGTTTTATTTTTTTAAGAAAAATGAAACCGTTAAGGACTACTATATTGGTGGTGGTGAAATGAGCAGTTTACATGTTGGATTATCTGTTGTTGCAACGGATGTTGGAGGCGGATTTTCAATTGGATTAGGTGGGCTTGGTTTCGTTATGGGGATTTCAGGTTCATGGATGCTATTTACGGGACTTATAGGCGCTTGGTTAAGTGCTGTTTTTTTAATTCCAAAAGTGGTGAAATTAGGAAATTTATACGGCTTTTTAACCTTTCCCGAATTTTTGAAGCATAGTTACGGAACTACAGTAGCTATGGTTGCCGGTATTATTTCTTTTATTGGATATTTAGGCTTTACTTCATCCCAATTTTTGGCAGGCGCAAAATTAGCAGTTGGAACATTTCCTTCTCTTGATTTGAATTCAGCTTTATTGATTATGGGAGGTATAGCGCTTGTTTATACTGTTTTTGGGGGTATGAAAGCTGTAATTTACACGGATACTTTTCAGTGGATAATTTTAATGGTTGGGTTAATATTTATAGGAATTCCTTTTGCATATAGCTATTTAGGAGGTTATGAAGCCATTGTTAAAATACTTCCTCAAAAATATTTTTCATTACAAAATGTTTCATTTGTACAAATAGTAAATTGGTTTGTAATTATAGTGCCAATTTGGTTTGTTGGAATGACACTTTATCAAAGAATATATGCTTGTAAAGATGAAAAAACAGCGAAAAAGGCTTGGTTTATAGCGGGACTTTTTGAATACCCAATTATGGCATTTATGGGTGTAATTCTTGGCTTATTTGCACGTGTAGCCGCGGCAAAAGGAGTTTTTATTTCTGATGGATTTGCAAGCGAAATAGGGATGGATCCTGAAATGGGAATGCCCTTGCTTTTAAAACATGTATTGCCGGTAGGACTTATGGGATTGATGTTATCTGCTTATTTTTCTGCAATAATGTCTACTGCAGATAGTTGTTTGTTGGCAGCATCTGGTAATTTTGTAACGGATATATTAGGGCTTAAACAACTTAATAAAAACAATATTAGAATTTCTCAAATTGTTACTTTTCTGGTTGGAGGAGCAGCAATAATTATTGCCACAACAATGCAAAGTGTATTAGAACTGATGCTTTTGTCATATTCCTTTATGGTTTCCGGACTTTTAATTCCTGTTTTAGGGATACTGTTATCAAAAAAAAGAAAACCTATTGCAGCCTTACTCTCAATGATAATAGGAGGGTCTTCTACATTGATTTTAACATTTATGGGTGTAGAAATTCCATATGGTTTCGATCCGATATTAGTTGGGATTTCACTATCTTTAGTAATGTATTTAGTCGTTAAAAAATAAACGAGAACAAAATTATTATGACAAACATATCAACTATTGAAGAAATAAATTATTTAACAAATTTCAGAAAAAAGTTACATCAATTCCCTGAATTATCAGGTGACGAGAAGCAAACAGCCCAAGCCGTTGTTGATGAATTAAAAGGATGTAATCCAACAACTATTATAACTAAACTTGGTGGGCATGGTGTTGCTGCGATCTTTAAAGGCCCTTTAAAAGGAGAAACCATACTCTTTAGAGCAGAATTAGATGCGCTTCCTATTCAAGAGGTAAATACATTTGAACATACCTCTCAGTATCCACAAATTTCACATAAGTGTGGTCACGATGGACACGCTACTATCCTAATAGGTTTGGCAAGAATGTTAAAGTTAAATCCTCTTTTAAAGGGAGAAGTTATTTTGTTATTTCAACCAGCAGAAGAAAATGGAAATGGAGCTAAAGCAGTTTTAGCCGATGAAAGATTTAAATCAATTAAACCCGATTTTGTTTTTGCTTTGCACAATGTGCCGGACTATGATAAAGGTGTTGTAATTGTGAAAAACAATTCATTCACGCCTTCAGTTACAAGTTTAAAAATTACTTTAAAAGGAAAAACTTCTCATGCTGCAGAGCCAGAAAATGGTATCAATCCCGATTTAGCTTTGCAAGAAATAATAGTTGCAATTAAAGCTTTAGCGGATACTAATGTCGATAGTGAAACATTTACGGTGGTTACAACCGTTTATGCTACTTTAGGATCTCAAGATTATGGAATTTCAGCAGATTATGCCGAACTGCATTTTACAATACGATGTTGGACAGCTACTCAATTGAAAAAAATTAAAGAAGTAAGTTCAATTATTATACAAGATATTAGTAAAAAGCATCAACTTAAACAGACGATGGATTGGATTTTTGAATTTGATTCAAATAATAATGATGATAAAGCCGTTGATTATATTGTAAAAGCTGCGGAATCCAATTCTTTTACAGTTATTGAAAAGCAAACGCCATTTAAATGGGGAGAGGATTTTGGAGCATTTACACAGCAATATAAGGGCGCCATGTTTGCCGTGGGTTCAGGGAAAGAAACACCAGCTTTACATAACCCAGATTATGATTTTCCTGATGAAATTACACCTTATGGAGTACAAATGTTTCATTCAATAATCAAATTAATTCATGCATAATTCAGTTATTCAAATAAGCAAATCAGCATTAAAAAATAATATAGATTTTATAAAATCATTAATCGATAAATCTGTAACTCTATCATCTGTTATAAAAGGGAATGCCTATGGACATAGCATTTTAGAAATGGTGCCTTTACTGCAGGAATTGAATGTCAATCACTTTTCTGTATATAGTTCATTTGAGGCTAGGCAAGTATTTAAAGTTGTAAAAAACGACTTTACAATACTTATTATGGGAGATATTAGTACTAGTGATGAGGATTGGATTATTGAAAACTCCATAGAATTTTTTGTTTTCAATATAAGTAGATTGGAACGAATGCTTTCAAAAGCAACGGAAATAAAGAAGATTCTAAATATTCATATTGAGATTGAAACTGGGATGAACCGAACTGGATTTAATCAAAAAGATTGGATTCAGATTATTCAGTTAGTGAAGGCTCATGAAGATTTTATTAAAG
>Ga0316188_10000429_pt1 | contig 17943 bp, 17 predicted proteins | sample Phiworburrow1_MG_FD_204933 | JGI IMG/M metagenome (GOLD analysis project Ga0316188, IMG submission 204933) | Coastal sediment microbial communities from Maine, United States - Phippsburg worm burrow 1 | ecosystem: Environmental > Aquatic > Marine > Coastal > Sediment | place: USA: Maine...
CGCTGGCGAAAAGGGTGGTAGCGACAGCGATCGTGAGGAGAGAGTGGGGGCGGCAAGTCATCTCAAGGTCTCCGGTCAAAGTACCCGGGCCCACGTGGGCAGGCGAGGCCGGCCCGTTGGCCGGCGACCGAGACTTTATGAGAATCGACTGCTGATGTAAATGAGAATCAATCGTATTTAGGTACAAGTCACGATGAAGCGCAGCGAAGGGGCAGCTTGCGCATTTCCAGGCACACCCACCCTCTCAGGCGGAAACTAAGGGGGAGGATGGCCGGGCAGGCATAGAAACAGGGAAACAGGGGACATTCCTATTTTCGCTTTCCGCGGAGTCCCGGCAACCCCAGGTTCCTTCGGAAACGGAAAATAGGAATGTCCCCTTTTCTTAATCGCGGAAATTCTTGAACTGCAGGGGCAGGCCGAGCTCGCCCTTCTTGATCAGCGCCATGGCTTCCTGCAGGTCGTCGCGCTGCTTGCCGGTCACCCTGACCTGGTCTCCCTGGATGGCGGCCTGGACCTTCATCTTCGAGTCCTTCAGCAGCCGCTGCACCTTCTTGGCAGCCTCCTGGTCGATGCCATGCCGCAGAGTGACCACCTGCCTGGCGGCGTTGAGGGTGATTTCCGGGTCCTTGGCTTCCATGCAGGCGGAGTCGATGCCGCGCTTGGCGACCCTGAGCGTCAGGATGTCGAGCATCTGCTTCAGCTGGAAGTCCACCTGCGCATGCAGCGTGACCGTGAAGTCACTCAGCTCGTACTTCGCACCGGTATCCTTGAAGTCGAAGCGTTGCGACACCTCGCGATTGGCCTGGTCGACCGCGTTGGTCAGTTCGTGATGATCGATCTCGGAGACGACGTCGAAGGAAGGCATGGCTTTGACTCCAATTGAACCGAGGCAGGGTCAGACCCCACTCTGACCCCTCTTGTGTGCCGCCTGATGCTTCAGCCGGGCTCGTTCAGCAGGCCGTCGATCAGGCTGCCGAACTCGCTGACGAACTCCTCGTAATGCGCGCCGGTCGCCGGCCCGCTGAATCCGGTGTGCGTGTAGCGGACCTTGCCGTCGCGGTCCAGCACCAGCATCGTCGGGTAGGCAAAGAATTTCTCGAGCTGCGGCAGGGCCTGCTGCACGGCACCGGGGGCGTAACTGCCCGCGATCAGGACCGGATAGTCGATCCGGAACTGGTCGATGAAGGTCCGGACCGACTTCGACGCCGAGCCGAAGTCGTCCGTGTACTCGAACATCAGCTGCACGACCTCCAGCCCGCGCGCGCGCCGCGGCGGCAGGAAATCGCGCAGGAATGCCGCTTCGTCATGGCAGTTCGGGCACCAGGTGCCGCCGATCGTGACGATCACGATCTTGTCGTGGAAACGGGAGTCGTCGAGCGAGACCGGCTTGCCGTCGACGTCCGGGAAGCTGAAATCGAGGCGCCCGGCGTCGGCCTTGACGGCGGTCAGCGTCGTTACGTCGGCGAGCTTCGCCTCGGCGTCGCGCCGGCCGGTGAGCTGCCTGAAGCCGCCCGTGCCTGAACGGAAATCCCCCTCCAACGTGCCTGCGGGAGTCAGCCGGGCCACGTACAGGTAGGCGCTGCCACCGTCGAAGCGCGACAGGAACAGGGTGTCGCCACGGGCCTCGCCGGCGATGTAGCGGTCGTCCCCCGATTCGCGCAGCACGGTGCCGGTGACCACGTTGCCCTGCTGGGTGATCTCGGCGATGCCGGAGCTCTCCGCGCCGGAGTCCGGGTCCCGGAATGTCAGCCTCCAGCGGCCGCTGAAGTCCGCGTTGTCCTTCGACGGCGTCGGGAAGAAGCGCCAGCTCACGCCGCGCTGGGCAACCATCGGGGTGGAGTAGGTCTCGCCCTTCGGCCGCAGGAACGTGACGTGGCCTTCCAGCTGACCGTCGATGAGCTGCGCGTCGAGCCGGTGGGGATAGCCGGGCATGCCCATGCTGATGATGCCGTCATGAATGGTGACGTCTGTGACCCTGGCCCGCTCCGGACCGTTGATCAACCACGCAGCGTCGTGGTTGCCCTCGCGGCCGATCTCCAGGCCGAAGGGCAGGTCGCCACCCTTGACTACCAGCACGGCACGCCACGTGCCGTAGAGGGACTGGTCGGGGCCGGCGCGGCCACAACCGACGAGCGCCAGGGAAACCAGTGCCAGCAGCGCCAGGCCTCGGGTCAGTATCTTCAGTGCAGGACGCCCCATCTTCATGCCTGCCACGCCGGTACCGGGAAGCCGTCGGCGCCTTCGCGCCAGGGCTCCCAGGCCAGGGCCAGCCGTCCGACCGCGATGTCCGACTTGCGCGGTGTCACGGCAACCGTTTCGAGCCGCACGGTGCCCGGGTCGAGACCCGCCGACAGCTCCGCACTCTCCGACTCCAGCTCCTTGTCGAGCGCCGCCCGTCGCTGGCGCAGCACCTCGAGGTTCTCGTCGGCGCGGTCGACGTCGCCCTTCTCGCCGAAGACCCGGCCCGCTGACCTGGCGGCGGTGCCGGCACGGCTTGCGGCGCTACGCTTGCCACCGAATATCGCGCTGAGCACCGACGCGCCGATGGAAACGGCGGTGTCGAGCTTGCGCTGCGAATACTGTGCCTGCTCGCGCTCGACCTTGTCCTCGGCACGGCGGATCTGGTCTTCCAGCGAGCGCAGCCTGGAGGCGTACTTGTCGCGCAGCTTGTCGACCTGCTCGTCGCGGCGCTCGCGCAGCGCATGCGCCATGCGGGAGCGGAAGTCTCCCTCGCTTTCGCCGGGCTCGGACACGAGCTGCAGCTCCGCACAGCGCAGCAGTTCCACTGCGCCATGCTGATAGAGGTGCGCCGCGAGCGACTTGCCCCAGTCGGCGTAGCTCTTCTGTCGCAGCGCGATGGCCGGCGGTTCGGCGAAGCCTGCGGATGGCAGTGGCTCGCTGCCGGCCACCAGATCTTTCGATTCCACTGCATCCGTCCATGAAGGCGCGCCATCGTCGTCGAAGGGCGCCAGCAGCGACATGTTGCGCCACGCGTCCAGCCCGGACCTGCCATCCACGTAATGCAGGCGCACGCTGGCGGCCAGTCGCGGGCGGTAACTGACCGTGCCGGTTCCCGGCTGTGCCGCCAGGAAGATCTCGGTCACGCCGGCCGGGACGATCGGCCGTGCGGGCGCCGCCGGGGCATCGGGCGCCGCCGCGCCGGGTCCCGCGCCCGCGGTTGCCGAAGCCCGGGCCTGCTGCTTGCGCTCCTGCATCAGGCGGGAGATCTCCGGCTGCGTCAGCGGCCCTCGCAGGTAAGACATGGCCCAGCGCGTCTTGAACAGCAGCGGTGCGTCGTCGTTGACGTTGCGCATCAGGAAGACGCGCTGGCCGATGCCAGCCATGAGGCGTTCCAGGGTCGGGCGGTCGAAGCCGGAGCCGGCCAGCGCGCTTTGCAGTCCGTCGATCACGCGCTCCTGGTCGCGCTGCGTCTGCAGGCGGCCGATGAACCAGGTCCCGGCGTTCGACAGGCCCTTGTAGTCGAGGTCCACGGGATTCTGCGTGGCCAGCAGCACGCCGACACCGAATGCCCGCGCCTGCTTGAGCAGGGTCAGCATCGGCAGCTTGGACGGCGGCATGGCGGTCGGCGGGAAGTAGCCGAAGATCTCGTCCATGTAGAACATCGCGCGCAGCGACGAGGTGCCCGACTGGACGCGCATCCAGGAGATCAGCTCGTTGAGCAGCAGCGTCACCACGAACATCCTTTCGGAATCGGACAGGTGCGCAATCGAGATCACCGCTATCCGCGGCTTGCCCTCGGGTGTGTACAACAGGCGCTGGATGTCGAGCGGCTCGCCGGTCAGCCAGGCGCCGAAGCCCGGCGAGGCCAGCAGGTTGTTGACCGCCATGGCGAGTTCGAGCCTGTCCTTCGCCGGATAGAAGGACTCGATGTCGAAGACGCCGACCTTCTCGAAAGGCGGCTTCTGGATGGCGCCGATCAGGCCCGCCAGGTCGAGCGACTGGCCGGCCTGCCAGGCGGTGCTGACAATCGACGACAGCAGGATGTGTTCGCGACTCTTGAGCGGGTCGGCGGCGATCCCGACCAGCCCGAGCAGTCCCGAGACGACGCCGGCGACCCTGTCCTTCAAGGCGGCCGGGTCCGCCGCCGCTCCCGACGGCGGCGCCAGCGACTTCAGGACGGACAGCGGCAGGCCGGTCTCGCTGCCGGGTGTGTAGATCGCGATGTCGACGGAGTCGCGAAAGCGCCGGATACGCTCGCCGTCCTCGCCCCACTCCGCGAGTCCCTTGCGCCAGGTCTCCGCCGTGCGAGCCGCATGCTCGTCGATCGAAAGGCCCTTGCGGGCGGCGTCGGCCGGGTCGACCCAGGGCCGGAAGTCCGCGGCTGCCAGGTCCGGGAAGCTGAGCAGCAGGTTGGCGATGTCGCCCTTCGGGTCGACGACCAGCGCCGGGATGCCGTCGAGGGCCGCCTCCTCGAGCATGGCGATGCACAGGCCCGTCTTGCCGCTGCCGGTCATGCCGACGCAGACTGCGTGGGTCGTCAGGTCCCTGGAGCTGTAGAGCAGCGGCTCATCGGCCAGCGCCTGCGTCGCCGGGTCGTATTCGCGCCCAAGGTAGAAGACGCCCAGTTTTTCGAAGTCCTGCATCGCCTGTCCCCGTATGACTCAGTAGTGCGGCAGTTTCAGTCCGGCAAAGACGGCCTCGACCTGCTCGCCGGAGCCGGCGCGCAGCGCCTGGTCGACGAGCTTGCGCGTCAGCTGCGGCGCAAACAATCGCATGAAATCGTACATGTAGGTACGCAATAGTCGCCCACGACGCACGCCCAGCCAGGTGACGTGCTCGGGGAACAGCTGCGAGCCGTCGATGGCTACGAGGTCGCTGTCTTCTTCCTCGTCGATGGCCATGCAGGCGACGATGCCGACGCCGAGCCCGAGGCGCACGTAGGTCTTGATCACGTCGGCGTCACGTGCGGTCAGCGCGACATCGAGCGGCAGGCCGGCTCGCTCGAAAATCTCGGGCAGCGAGGAGCGTCCGGAGAAACTGAAGACATAGGTCACCACGGGATGCCGGCTGATGTCCCTGAGCGTCGGCTTCTTCAACCCCGCCAGCGGATGGCCGGCCGGAACGATGATGTCGCGGTGCCAGCGGTAGCAGGGCATCAGCGCGAGCGCCGGAAAGAGTTCTTCCGAGCCGGTACCGATGGCGAAGTCCACACGGTCTTCCGCGGCGAGGTCGGCGATCTGCTCCGAGGTCCCCTGGTGCAGGTGAAGCTTGACGTCCGGGTACAGCTGGCGAAACTGCTTGATGATGGCAGGCAGGACGTAGCGTGCCTGGCTGTGGGTCGTGGCGATCGACAGCGAACCCTTTTTCTGGTCGCGAAACTCGTCCGACAGCAGGCGGATGTTGCGTGTCTCCTCGAGGATCCTGAGGGCGCGTTCGACGACCTTCCTGCCCGCTGGCGTGATCCGCACCAGGTTCCGGCCTTCGCGCTCGAAGATCTCGAAGCCGAGCTCCTCCTCCAGCAGCTTGACCTGCTTGCTGACGCCGGGTTGCGAGGTGTGCAACGCGCGCGCGGCCGCAGTGATGTTCAGGCCGTTGTCCACGACGGCGGCGAGGTAGCGCAGCTGGTGCAGTTTCATTGCGGCAGTATAAAGGGCTCAGACGCCCCTCTGACCCCTCTTGCCCGGTGCGAAGCCCGGCCCGCAGGCGCCGCAGGCCGGCATGACCCGACCGATGATCGCGGCGACGGCCGCATCGTCCTGGGGACCGATCGGACGGATCCTGGGGTCAGCCACGGTTACGGCTCGCGGTAGCCCTTGCCCAGCGTCTCAATTTCGACAACGAGGCCGTCTTCGAGCTTGATGCGGCGCATCAGCTTGTTGGTCCCCAGGTTGTAGATCCAGAACTCGACGGGCACGGGCACCAGGTCGTCGGAGAGGTAATAGGGGCGGCCGAAGCGCCACATGACGGGCCGACGCATGACCTCCGACCGCGTGATGCTGGTCGGCGGTCCACACAAGGCCAGCAACTTGTCGGCCGTATCTCCGTCGGTGATCAGCTTGTTACCGCAGCGAAAGGAGTCCGCCGCCGCGCCCTGCGAGAGGAGCGCGCCGGCGAGCATCCAGGGAATTGTTTGGCGCAAGGCTCTCATGCCCTAAGTGTACAGGGTCAGGCCTGAATGCCGGCTGAAGCGCCGGTTCCCCGGTCCTGCCGCCAATCTGGCGCGTAGGGGAGGGGCCGGCCAGGCGCTGCTGCCGCAATGGCCCCCGGGCCAGCTAGAATGCGAACCCCAGGGCCGATTAGCCAGCTCCCATGACCGTCTCCCGTGTCGATCGCAGCTTCGAGCGAAGGCTGGCCTCGCTGGTGAATTCCGGCGAGGCGGCCGTGCTGCAGGGCGGGCGCAAGGGGGTCGAGAAGGAATCGCTGCGGGTGACGCCCAGGGGACGTGTCGCGCAGACGCCGCATCCAGTGGCACTCGGCTCGGCGCTCGCCAGCCCGAACATCACCACCGACTATTCCGAGTCGCTGATAGAACTGATCACGCCCGCGTTCAGCGAGACCTGGGAGTTGCTGCAGTATCTCTGCGACCTGCACCAGTTCGTCTATCGCCACCTGGACGAGGAACTGCTCTGGGCGACCAGCATGCCCTGCGCGCTGGATGGCGACGCCAGCATACCGATCGCGCAGTACGGCAGTTCCAACATCGGCAAGATGAAGAGCGTCTATCGCATGGGACTCGGCCTGCGCTACGGCCGGGTAATGCAGGCGATTTCGGGCGTGCACTTCAATTACTCGTTCCCGAGCCATTTCTGGCCGGTCCTGCACCAGGCCTGGCAGGCGCGCGCGAGCGGGCAGACGTTCATCGACGAGGCCTATTTCGCACTGCTGCGGAACTACCGGCGCCACGGCTGGTTGATCCTGTACCTGTTCGGCGCCTCCCCGGCGCTGTGCAAGACGTTCTTCAAGGGCCGCGAAGTCCTGCCATCGTTGCAGGAACTGGACGAGAACACCTTCTATTCGCCGTACGCGACGTCGCTGCGCATGAGCGACCTGGGCTACCGCAACAAGAGCCAGGCCGACGTCGCCGTGTCCGTCAATTCGCTGGACGAGTACGTGCGCGACCTGTCGGCACTGATCGCGACGCCGAGCCCGGAGTACGCGAAGCTGGGCGTGCGGGTCGATGGCGAATGGCGGCAGCTGAGCGCGAACGTGCTGCAGATCGAGAACGAGTATTACAGCTTCATCCGGCCCAAGCGGACCACGCATTCGGGGGAGCGGCCCACCCGGGCGCTGGCGCGGGCCGGGGTCGAGTACGTCGAGATGCGTTCACTGGATGTGGGCGTGTTCGATCCCGTCGGCATCAACCAGAACAAGATGCGCTTCCTCGAGGCCTTTGCGGCGCTGTGCGTCCTCAAGGAGAGCCCGCCCATCGGGCGGTCGACTGAACAGGAGCTGGACGCGAATCACGTGCGCGTTGCGCGCCGCGGCCGCGAGCCAGGCCTGGCGCTGGACCTCGATGGCCGGCCGTACGGGTTGAAGGCCTGGGCCAGGCAGCTGCTGGAGGAGATGCGTGGCATCTGCGAGCTGCTCGATCACGGCGACCCGATAAAGCCCTACACGGCGGCGCTGAGCGTGCAGATGCAGAAAATCGACGATGTCAGCGTGACGCCATCGGCACGCCTGCTGAGGGAACTGGAGGTCGAGGGCGAGGCGTTTTTCCATTTCGCGCTCAGGATGTCGCGCCAGCACCGCGACTACTTCCGCGACCTTTATCCGCCCAAGCAATCCCAGCTCGACGTGTTTCGCGCCGAGGCCGACGAGTCGATTGAGGCGCAAAGACGCATCGAGGTCGCCGACGCGATCTCCTTCGACGAGTTTGTGGCCAACTGGTTTGCCAGTTGAGCTGACGGTGCCAGGCACAGGCCTGTGCCTGGCACCTCCTCGCGCGATCTCTGCCCAGCTAAGGATATCCCCTAGTATTTGACATATTGTACTTTCAATGACTTGTAGGTGTTTCCCCTACACAGCCTCAGATTTCGTGCCTATACTGAAGGCGCACCGCACGGGCCCCTCTTTCCCGTCGCCGTGCACCGGGGACTTATGGATACTGCAGAAGGTGGTCGCGCAAAAGGCCCGCCGAAGGGCGTCGTCCCTTCCGATGCGGCCAATGAGCCTGTCATGGAAGGATCGGGCCGGCCGGAGGGCTGGGATCCCTTCGAGGTCTGGCGCAAGCGCGTCCGGGATGTCCAGGACGAGCGTTCGGGTCGCAAGCCCCCCGATAACGGCTGACCGCCCGCAATCGGGGGAAAATTGAGCGCTGAACCGCCCGTCGATCCCAAGCGTTCATCGCCCGCGGCCGAACAGCTGGAACGCGGCTTCCCCTGGCTCCGGTTCCAGCCGCATCTCGAAAGCCATTATCAGCGGGAACAGCATGAGCAGGGCCTCCTGCAGCTGCGCATGAACATCGTCCTGGCGCTGGGCCTGGCGCTGACCTTCGTTGCAATGAGCCGCTCGATCGAACCCGCCCGGGCGGGTTACGTTGCGCTGTTGCGCTTCCTCGGCGTCATGCCGCCGCTGGCGATGCTGCTGGCCGCCACCTTCGTCCCGCGAGGCTGGCGCCTGTACCGAGGGCTGGCGAACATCCTGGCGCCGGTGGTCCTGCTGGCGATGGTGGCACTCGTGCTGGGTGCCGACCAGGCTGGTTCGGCGGCGATGTTTCCGACGCTGGTGCTGGCGACTATCTTCGCCTATTACCTGCTGGGGCTGTCGTTCTACGGCGCCGTGCTGACCAACCTGATCGCGCTGGCGGGATTCGTGGTGGGTTCCGCCTGGGCCGATATCCCGGCGAGCCAGACGGTGCACCAGTCCATGGTGCTGTTCTTCGGTAACGTGGTGGGCGCGACCGTTGCCTACAACCTGCAGAGCGCGCGGCGAACCGGCTGGCTGGAAGCCCAGATGCTGGCCGAGATGGCCGGGCGCGACGGGTTGACCGGAACCTACAACAGACGTCGCCTCGACGACCACCTGCGGCGCACCTGGCAGCAGGGCATCCGTGAGCAGTCGCCCATGGCGCTGCTGATGATCGACATCGATTTCTTCAAGGCCTACAACGATCGCTACGGACACCAGGCCGGCGACGAGGCGCTCAAGTCCGTGTCCAACGTCCTGGTGCGCAGTGCACGGCGGCCGCTCGATTTCGTGGCGCGCTACGGCGGCGAGGAATTCCTCGTCGTGCTGTACGACACCAGCCGCGACTACGCCGGCGAGCTTGCCCGCAATATCATCGAAGGCATCCGGGAGTTGAACATTCCCCATGCCTCGTCCGGCATCGCGCCAGTGCTGACCGTGTCGATCGGCGTCGCCTACGTGCAGCCGGTCGCCGGACGCAGTCCCGAGGGTTTCGTGCAGCTCGCCGACGAGGCGCTCTATGCTGCCAAGCACCGCGGGCGCAATGGCGTGCATGTCATGGAGTCGGAGTACGAGCAGTTGCGCACTGGCTCGTTCCACGTCGACGGCAACTGACGCTTCGCCGGAGCCACGCCCTGCTGGCGGCGCGCCAGCCCGCGCAGTCGCGTGTCGGGGGTTTTTCGCCCTCGTTCGCCCGGCAAGGCAGAGCCTGACCCCGAACCTCAGCCGGCGATGAAGACGCGGCGGTTGCCCCAGGCGATCTCGTGGATCGAGCTCATGTACAAGTCGGACAGGCTGGCGGGCGTCAGCACCTGTTCACAAGGGCCAAAGGCCCAGCGCCCGTCGCCGTGCAGCAGCAGCGCGTCGTCGGCGAAGCGGGCCGCCAGCGTCGCATCGTGCAGGCTGGCGAGCACCGTCCCGCCGGCGTCGGCGCGCTCGCGAAACAGCTGCAGTACGCCGAGCTGGTGCTGGGGATCGAGGTGATTGGTCGGCTCGTCCAGCAGGCAGGTGGCGGGGTCCTGCGCCAGCAGGGTGGCAACCGCCAGGCGCCGCCGCTCGCCGCCGGAAAGCGTCTCGACCGAGCGGCCCTCCAGGCCGCCGAGGTCCACTTCGCCGAGCCGCTGTCGCGCAATCGCGATGTCGCGGGAGTCCTCCCAGCGCCAGAAGTCGATGTGCGGATGCCGCCCGATCAGCGTCGTTTCCAGCACGGTGACCGGAAAGGGATCTTCCGCCGCCTGCGGCAGCAGGCCGAGGCGCCTGGCGCGCTCGGCGGGCGGCCAGGCCGGCAGCGGCTTGCCATCCAGCAGGATCGTGCCGCGGGCCGCCCCGCGCAGCCCGGCCAGCGTGTGCAGCGTCAGGGTCTTGCCGGCGCCATTGCGACCGAGCAGGGCCACGAACCGGCCGGGCTCCAGCGACAGGCTCAGGGACTCGACCAGCAGGCGTCCTGCGACCGCGACGTCGAGTTCGGCGCAGCTCAGCATGCCGTTCAGTCGGCGGCGATCGCGGTGATGGACAGCAATTCGCCGTCCTGGGATTCGTAGGAGATCTCGATGGAACGGCAGCAGACCGAACAGTCCTCGTAGTAGCTCTGCGAGCCGGCGGACAAGTCGAGCATGACCGGGATGGTCTCCCAGCAATGCGGACAGGTGATGTCGCAGGCTTTCTCGAGATCGGTCACGAAGGGTTTCCCTAGGGCTGCAGCCGGAGGTGATGCCAGGGGCCGGCCTGGAAAGTCCCGCCATCGGCCGCTGCCAGATCGCGGGTCCAGCGGGCGCGATCATGGAGGCGGTGTTCGCCCTCGACCCACAACTCGACGGCGTCGATCCACAGCCGGTAGCCGCCCCAGTGGGCCGGCCGCGGCACGTGAAAATCGGGTTCCTGGTCGTCGGCGGGCGCGGTCAGCGGGTCGGGCGCGCCGAGGCGGGATGCCAGGTCCCGCAGCTGGCCGGCCAGCGCTTGCCGCGAGGCGATCGGCTGGCTCTGCTGGCTGGCGCAGGCAGACAGCCGGCTGCGCCAGGACCGGGAGGCAAAGTAATCGTCGCTTTCGCTGGCTGGGCAGCGGACCACCACCCCCTCGACCCGCAGCTGGCGATACAGCGTGTCCCAGTGAAACACCGCGGCCGCCCGCGGCCTGGCGCCGAGTTCGCGACCCTTGCGCGAGTCGTAATTCGTATAGAAGACCAGGTAACCGGGCTGGGGCACGATGTCCTTGCACAGCACCACCCGGGCCGAAAGCCGCTCGTCGTCGCCGACGGTCGCCAGTACCATGGCATTGGGATTGGGCTGGACCTGCTCGTCCCAGGCCTGGGCCAGCCATGTCGACGCCAGTGGCATCGGGTCCAGCGGCAGCGGGTCCGGCAGGTTCTGCAAGGGTCTGCGCATGGCACGATGTTACCGGTTGGACTCGGGCTGCGTCACTCCGGGTAACCGCGGATTCGTGGTGCGTGCTGCAGAGTTTCCCTGGAGGCCAGTTCGCGCTAGCTTGCGCACACCATGCAGCACGTCATCGTCAACGGGGCCAGGATCGCCTGCGAAGTCACCGGGCAGGGCCCCGGGCTGTTGCTGCTGCACGGGCTCGGCGGCAGCCGGGACGACTGGAACAGGCAGCTTCCGGCGTTTTCACGACATTACAGGGTCATCGTCCCCGACCTGCGCGGCTTCGGCGACAGCGAACGGCAGGAGCCGTACACGATCCAGCAGCATGCGCGTGACGCGGCCGAATTGCTGTCGGTGCTGGGAATGCCGAAGGCCCACGTCATCGGCCTGTCCATGGGCGGGGCGATCGCGATGGAGCTGGCACTGGCGCAGCCGCAGCGCGTCGCGTCCCTGGTGCTGGCCAATACTGCGCCCAGTTTCGAACTGCACGGCTGGCAGCGCCGCTACCTGGCCTGGTCGCGGCTGTCGCTGGCCTTCCTGTTCGGTGTTGGCGGCGTGGCCCGCTTTCTCGGCAAGGCCGTGTTCCCCGCCCCGCACCAGGAACGCCTGCGCCAGAGGCTGATGCACCGCGCCAGCCAGACCAGTCGCTGGGTCTATATCGCCTCGATCCGCTCACTCGTCCGCTGGAATGCCGAGGACCGGCTGGGGTCGATTGCCTCGCCGACGCTGGTGATCGGCGCCGAACACGACTTCACGGACATCCACGAAAAGCGCCGGTGGGCAGCGCTGATTCCCGGCGCGCGGGTCGTCATGCTCCCGGGCAGCCGGCACCGCTCCGAGCTCGATGCGCCGCAGGCCTTCAACGAGGTCGTCCTCGGATTCCTCGACGCCCCGGCGAATCCGTGAAGCTCGCGGTTGCGGTGCCGTCGCCGGCCCGCTAAAACGGTAGCTTCGCCAACGGGAAACACACCCATGGACCTGAGCGCGTTACGCGACCGTCTGACCCGCATCGACACCGAATTGCTGCAGCTCGTCGCCGAGCGTCAGCGGCTCTCGCAGGATATCGCCCGGGTCAAGCGCTCGACCGGCCATCCAACCCGCGATTACGCGCGCGAACGCGACGTGCTGCTGAACGCCCGGGCGGCGGCCGAGCGACTCGGAGTCCCGCCGGCCGTGGCGGAGCAGATCCTGCGGCTGCTGATCCGTTCGTCGCTGACGACCCAGGAGCAGGCACTGGTCGCCGCGGAGGGCCATGGCACGGGCAAGCGCGCCTTGATCATCGGCGGCGCCGGCAAGATGGGCCGGTGGTTCGCCGACTTCCTGGCCTCGCAGGGATTCTCCGTCGAGATCGCCGATCCTGGCGGCGTGCCGCCCGGATACGCCCATCTCGAGGACTGGCGGGTCTCGGCGCTCGACCAGGACCTGATCGTCGTGGCAACGCCGCTTGGCGTCACCGGTGGCGTGCTCGAAGAACTTGCCGCACGCAGGCCGCCGGGCCTCGTGTTCGACATCGGTTCGCTCAAGACACCCTTGCGCTCGGGGCTGGAAGCACTCGTCGCGGCGGGCGTCAGGACGGCGTCTCTCCACCCGATGTTCGGCCCGGACACGGAGCTGTTGTCGGGACGGCACGTGCTGCACGTGGATCTGGGCGACCCCGTCGCGGTGCGCGAGGGCCAGGACCTGTTCGCCCCGACCATGGCTGCGCAGGTCGTCACGACACTGGACGACCACGACCGGCTGATCGCCTACGTGCTTGGGCTGTCCCACGCAGTGAACATCGCCTTCTTTACGGCACTGGCCGAGAGCGGGGAGGCCGCACCGCGGCTTGCCCGGCTGTCGAGCACGACCTTCGACTCGCAATTCGACGTGGCTTCGCGGGTTGCCGCCGAGAGCCCGGCCCTGTATTTCGAGATCCAGCGACTGAACGAATATGGCAGCGAGTCGCTGGATGCGCTGGCGGCCGCGGTCGAGAGGCTGCGGCAACTGGTGGCGAGCGGCAACGAGGCCGGGTTTGCGGAACTGATGCTCAAGGGACGGGCCTACGTCGAGGGCCGGGCGGCGGTGCGCGCATGAACGACTCCAGCCCACGGCCTGTCACCGATCCGATCGAGGCCCTGCAAGCGGAAATCAAGCGCTTGCACGCGGAGGCGGGTCGCAACGTCAACCTCTTCAGGCGCATGCTGGACCGGGAGCTGGCGATACTTGAAGCGCAGACCCTGCCTGAGCTGCTCGGCGTCATCGTCGACGGCTTGCGCTCTTCTCATGGGGTCGAGTCCGTGACCCTGGTGGTACAGGACCCCCAGCACGAGATTCGACACCTGTTGCTGGGCGACGGGCACATGCCGGACGCCTTTGCCGGAGTCGTCTTCGTTGACAGCGTGGTGATGCTGGCCCCGCAGATGCGCTCACTGGTGCGGCCGTGGCTGGGTCCGTACGTCGGTTCGGATCATCAGCTCTTGTTTCCCGGTGCCGAGGGCCTCGCCAGCGTAGCCATCATGCCGCTCATCCGCGGGCGGCAGCTGGTCGGAAGCCTGAATTTCGGCAGCGTCGATGCGCAGCGCTTCACGGCCGCCCATGGCAGCGACTTTCTCGGCCGTCTTGGCATGATCACCGGTCTGGCGATCGACAATGCCTGCAACCGCGCACGCCTGATGCACGCCGGATTGACCGACTACCTGACCGGCTGGCACAACCGGCGCTACCTGCACTCGCGGCTGCGGGAGGAGATCGCCAGGTCGCAGCGCCAGGGTACGGCAACCGCGCTACTCATGATGGACCTGGACCGGTTCAAGGAAATCAACGACAACTGCGGGCATCTGGGCGGCGACATCGTGATCCGCGAGGTTGCCATGCGAATCGATGGACAGATCCGTGTCAGCGACGCGGCCGCCCGCTTCGGCGGCGACGAGTTCGCAGTTCTCCTGACTGGAGCGGGCCTCGACGAGGCACGGCTGATCGCCGACCGTATCATCCACGCAGTGTCCGCCTCGCCAGTGGACCTTGGCTCCGGCGTGACGCGAACGGTGACACTTTCCATCGGCATCGCCGTGACGGCACCCGGCGCCACGGCCGGCGACCTGAAGTCGCGTGCCGACAAGCTGCTGGCCGAAGCCGACGCTGCGCTGTACAGGGCAAAGTCGGCCGGCCGCAATCGCATCGAAGTCGCCAGGTGAGGTCGCCGTGAACAAGTCCCGGATCGCGGCAGCCGGCGCCGTAGTCGTTGCCCTGGTTGGCACGGTTCTATTCCTGCGGGACAAACCGACCGCCGGGCCGGCGCAACCGGCGGCGACGGCTTCGATGCCCGCCTACGTGGGCAGTGCGGCCTGTGCTGGCTGCCACGAAGCGGAATATGCTGCCTGGCACGATTCGCAGCATGCCCAGGCCATGCAGGAGGCGACGCCGACGACGGTGCTGGCCGACTTCGGCGATTCGCAATTTTCCAAGGCGGGTGTGGCGTCGCGCTTCTTCCGCGACGGCGAGGCGTTCAGGGTGCACACCGATGGCCCCGGCGGTGCGCTGCAGGACTTCACCGTTCGCTACACCTTCGGCCTCTACCCGTTGCAGCAGTACCTGGTCGAGTTTCCACGCGGGCGTCTGCAGTCGCTGACGATCGCCTGGGATTCGCGTGCGGCCATCGCGGGTGGCCAGCGCTGGTTTCATCTCTACCCTGACCAGGACGTCCGCGCGGGCAATCCGCTGCACTGGACCGGCATCGACCAGAACTGGAACTACCAGTGTGCGGACTGCCACTCGACCAACCTGCGCAAGAACTACGACGCGGCGAAGGACAGCTTCGACACGACCTGGTCGGAAATCGACGTGGCCTGCGAGGCCTGCCATGGCCCGGGCGAGGCGCACGTCGCCTGGGCGAAGCAGGGCGGCGGCGGTTCCGGCGACGGACTGACCGCCAGGCTGGATGAACGGCGCGGGGTCAGCTGGCTGGTCGATCCGGCCACCGGGAGCGCCAGCCGATCGGCACCGCGCGGCACGTCCACGGAGATCGAAGTCTGCGCGCGCTGCCATTCGCGTCGTGGCCAGTTCTCGGACGTCCACGCGGCGGGCCAGCCCTTGCATGATGCCTACCGGCCCGCCCTGATCGAGCCGGGCTTGTACTGGCCGGACGGCCAGATGCGCGACGAGGTCTACAACTACGGGTCTTTCCTGGCCAGCAAGATGGCGTCGAAGGGCGTGACCTGCTCGGACTGCCACGACCCGCATAGCCAGGCGCTGAGGGCGCCCGGCAACGGCGTCTGCGTGCAGTGCCACCTGGCACAGAAGTTCGACGCGCCGACGCACCACCATCATGCGACGGGCAGCGACGGTGCACGCTGCGCCAGCTGCCACATGCCGGCCACGACCTACATGGTCGTCGATCCCCGTCACGACCACAGCTTCCGCCTGCCGCGACCCGACCGCTCCGTCAGCCTCGGCGTGCCAAATGCCTGTGGCCAGTGTCATGCCGCGAAGGGCGCCCAGTGGGCGTCCGACGCGGTCCGGTCCTGGTATCCGCAGCCTAAGCCGGGTTTCCAGGACTTCGCCGAAACCTTCGCCGCGGCAGATGGCGGCGACGGCCGTGCCAGGCCGTCGCTGATCGCACTGGCCGAGGATCCGGCGCAGCCAGGCCTGGTGCGTGCGAGCGCGCTGTGGCGGCTGGCGCAGGATCCCCGCCCGGACATGCTGCCCGCTGTGAGCAAGGGGCTGAACTCACCCGACCCGAACGTGAAGGTCGCCGCGATCGACGCACTGGCAGGAGCCGACCCGTCGCTGTTGCTTGCGCAGCTGCCCAGGCTGCTCGGCGACCCGATCCGCCTGGTGCGTATCAGTGCCGCGCGGGCGCTGGCCGGACCGGCGGAGTCGCAGCTCGACGCCGCCCAGTCTGCGGCGTTCACGGCGGCGCTCTCGGAATACGTCGACGCACAGAACTTCAACGCCGACCGGCCCGAGGCGCATGGCAACCTTGGCCTGCTGCACGCGCTGCGCGGGGACCCCGCGACGGCCGAGGCCGAATATCGTGCCGCGCTGGCCATCGATCCGACCTTCGTCGGCGGCTGGGTGAACCTGGCGGACCTGCTGCGGGCGACCGGCCGCGAGGGGGAGGCGACCGCCGCCCTGCGCGAGGGACTGAAGGCGTCGCCGGGCAACCCGGCGCTTCGGCACGCCCTGGGGCTGTCGCTGGTGCGATCCGGCGACACGGCCGCGGCACTCGAGGAATTCGAAGCGGCTGCGACCGCCGCCCCCGACAATGCGCGCTACGCCTACGTGTACGCCATCGCGCTGTATTCGGCCGGCAAGGTGGATCCGGCGCTGGCGGTCCTGGATGCCACGCTGAAGCGGCAGCCGACGAACCACGACGTGCTGCTGGCGCTGTCGAGCATCAGCCTCGAGGCCGGCAGGCGCGAGGACGCGCTGCAGTACATCGCGAAGCTCGTTGAGGCCTACCCCAACGATCCACAGGCTACTCAGCTCCTGCAATCCATGCGCTAGAGGGTGGTGTCTCCATGCGAACCCTGGTGACCGGCGGAACGGGTTTTATCGGCCAGCTCTTGTGCCCGCGACTGAGCGGCGCCGGGCACGAAGTGGTGATCCTGAGCCGCCAGTCGAATCCCCGCCTGCCGCGCGGGGCGCTGCGCGCCGTCAGCAGCCTTGATGAACTGGATGTCAACGAATTCGGCGGCGTGATCAACCTGGCGGGCGCGCCGATCGCCGACCTGCGCTGGACGCCAGCCCGCAAGCGGCTGTTGTTCGACTCGCGGATCGGCACGACTGCGAAGCTGGTCGAGTGGCTCGGTGACGCCCGGGGCAGCCCACCTGCGCTGGTTTCCGCCTCTGCAGTCGGATACTACGGGGCGCAGGGCGATGAACCGGTCGTGGAGACGACGCCGCCCGGCACGGGTTTCGCCCATGAGCTGTGCGTCGCCTGGGAACGGGAGGCGATGCAGGCGAAGTCCCACGGTGCGCGGGTCTGCCTGGTACGCGTCGGCGTGGTGATGGACGCGGGCGGCGGAGCGCTCGACAAGATCCTGCCGCCGTTCAAGCTCGGCCTTGGCGGGCGGCTGGGCTCCGGCAAGCACTACTTTCCCTGGATCCATCGCGAGGACATCGCCGCGATCTTCCAGTGGCTGCTGGAGAGGCCCAGCGCGAGTGGTCCCTACAATGCGAGCGCGCCGAATCCGGTTACGAATACGGAGTTCACGATCGCGCTGGGCAAGGCTCTCGGGCGACCGGCCATCCTGCCGATGCCCGCCGCTGCGATGCGCCTGTTGTTCGGTGAGGTGGCTGACGAACTGCTGCTCATGAGCCAGCGCGTGCTGCCCAGGCGGCTTCTGGACGAAGGCTTCGAGTTCAGGTACCCGCGGCTCGAGCAGGCGCTCGCGGCAATCTTTAGCCAGGGAAGCTGACCGCCGGAAAAAGGGGACTGTCCCCTTTTCTTGTCACGTCTGGCAGACGGGGCAGTAGTAGGTCGAGCGCTGGCCCATGACGGCGTGCCGGATGGGCGTGCGGCAGCGCCGGCAAGGTTCGCCGGCGCGTTCGTACACGAACAGCTTCTGCCGGAAGTAACCCGGCATGCCATCCGCGTTGACGTAGTCGCGCAGCGTCGTGCCGCCCACGGCGATCGCCTCGGACAACACTTCGCGGATGGACGCGGCGAGCGCCTCCATCCGGACGCGGCTGACCCGCCCGGCCTGCGTGCCCGGCCGGATC
>Ga0316188_10000430_pt1 | contig 17937 bp, 15 predicted proteins | sample Phiworburrow1_MG_FD_204933 | JGI IMG/M metagenome (GOLD analysis project Ga0316188, IMG submission 204933) | Coastal sediment microbial communities from Maine, United States - Phippsburg worm burrow 1 | ecosystem: Environmental > Aquatic > Marine > Coastal > Sediment | place: USA: Maine...
TGATTCAAATACAGCCATTTTGGATTATGGAGATGGAAGTTGCGATGATCAGGCTGTCATTTTTATCAATGATCAGGAATTCGAAATAAACCTTCATCATTTTGGTTCAAGAAGGATACATTAAATAATATAAAACAAAAAAGCACCCTGATAAGCTTTGCTTCATCAGGATGCTTTTTTGTTTTATAATAATTCGATCAATTAGGGCTTTCCCATTTTAAGTTCATGACCCATTTTTTCTTTTTTCGTTTTTAGGTAATTTATATTGTATTTATTAGACTCTATCTCTAGTGGAATATTATCTACTATTTCAAGACCATAGCCCATTAATCCGGTTCTTTTTTTAGGATTATTTGATAATAATTTGATTTTTTTAACGCCAAGGTCCCTTAGGATCTGTGCTCCGATCCCATAATCTCTTTCATCTCCTTTAAATCCAAGTTCAATGTTTGCTTCAACCGTATCCATCCCTTTTTCCTGTAAATTATAAGCAAGTAATTTATTTATCAGGCCAATTCCTCTCCCTTCTTGATTCATATATACTACCACTCCTCTTCCTTCTTTTTCGATCATTTTCATAGAAGCTTCCAATTGCTGACCACAATCGCATCTGCAAGAGCCAAAAATATCTCCAGTAACACAAGAGGAATGAACTCTGACTAAAATAGCTTCATCAGGACTCCAAGTCCCTTTGATCAATGCCAGATGTTCTTGGCCTGTCGTTTTTTGTCTAAAGGCAATGAGTTTAAAATGACCGTTTTTTGTAGGAAGATCCACATCGACTAAACGCTCTATCAAACTTTCATTTTTTAAACGATATTCTATAAGATTCTCAATAGAAATAAGTTTTAATTTAAATCGATCTGCAATTTTACGCAGCTCGGGAAGGCGTGCCATACTTCCATCTTCATTCATGATCTCGACGATAACGCCGGCTGGTTCAAAACCTGCTAATCGAGCCAGATCTATTGCAGCTTCTGTATGACCGGCTCTTCTTAATACTCCTCCGCTTTTAGCTCGTAATGGGAATATATGGCCTGGTTTTCCTAATTCTGATGCTTTTGTATTTGGATCGATCAGTGATTTTATAGTAAGGGACCTGTCAGATGCAGAAATCCCTGTCGATGTGTTTTTGCTGATTAAGTCGACAGAGACAGTAAACGGCGTTTCATATGCGGCAGAATTTTCAGCTACCATTAAATCCAGACCTAACGCGTTACATCTTTCTTCAACCAAAGGAGCGCATATTAGTCCTCTTCCATGGGTTGCCATGAAATTGATCATTTCTGGGGTCACACAATTTGCGGCAGCAACAAAGTCTCCCTCATTTTCGCGACTCTCATCATCTACAACAATAACAATTTTTCCGGCTTTTATTTCTGCGATCGCTTCTTCAATAGAATCCAATCTTATATCCTTTGTCATACCTTTATTTCAGTTTGCAAAGTTAATTCAATTTTATTTGTTAGCCCTCAGAAGAACCAATAATTACATTTTCTAAAATATGGGTTGATTTCTCCCAATTAAAATGACTAACTACAAATTCATAGGCATTTTCTGCTAATACTTTAGCTTCATTTTCGTTCTTAAGAAGATAAACGATCTGATTTGCAAATTCATCCGCATTTGTTGCGATGAATATTTCTTTTTTATTTTTTGCTCCTAAAGCATTATTCGCTAAAGGACTTGTTATAGAAGGGATTTTTGTTGCCATCGCTTCTAATAGTTTATTCTGCAATCCACTACCTAATCTTAAAGGAGCAACAAATAATTTTGCCGACCAATAAGCTTCACGAATATCATCCATCCATCCGCTAATAATAATGGAGTCTGATTTAAGGGCTTCAATTTTATGATGAGGTGTTGCACCTGCAATTAATAATCTGCTATCAGGAAGCTCTTTTAATACGAGCGGAAAAATTTCTTTTGCCAAAAAAAGAGCAGCATCAACATTTGGGATATATGACATATTACCTGAAAAAAGCAGGTCATATTTTTTTTCTTTCTCTAAAGGATAGAAAAAACTGGCATCCAGGCCATTTGGAACGATGGTAATATTATTTCTACTCTCATGCCATATTTCATTTCGATCCTGCTCTGAAATAATCGTGTGATACTCAAAATAATCATAGATAAGATTTTCATATCTAAGTAATCGCTTTGCCTCTGATTCGTAAATAAATTGAAAAATTTTGGATACATTTTTCACCCTTCTTTCCATCCCTTTGGAGAAAGAGTCCATGTAATCCAATGTTTTTGGAATATGATGTTTGCTTTTTATATACTCACTCGTTCTGATCAATTGCGCATAGAGATGATCAGGCTTAAAGTCTGAAATCAACTTATCGACTTTCTTTTGTGCTTTTTTCTGATAGAAATAAGAAACCTGGAATGGTAAATTAGAGAAGAGGTTAAAAAACAGATTTATAAGAATTTTAACAGGACTTAGTTTAATAAATTCGACACGGGAACAGATTTTTTCTAATTCTGTCTTTGCATTTGCTGGTACAACTCCATCATATAAGCAACAAAGAAGGATATCATGATTTTTCGAAAGTTCTTTAACCTGATGATAAATCCTAAGCTTGTCTCCTTTTTCTAGAGGGTAGGGGATTCGGGAAGCAATTACAAAGATCTTCATAAATAATCAGGAGGTGATTTTACCCGGATTAAAAATGGGTTTTGATAATAGTTCTTCATAAAATGAAATAAGCATTTCAATAATTCTTTTTTCATTGTAATCACTTTCAGCAAGAGCTCTTGCATTTAGTCCCATTTTATTGATATTCTGTAAATCCTCATTGAAATAGTTAATCGCTTTTATAAAATCATCTACTTTATTAGCGATCCAAATATTCTTTTTGTTTTTATAATGCAAACCTTCTGCTCCCACAGCAGTGGATATGATTGCCTTTCCTAAGGCCATGCCTTCTATTATTTTAACCCTGATCCCTCCTCCGGATAATAGTGGAACGATCATTATCGAATTGGAATTGATAAAATTTTTGGCGTCTTCAACCTCTCCTACAATATGCACATTCGGAGATTTTCTTTTATAAAAATCTTCCGGCATATCTCTACCGGCAAGATAAAAATGTGATTTTGGAAATACTTCATTTATTTTCGGCCAAATCTCATCTAAGAACCAGTTCAGACCTTCAATGTTCGGTGTCCAGTCCATCGAACCAAGATGAAAGAAATTTAATTGAGGGTTTTCATTCAAAACGGGTGTGTAGACATCCAAATTGATCCCGAAAGGAATAATAAGTTTTGGTTTTTTGGAGCCTAGTTTTTCAAAGTCAATGGCATCCCTTCTGCTTATTGCCGCGATACCATCAACCTGGTTTAAAATATCAAGCTCATAATTTTTTAACTGATGAGCAAGTAAATTTAAATAAGCTCTTTTGGCCACATTACCGGATTGACGGGCAAGACGTTTCCAAATGATAAACTCTAAATTATGCGAACGTAAAACGATCCGGGCATTTGAATGGGCTCGTATCGAATTTAAATAAGGCGTCATAAAGAGGCTTTCTAAATGAACGATATCATATTCATTTTTCTCCAATTCTTCTTGTAATTTAAAATCGAAATCAGCGGAGAAGAAACGGCTGATATTATAAGAATCCTGAGTTATTAAACTGGAAAATGCATCAACTATATTTAATGATGTATCGACAAAAACACTTTCAATATTCGTTTTTTCGATAAAATCTTTTGGAATGAGTTTTTTTATAAAAGGATGTTTATGTGTTTCTATCGTAAGGATTTTTAAATCGATCCCTGCATTCAAAAGCCCCTGTGAAATATTTAGTATAGCAAGACATCCCCCATCTTTAGCAGGATAAGGTGATTTATGACACAGTTGAAGTACTCTCATTATCCTTTTTTCTTTTTTTAAATAAGTCAATAATTGGATTTAATAATTGCTTATAAAAATCTTTTTCCAATACAGATGAATCATTGATCGCTTTATAGGTCAAAAATATAGCAAAAGGGGTTAAAACCATAATTCCAAGCCACATTCCTAACCAGGGTGAAGCCACATCTGTTTTCACCATTTTTTCACCTGCGGTACTACTGATATGAAAAATCAAAAAGAAGAGAATTGAAAAAACAACAGGGAAACCGAGCCCTCCTTTTCTAATAATGGCTCCTAAAGGTGCACCAATAAAAAACAATACAATACATGCAAACGACAGCATTAATTTCCGATGCCATTCTATTTTATATCTGTTTATATAGCGTTGTCGGGTTAAAAATTCTTCTTCGGAACGATTAATATAATTTCTATTATTTCGAGTTAAATTTTTCGCAGCTTCTATCAGTCTTAAATGAGCTTCATCTTGAAAAAAGGTGTAAAAACTAGAGTCGGGGAGTGTATCATCCGAGTATAGGCTTTGATTAACAGCCTTACTTTTTATTCCTAATTCCTCCTCCTCATTGATAATTAAAGAATCAAGATTTAGTCTATTTGGAGACCTCACATATAAAAACTTATTTATATAGGATTTATATTCCTCAGACCTTGAGTCATATTTCTTTTCCAATGAATCCTCCATTAATTGAATCTGCTTTATATTTAGCATTTCATAATACTGACTGAATAACTCATCATCCGTTTTATTGAAATCAAAATTAGAAAGGTCAATTCTTAATACTAGTTTTTTAAAATCACTACGCAATAACTCGAAAGTATTATCAGCCTTTTTCGGTAATTTTTTAAACTGACTATCTTGATATTCATAGCCATCATATAAGGTCAGGATCATGTTTCTTCCATCCCCAGATTCCATCATACTACCCCATTTTGCTCTTATGACCTTATTGTTACCCGGTTCTTCAGCAGAATGGAAGTAGATCAATACTCCTTCCAGGCGATCGTGTTCAGTGTCATTTTTCCGAACTCTAATACTTACCCCATTTAATCCATTATAGAAAGCATCGTTTTTTAGATTAAGGGTGGGTTTTTTACGAGTTATATCCCAAATGAGCGATCTCAATTTTAAATTGGCAACAGGCCAAACATTATTTAAAAAAACAAATTCTCCGGCAGCTGTAAGTACAATTAAAAAGATCATCGGGCGCATAATCTTCATCAATGATATACCCGAAGATTTCATTGCGGTAAGTTCAAAGTTTTCGGCAAGGTTTCCGAAGGTCATTATTGATCCAAGCAAGATTGCGAGCGGAATAACGATTGGAACGATAGTAGCGGAAGAATAAATTAAAAATTGAGCTATAATATACCATGGCAGTCCTTTTCCCATTATATCGTCCAGATATAAAAAGAAATTCTGCATAACCATTAAAAACAGCACGGTAGCAAAAGCCAGAATAAACGGCCCTATATAAGTTCCTATAATTACTTTGTAAAGCTTCTTCAATTTTTACTACACTTATCGGTGTAAAGCTACTAAGAAAAACAAAGATGTTGGTACAAATTACAGACCAAGAATATGCTTAAGTTCAGAGATTTGAGATTCCCAAAGTTTTTCAGCGCTATCCATTTCGTCTGCTTCTGAAAAATCAGTAATTATTAATGCAGTTTCATTCGTTAAATTATCAACTTCAATTTTAAATTCAAAGTAAGAATCTTCGTTTTCATCTATATTATCTTCATCATCAATCCATTGAAATTTAGCGGATTCATCCTTCCTTTTATTAATTAATTTTGCTTTGGTTTCTTCTCCATCCCAAAAGAAAGTATAAATATCATTTCTAATATTTACATCATCAGAAAACCATTCGGATAATCCAGAAGGAGTAACGAGAAAATTATATAGGATTTTAGGTGAGGTATTTACAATAAACTCAAGTTCGTATTTCTGTTTTTCCATAGGTTCAATTTTCATAACGGCTTTCTGCATCGGCTAAATATATAAAAAAAATGCTTAGTAAATAGGTAAAGTAGGTCATTGAAAAATTAAAATTATTCCTTTATAATATAAGAAAAATAGATGGAAAAATAGTTGAATATTAATTTTTATCAATAGCTCTTGATGTTTATATTTGCGCCCGCATTTAATAAAGAATTTTTTAGATTTTTTATTTCCGGCGAGGTAGCTCAGCTGGTTAGAGCGCATGATTCATAATCATGAGGTCGAGGGTTCAAGTCCCTCTCTCGCTACAAAATGACTAAAGGGGGCTTCGGCCCCCTTTTTTTTGGAATAATTTCATACTCACCCCTTAATTTCCTATATAGAATTTAGTAGTAAAATTGATATAAATAAAAAGCCGCTTCAGAATTTTGAAGCGGCTTTTCAACTATAAAACTAATATTACTATATCATAAGAGTCTATTTAATTACAACAAATCTTTTTGTTGTTTCTTTATTTCCATTTGAAAATCTTAAGTAGTAAACGCCTTCTGATAAATTACTGATATCAGTTTGTATCATGTTTACACCACTTGTGAAATGATCATTCAAATTGATCAATGACTGTCCTTGAATATTAAAGATTTCAATATTAATATCCATGTTATTCACCAATTCGAAACGGGCATTGATGCTGTTTTTAGTTGGATTTGGGTAGACATTAAAACTAGTGACATTATCAAATTCAGAAACTGATACAGCTGGATTAGTAACAATCAAAGTATGATCATTTTCAAAGTTAACCGTGGTGTAATCGTTGTTGATTATGGTCTCATTATTCTCATCTGTAATAAGAACATATCCTCCACCACCATCCACCATTCCATCTCCATAAGAGTCAACGATTAAAAAGTCATAACAATCTGTAGAATTTGGTAATTCTATTTCTAAGTAAACTAACTCACTAGAAGAATATGCGCCTGGTGAACTTGGATCGGCCAGACCTGTACCACCTCCATCTGCTCCAACATCCTCATTCCCTCCAAAAGCGACCACATCGCCATTAGAATTAGTGATCTGCCAGTAAATTTCTTCAGCCCAAGTGTCAACTTGTAATTCCATTGTCCAAGTTGTGCTTTGAGTAATGATTTGTACAAATTCAGTTTCAATTGCCGAAGAAGCAGGATCTTCCACTAATACCCCATTGACCTCTACTAATGAAAATGTTAATACAGTAGTTTCAGTTATAGTGATTAGATCAAGAGTAACATTAGCAACTTCACTTGTAGCAATATCTCCGGACCATGATTGAGATAAAATAACATTTGTTCCATCAGAAACTTCAATTAGGGCAGAAGTCATTTGATTTGATCCTTGATTTTGAATAGTAACTACAGGGGAATAGGAATATTCAGAACAAATACTTCCGGATTCACCACTATAAGAAATAAGAACCCCACTATCATTAACAACCATGCCCCCTTCAATTGAAATAGGACTATTAGCGCTAAAGGTATAGTCTGCACTTCCTTCCACAACATAGTTACCATCAGAATCCAGAACATTATAATAACCTGGACCTACAATTAGACCGTCGCCAAAAGTATCATAAATATTAAATTCATAGCAACCGTCTGCTGGTAAGGTAGTAGCATGTGTATATAAAGTAGATCCGCTGGTATATGGTCCTCCTGAGAAAAGCACATTGCCGGATGAACTCAAAATCTCCCAAGTCGTTTCACTAGGATAATTATCTGTAAATATTTCAACAGTTAAATTATTATCTGACGTACTTGATGCCATATTAAAGGTAGTAGCATAACTATTATTACTTTCATCTTCATCACTTACTCCATTAACATCCGTTATGGTGATTTCTAGAGTGGAATTTTCTGAAATTATAATGTTTGCAAAAACAATATCTGTCGTTCCCCATGAACTTAAATCACCGGTCCAATTGACTGTTTCACTTAAAACACTGTTTACCCATAATTCTGCGGTAGCAGAAATTAGATTCGAAGTACCGAGATTTTGTACTAAAACAGAAGGTTCAAAATTCAATTCCCCACAAAAATTTCCGGATTCGCCATTATAGGCAAGTATTCCGGCATTGTTTGCGCCAAATGGTAAAGTACAATCCCCAATCATTGCATAGATCTCATCTGCTGTTGGCTGACCAATTTCAGTAATTATTCTGTTTTGACAAACTTGATAAATAGTAGGGAAATAGTTTATTTGTAAGAGTGTTGCTATACTCCCATCATCAATAATTGGATATTCTGTGCCAACTGTCCAATCTCCCTGAGTACTGCTATTGCAGCCGGGAAGATCGTATATACAATCTTCATTTGTACTGTCATCTCCTTCGATCCAAAGAACCATTATCTCGTCGGTTCCATCAGGACCGTAATTAGCATAAAGATCTTCTAAAGCCCCAGTCTCATGATAAGACCAGCATGGTCCACACCATGTTGCTGAGACATCTATAATGACTGTTTTTCCTTCATCAAGAAGATCATAGAGATTCCATGTGTTACCATCTATGTCTACGCCAGTGAAATCAGGACAAACGCTTCCATCTGGCAACTGTGCCTGAACAGAAGATAGTATTCCAAATACGAATAAAAGTGTAAATAATTTTCTCATAATTTTATTAAAGTTAGTAAGTGATATATGAGCTAAATTTAATTTTACGTTCTGGATGCGACAAAGAAAAAAAATCTAAAAAAAGGAATTTAGATTGAGAGATATTGATAAGAATACACAATACAATTCACTGTATTTAGGGGTTAATGCTTTATTATTCGTATATTTTATGCTGAATTAACGAATATATTGCTAATCGATTTTTTAAAATAAAGAGGAACTCAGATGAGTAAATTCATGCATCAATTTATTCATTCCTTAGAAATGAGGGAAAAAGCCTATTTCAAGCGCTTTACAGAGTTATATAGTCGAAACGATAATAAAAACTATCTTAAATTATACGATTATTTAGAACAGAAAACGGATTACAGTCTCGAGGAATTAAAAATTCATTTTGCTGATTCAACAATTTCTAAATACTTAAGCTCTGAAATAAAATACCTAGAAGAGCAATTATTGAAGGCGCTTGTAAATTTCCACTTCAATAACAGTACGGAAAATAAATTACAGAAGGAAATACTATTTATCAATATTCTAATAGAGAAGGGTTTTGTAAAAAAAGCTGGAAAGATTTTAGTCAAGACAAAAAAAATGGCCTATGAGTATGAGGAGTTCAATGTTATATTAGGTCTGATACAACATGAAGAGGAAATTTTATTTCATGAAGGGATACTTGGCTTCACAGAGAAATTACTGGAATTGCAAAATGAACGAATTCTGATTACCGAGATGATCAATAATTTAAATGATCTCAGAATATTACGAGAACAAATAAGAGATTTCCAAATTACAGTCGGATTCATATCAGACACCTCTTTATATCCTGAGATCTTTAAGAACCCATTATTATTGTCAGAAAAGAATGCACTTAGCTTAAAAGCCAGAGAGCACTGGTTTTATATTAAGGATTTTAGTTTTTATTTAACGCGTCAAAAAAAGGAATCCTTAAAAATATCCGCCCGCTACTTACAATTTGTTGAGGAAAACATTAAAATATTCAAGAAATCAAAACTTCTCCCTATGATCAGCAATTATCTTCATAATTGTGCATTGGAGCGCGATGTTGAATCATTTAATAAGGTTTATTTAAAGTTAATGTCTTTGAAAGAAGATAATAAATTGGATCAGGTTTACATTGACTATATAAGATTTTCACGTCTTCAGGAATTGTTTTATAACACAAATGATATCGACGCGATCAAGCTACTTTTAAATGAAGTAACAAATTATGCGGATGAGCAAATAGAAAAATTAACGAGTCTTCAGGTTGATTATTTTTTACGACTGATTATTCGATCTTATTTTCTTTCTAATAATTTTGAAGGAGCCCTGAAATGGGTCAATTTCATTTATGGTTCTCGCGCAATAGAATCTACGCTTGATCAGACTCGTATATATGGATTTATTATTTATTTTGAATTGGAATGGTTTGAAAAATTGAGAAGTGACCTTGAAAGTGCTCGTAAGGTGTTAAAAGGTAAAAAGAAGTTATCAAAATTGGCAGAAATCTTCATTCATTTTTTTAATAGCAATTTGAAAAACCCAAAAAATATAAAAATTCAATTGGATGAATTGAGTAAAAAATTGCAACAATTAAAACTAGATAATAAAGAAAATCATGCCTTTGAGCATTTTGATTATTTGATATGGTTGAATAGTTATCGGGTAAGGAAAAAAATAATTAATTAGATTATCTCCCAGGGATTGCATTTTCTAAATCAGAATGATCTCTCATTTACAATTGCTTACTAATTAAAAAAGGGGGCCAAAGCCCCCTTTCAATAAATATTATTAAAGATCTTATTTATTAAGGATCACCTTTTTGATTTCATCTTTTCCATTGGTATGAATATGTAAAAAGTAGATTCCATTCGTTTGATCACTTAAATCAAACTTGATTTTCTCTCTTGTTTCATTTATAAGTTCATGACTAATTTGCGTACCGATGATCGAATACACTTCCACAGAAATAATATACGTAGGATCAGAAAGAACTAAAGTGAAATTACCATTACTAGGATTTGGATAGATACTATAGTTTACTTCTTCTATCTCATTAATTGAACTGCTAAAGTCAATACTTAAAATTGTAGTAACGATACTATCACAACCGGCACTTGATTCATACACTTCATCATAGCTACCTGCAGTACTTTGATAGACTCCGTCGATAAGAATACTATCTCCATTATTTATTGTTATCTCAACTTCTGAATAAAATGCAGAGGTGGTCATTATAGAAATAGCAGTAATACTATCGTTTTCTAATGAAATAGCAGTCGTGTCATAGTAGGTTCCAATTTCACTTATCCATTCATTATTAAAGAATATACTATCGCCTTCGCAAATGGTATTGATACTGAAATTATATACGTTTCCTTCTTTTATATGTAGCATTTGATTTGCCGGGACATCATAAATCATTTGGGTTTCTCCTCCCAGCCATATTACTGCAATGCTATCAATAATATGATTTTCACCAAGACCAAAATGCAATATGGTGGAGTTTTGTGATTCATAAGATGAACCTCCATCAACTTCTCTAAGATAATTTTGACCGTTTGAATAGACGATCGCTTTAGTTCCAAAGCCATCGAAATTATTCGTTGTTCCCTCGGTTTTTATCTTAAGCCAGTTAAATTCACTTTCGAGATCATTTCGAAGTAAATAACAGTTAAAAACAGCATCGGGATTATCACTCATATTTACAACAAATATATCCAGATCACCATCGTTATCAATATCACCATAGATCGCACCTCTTGAAACCGCAGAGTCGATTTGACCGGTATAATCCAGCGATTCTGTAAATAAATGGATATCGTTCGCAGTAAATAATGAATTTGCTTGATTTCGATTTATTTGTTGCATTAATACGCCTCCATTAGCTACAAATAAGTCAAGGTTTCCGTCATGATTATAATCAAAAAAGAAATTACCCCATGATACTAAGGTTGCACAAATGGTGTTTACCATTCCCGCTACATCCGTATAAGTATAGTCTCCTTCATTTTGATACATAATATTATTAGCCATATTGGAAACATAATAATCCAATTGCATATTATTATCGAAATCACCGACAGCTATTCCCATCCCATTCATTGCAGCGTCCATTCCAATACTAAATGCAGAATTAGTAAATGAATTTATTGGATACTGGTTCTTTAGCATGGCATTCTCAGGATGGATTCCTCCAAAATCATTTGCGATGTAAATATCAATATCGTTATCCCAATCGTAATCGGTCATAGAAACAGCCAAAGTAGCGCCATTATTAGCAGCTAAGAGGGTTTCTCCTTGTTCTGTAAAGGTATTGTCCCCATTATTTATGTAGAAATAATTTGCAATCGTTTGATCAATTTGTTGATAAAATGGAACTCCGGGAAAATTGAATATCTCAACATAATTGCCAACATAGATGTCAAGATATCCATCCATATTGTAATCGCCCATGGATACAGATGTACTCCAAGTTGATTCAATAATTCCGGCAGCGTTTGAAATGTTCGAAAATGTTCCATCTCCCATATTTTCAAAAAGCAAATTTGCTTCACCTACACCTGTGCTGACGAAAACATCACGATCTCCATCATTATCAATATCTCCTGTACAAACACCATTTGTTTTCGTTGTCTGAGTAATTAAAAAACCGGCTTCTAAACCCACTTCAGTAAAGGTCTCATCCTGGTTATTATGATATAGTTTGTCTCGGGAAGACCCACCTGTTACATAGATGTCCAGGTAACCATCATTATCATAGTCAAAAAAGGCAGCACCACCGCCCATGATGAATTCATCAATATGCTGTTGGTCAATGCCTGCGCTTTCTTCTATTCGCGTAAATTCTTGAGAATGAGCATTCAATAAAAGAAAAATAAATGCGGATGTTAAGAGTAACGTTCTTTTCAAGTTATTGTGATTTAATAGTTTAGGGGCGAAAAATAATACAATTCTTTTAAATCAAATGTTAATTTTTTTAATTATAACAACATTCTTCCGACTTGATATATTATAAAATGGGTAGTATTTCTGTAAGATGATTGATCTGATAAGTTGCTATGACATCTTTTGAATAGGCTCCATTGCGATTGAAATAGATCGTATCCATTCCAATTTTTCTGGCCCCTTCAATATCCGATTCCGGATTATCTCCAATCATGATACATTCATTTATATTGCTTCCAATTTTATCGAGTGCAAAATTAAATGCTTGTGGATGAGGTTTTTTCTCACCGGCATCTTCTGATGCAATGATATGGGTGAAGTAAGTATTTAATTTACTTGATTCCATTTTGATCTCTTGTATTTCGGAGAAACCATTGGTCAGGATGTGGAGTTTATATTTTTTTTGTAATTGAGTTAGAACTTCATAAGTTCCTTCTATAACATGTGGTTTACGTGGACTTTTATATAAATAAGATTCGCAGATCGTTTCAGAAAGTATTTTATCATGTACACCATAGCTTTCTAAAGTTCTTTGAAAACGGATTATACGAAGGACTTCTTTTTTAATTTTATTTACCCTGTAGTCAGCCCAGCATTCTTCATTTATAATTTTATAACGTTCATAAAACTCGTTAAAATCAGCGATTCCAAATAGGTGTAATTCTAATTCAGTATAAACCTCTTGTAAGGCGATATTTGAATTTCGATCAAAATCCCATAAGGTATGATCCAGGTCAAAGATAATATGCTGATATTTTTTCATAGATTAAAAAAGGATGGCAATTCCACTTAGTAAAAATGACCAGACTACCGAAGATGTATAAAGTAGAAGTAGCATTCTTTTCTTTTTTAAGTGAAAATATTTTGCAGAAATAATTGAGCTTATAGGAATAGAAAGAAAAGGTAAAATAAGAAAGGCAAGACCTGTCATACCCATTGTATTTTTCACTCTAACTAATAAGCGATTAGTTTTTGTAAAAATCTTTTTTTGCTTTTTACTTCCTTTTTCTATGGCCTCTCTCCTTTTTCTTATTCCTCTTTCAATAAAAAAAGTGGATGTTTTAAAAAAAAAAGTGATCCCGATAAAACTACCAATGATATTAATTATAGAAGCAGTAATGAAATTGTAATTATGAACATGAACAGATAAAAAGGGCACAAAAAGAAATTTTATAGTGCTCAATAAAATCAAATATGATATAATTAATATATCTCCCATTAATTTTAATCTCTTTTTTTACCGTACGCTAGATCGCCTGCATCTCCTAAACCGGGAACTATATAGGAAGTAGCTGTAAGTTCGTCATCAATATTTCCAAGCCAAAAGGTAATTTCATTCTTATTACAGTTCTTTTTAACAAAGGCAACCCCTTCTTTGCTTGCGATCAGAGAAACAATATGAATGTGTAACGGCTTTCCAATTGCTTTTAGTGCGTTGATCACTGTAATCATTGAGGACCCGGTAGCTAACATAGGATCAGAAATAATAAGAATCTTACCATCAATATCCGGACTACTCAAGTATTCCATTTTAATAGTAAAAGACACTTCATTTTTATCATGCTTTCGATAAGCAGATATGAATGCATTCTCAGCCTTATCGAAAAAATTTAAAATCCCTTGATGTAGGGGGAGTCCGGCCCTTAAAATAGTAGCTATTACCGGCTGAACTTTTGGCAGATCAATTTCAACTTCACCTAATGGAGTGACTATCTTTTTTTTCTCGTAAGGAAATGTTTTGCTTAATTCATATGCAAATATTTCCCCACAACGTTCCAGGTTTCTTCTAAAACGCATTGAATCTTTTTGTATTTCTTCATCCCTTATCTCAGCTATGAACTGATTAAAAATGGAGTTTGAATTTCCTAAAACATGCATGATTATAGCTTTAATTTTTAAGCCACTTTAATAGCAGCGGTAAACGGTTTATTACTACATGTAAATATAGTTTTTCTTTGGCTCCAAATCGGTGATAAAAGTTAGCAAGTTCTGAATTATCACTTCCTTCAAAATCTAAAATGATGTTCTGCTTTGCGTTTAATTCTATTACACTATTTATAAGAAAAAACATCGCTCGATTTTCTCTGCCTTCGGTATTTATGGATGAAAATAAAAATACTTTTCGGTTAACAAAATTCAGGAAAATGGCTCCTCCTAAAAATGCATCATTTTTATAAATGTGATAGCTGTTAATTGCATTTTTTCCTTTTGCTGCTGAATACAGATTTTCAAGTATTGAAGAATTTATTTTTTTTCCTTTTAATTCTTTAGCCTTATTTTCAAGAAATGTTGAAATGATCAGATCCGGATGGTCAACTTCTTTCATTTCAAGTCCTGATGCAATCGCTTTTTTAATATTTCGCTGCGTGTTCTTATGAAAGTTCTTAAATAGAAGCTCGTATTCAGAAGAGAGATCCAGTTCCAGGTTTTTTCTCTTTTTATGTTTTGTCCGGATATGAGAAAATGAAGGTTTATTATCTTGATTCAGATTAAATTCCAGAAAGGAAAAATGTTTCGAGGCATTTTTAATTATTTCTTCGATGAGCTCCGGAGATGCTGACTCTTTTCCAAAAACACCCATTTGTTGAGTAAATTCTGGTGGATATACATAACTAAAACCCCATTTTTTTCGGCAGGGTAAAGGAAGTACGAATTCAAAATCATTTACAATTAGAGCTTTCCATTTTGGGGAAACGATATCTAAATACCAGCTTTGTGCATAGGGAAAGGGATTGGGGTAATTTGCCAGTAGATCATCCCATTTAATCTTATCAATATCAGAATTTTCTATAATCCTAAAGGTATTCATGGCACTGCTTTTTGAAGCAAATGTTCATATACCTGTCTCCAATCCGCCCATAATCCTTCGTTACTGACTGTTTCATTATGCCATAAACTGATAAATAGACCATCTACTTTTTTAACTTCTAAGATCAGTTTGTCTATTATTTCGAAAGCCTGCTTTGGTGTTGTTTCCATATAAAATTTTAAGGTAGCATCCATTACTGCAAAAGGAAAGAGCATTAAACTCGTCATTTCTTCTCTGTCAAGGTCGTAAAAAGGATATGGACTTGTTATACTGGCTCTAAATCCGACTTCAGAAGCAAATCCCATTGAATAGTCTTCCTTTATTTCATGCTGAATGAGTCGTCGGTAAGTTTCGGGCATATTCAATATTAGGAAATGCTGCCGGCTTCTTATGACTTCAAATCTACTGATCAAAGTAAGTCTTTCTATTTCTTTGATTAATTTCTCAGGTTTTTTATTAGAACCATAAGAAGGGTGAATACCTATTTGAGATCGGTCTGAAATCGATTTTATCAATGATTGAAATTTATTGCTCCAAACCGGAACATTTTTATCATTTAGTCCATAATCAGCTAATAAAAAGAAATACAGGCTTTTTAAATTGTATTTATCCTGAAGATCCCATAAATATTGGTAATTATCATATGGATCTTTTTTATTGCCAAACAAAACACCTATTCTTCTGTAAAGATTTTTAAAATTAAAAGTCAGAAGGTCTTTAACAGATGCAGCAGTTGTTCTAACAAATCCTTTTTGCTTATAGGCCCAAGCATTATCAATATCAATTGTATTTAAATATTCATATTTACTTCTCTTGACTTTTAATTCCGGGTATTTTTCTTCAATAAGATCAAAAAGAAATAACGCGTAATTATTGACCATCGGTTTTCTCAAAAAACCATTTTTATATGCAAAAGAATATTTGGCATCAAAGCGATCGTAATGGTCTCTTAGGTGAGGTAAATATTCTTCATAGCGTGTAACAAAATAAAATGAGGAGGAAAAAATATCAAAGGGGACATACTTGTTTTTTGGAGTTGGAAACGCGCCTTTGAGCTTTCCGCCGTCAACAAATACCCTCTCCTCATCTTTAATTCCGGATTCAAACAAAAGTTTAGAAGGAGGGAAGTGAAGCCCATTGGAAGATTTTATATCGGAATAATTTAATATTGGAACAGTAGCATTTTCTAATATCTCTTTGTCGCAGGTGATCTCATAATCTAAAACACCAATATGCTCAAAGAACAATGAGAAGATATAATTTATACGGTGAGTTATACGCGGAGTATAAATCAATAATTTCATTTGTATATGTATTAATTAAATATTGAAATTCTAATTATAGTCTCGCTTCATCAGCATAACTATAAAAATTATTATTGCTTACAATTAAGTGGTCTAAGATAAGGATATCCACTAATTTTCCGGCATCTCGTATTTGTATTGTTATTTTATCATCGTTAATACTTGGTTTTAGATTTCCGGAAGGATGATTATGATACAAAATAATGCCACATGCTAAGAGATCAAGGGCATTTTTAAGAATAACTCTTACATCTACTACAGTGCCATGAAGGCCTCCTTTGCTTAGTGCTTTCAGGGAAATCAATTTATTGGCCCGATCAAGGTAAGCAACCCAAAATTCTTCGACTTGTAAATTATAAAGATGGGATTTAATTAAACGAAAGGCATCCTGACTTGAATTTATTTGAGTTCTCATTTTTGAATCTTCAGACATGCTTCTTTTACTCAGCTCTAAAGCGGCAACAATTGTTGTCGCTTTAGCTTCTCCGATTCCTTTATGTTTGGTAAGTTCTATTACTTTCTTTTTACCCAATTGGGCCAAGGAATTATCACATGATTGTAGTAATTCAATGGCAAGGTCTAAAGCGTTTTTACCTTCACTTCCGGATGAAATGAGGATGGCAAGGAGTTCGGCATTTGATAATGCTGCAGTTCCTTTACTCAGTAATTTCTCTCTAGGGCGATCGTCTTCAGAAAGCGATTTTATTGACCGTTTTACCTTATAATTTTTCATATATGAAAAATAACAAAAGGAGTAAAGCGGTAAATACGTGCTTTATGGGATATTTGAAATCGTAGTTAAATTAAAAAAGCCATCCCGAATTTTCGGGATAGCTCGGATATTTTAAACTACAGTTTAAACTGTAAATTATAGTTTTCCTATTTGGATAGCCAATTTTGATTTTAAGTTTGACGCTTTGCTTTTATGAATAATATTCTTTTTAGCTAAACGATCAATCATTGAAACCACACTTGGATACACTTCTTGAGCTTTTGTTTTATCGGTCATTGTACGCAAAGTACGTATAGCATTACGCGTTGTTTTGAAGTAATACTTATTACGTAATTTTCGAACTTCACTTGATCGAATTCTTTTTAAAGCTGACTTATGATTTGCCATTATATATAACTTAAATTATTGTAGCCCGTAGGGGATTTGAACCCCTGCTACCAGGATGAAAACCTGGCGTCCTAACCCCTAGACGAACGGGCCAAAAAAAATACTTAAAAAACGTTGTAGCCCGTAGGGGATTTGAACCCCTGCTACCAGGATGAAAACCTGGCGTCCTAACCCCTAGACGAACGGGCCGTCCTATCTAAAAAAGGAATGCAAATTTACTACTATTTTTTATCCATCAAAGTAAAAATTGATTTATTCAAAATCATGCTTTTTGTCTGCTCCGAATTTGAA
>Ga0316188_10000431_pt1 | contig 17923 bp, 14 predicted proteins | sample Phiworburrow1_MG_FD_204933 | JGI IMG/M metagenome (GOLD analysis project Ga0316188, IMG submission 204933) | Coastal sediment microbial communities from Maine, United States - Phippsburg worm burrow 1 | ecosystem: Environmental > Aquatic > Marine > Coastal > Sediment | place: USA: Maine...
GCCGTTGCGCACCATGACCAGCACCGCGGCCTCGAAGGGGCGTGTCAGCTCCTCAGCCCACTCCACCTGCATCCAGCGTTCGCTGTCGCGCTCGAACAGGCGCCGGCCGACCTGGCATTCGCGGGTGTGCACCACCAGGCCTTCGCCGCGCCCGAGGTAGCCGACGACGGCGTCGCCAGGGATCGGCCGGCAGCACGGCGCCATCTGCACCGAGGTGCCTTCGCCGCCGTCGATGAAGACCACCCCCTGCGTCGCGGCGTTGTCGTCGGCGCCATAGCGCCCCAGAGTCAGTGTCACCGCGTCGGGGCGCATGCCCTGTTCGATCATGATCTGCGCCAGGCGCTTGGCGACGATGCCCGCGATCTTGCGTCCCAGCGCGATGTCCACCATCAGGTCGGCGCGGCTGCGGTTGCCGCTCCAGCGGGTGAGCTGTTGCCACAGTGCCGCGGCCGCAGTGTCGGCCGGGTTGCTGTCGGGCAGGCGCAGGCCCTCGGCGCGCAGCGCCTGGGCCAGCATCTTCTCGCCCATGGCGCGGGACTCGTCCTGCTCCATGGTCTTGAGGAAGTGGCGGATCTTCGAGCGTGCGCGGCCGGTGCGCACCGTGTTCAGCCAGGCCGGGTTGGGCCGGGCGCCAGGTGCGGTGACGATCTCCACTACGTCGCCGCTGCGCAGCTCGGTGCGCAGCGCGACCGGATCGCCGTTGACCTTGGCCGCGACCGTGTGGTCGCCGACGTCAGAGTGGATGGCGTAGGCGAAGTCCACCGGCGTGGCGCCGCGAGGCAGCGCCAGGATCTTGCTGCGCGGCGTGAACACGTAGACCGCGTCGGGGAACAGGTCGATCTTGACGTGCTCGAGGAACTCGGCCGAATCGCGAGTCTCGTCCTGGATGTCGATCAGCGACTGCAGCCACATCGCGCCTAGCCGTTGCGCGTCGCCGGCGTGGTTAGTGTCCTTGTCGTTGACCTTGTACAGCCAGTGTGCGGCGATGCCCGCCTCGGCCACCGCGTGCATCGCGTCGGTGCGGATCTGGAACTCCACCGCGGTGCCCAGCGGGCTGACCAGCGTGGTGTGCAGCGACTGGTAGCCATTGGCCTTGGGGATCGCAACGAAGTCCTTGAAGCGCCCCGGCACCGGCTTGTACAGCTGATGCAGCACGCCCAGCGCCAGGTAGCACTCGGGCTGGGTGGCCACGACGATACGAAAGCCGAAAACGTCGCTGACCTGCGCAAAGCCCGCATGCTTCTCGCGCATCTTGCGGTAGATCGAATAGACGGTCTTCTCGCGCCCGGACACTTTGATCTTGATCTTGGCCTTGGCGAAAGCCTTTTCCACGTCGGCGCGCACGCGCTCGACAATGTCGCGGCGGTGGCCGCGCGCGCGTTGCACCGCCTTGGCCAGCGCGCCATGGCGCCACGGGAACAGGAACTCGAAGGACAGCTCCTGCAGTTCCCGGTAGCTTTGGTTCAGACCCAGGCGGTGCGCGATCGGAGCGTAGATGTCGAGCGTCTCGCGCGCGATGCGCTGGCGCTTGTCCGGCGCCAGCGCCTGCATCGTGCGCATGTTGTGCAGCCGGTCGGCCAGCTTGATCAGGATGACGCGCACATCCCGCGCCATCGCCAGCAGCATCTTGCGGAAGGATTCCGCCTGGCCCTGCTCGCGCGTGCTGAAGTGCAGCTTGTCCAGCTTGGTCAGGCCATCGACCAGTTCCGCGGTGGGTGCGCCGAAGCGCTGGATCAACTCCGGCTTGGTGATGCCGCAGTCTTCCATCGCGTCGTGCATCAGCGCTGCCATGATCGCCTGCACGTCGAGCTTCCAGTCTGCGCACAGCCCGGCCACCGCCACTGGGTGCGTGATGTACGGCTCGCCAGTGACGCGGAACTGCCCGAGGTGTGCCTCGTCGGCGAATTTGTAGGCTTCCAGTACTTTCTTGTGGTCGGCCTTGGACAGATAGCCGAGCTTGTCGGACAGCGCGGAGAAGGTGTCGGCCTGTTCGCCCTTGACTGCCTGCGGCGACGAGACAACGCGCTGCAGACCCTGCAACGCAGAGGGCAGGAACTCGGCGGCCAGCGAGCGGATACCCATCCGACAAATCTAACAGGCTTGCCGCTGTGTGTGCGCACCAAGGAAAACGGGCGCCTAGCGGCGCCCGTCGTCAGTGTGGGTGGATCGGGTGGCCGGCTCTCAGATCGGCACCTTGCGCAGCATCTCCAAGCCCACCTCGCCGGCGGCGATCTCGCGCAGTGCGGTCACGCCGGGCTTGTTCTTGGTCTCGATCTTCGGCGCGTGGCCCTGGCTGAGCATGCGCGCGCGGTAGGTCGCGGCCAGCACCAACTGGAACCGGTTGGGGATGCGGGTAAGGCAGTCTTCGACGGTGATGCGGGCCATGGTGGGCTTTCGTAAGGCTTCATTGCAGATCGAGGGCCGCGAACACCTGCGGACGGTGACGGCGCTGGGCCGCGTACTTCAGGCGTTGCGAGTGCACGATGGTCTTCAAGTCGAAGATGGCGCTCTCGAACAGGGCATTGATTATAACGAAGTCGAAATGCCGCGCCTGCGCCACCTCGACGCGAGCGTTTTCCATGCGCTGGCGGATCACCGCCTCGCCATCCTCGCCCCGGCGCTGCAGCCGCTGCAGCAGTTCGTGCCAGCTGGGGGGCAGGATGAAGACCAGCACCGCGTCGGGAAACAGCTGCTTGATCTGCAGCGCGCCCTGCCAGTCGATCTCGAGCACGATGTCCTGGCCGCCGCGCAGGCTGTCCTCGACGGCCAGCCGCGAGGTGCCGTACAGATGGCCGTGCACCTGGGCCCACTCGAGGAAATCGCCACGCTCGACCATCGCGCGAAAGCCCGGCTCGTCGACGAAGTGGTATTCCCGGCCGTCCTGCTCCTGGCCGCGCGGCGCGCGTGTGGTGTGCGACACCGACACGCACAGGTGGGAGTCGAGTTCCAGCAGCGCGTTGACCAGGCTCGATTTGCCCGTGCCGCTGGGCGCGGCGACGACGAAGAGATTGCCCGGCGTTTGCATGATCGGCGTGCGGTTTGGCGGCGCGGCAGTCTAGCAGCCGTGGACAATGGGGCCATGCAGTCCACCGCGCAGCCGCTCGCCGAGGTGACGCCACAGATCCTGGCACTGGGCGAGGCGATGGTCGAGTTCAACCAGACCGGCGACGGGCAAGGACGCCAGTTCCTACGGGGCTTCGGTGGCGACACTTCCAACTTTGCGATCGCCGCGGCGCGCCAGGGTGCCCATGCCGGCTGCATCGGCGCGCTCGGCGACGATGCCAATGGCCGGGCACTGCGGGCCTTGTGGGACCGCGAGGGCGTCGATCATCGCGGCGTGCGTGCCGACGCCGACGGCTACACCGCGATCTACTTCGTCAGCCACGGCCCGGACGGCCACGAATTCAGCTTCTTCCGCCGTGGCTCGGCGGCCAGCCGCATGCGCCCGGGCGACCTGCCGCGCGCGCTGATCGAAGCGGCGCGCGTGCTGCACCTGTCGGGCATCACGCTGGCGTTGTCCGACAGCGCCTGCGACACGGCCCTGGCCGCCATCGACATCGCGCGCCAGGCCGGCGTCACGGTCAGCTTCGACACCAACCTGCGGCGCAAGCTGTGGCCGCTGGCACGCGCCCGCGCGCTGATTCGCGAGGCGATCTCGCACTGCGACATTTGCCTGCCGAGCCTGGACGACATGGTGTCGCTGACCGGCATCGACGATCCCGACGCGCTCGTGGACCATTGCCTGCAACTCGGCGCGCGCAGCGTGGCGCTGAAGCTGGGCGCGCAGGGGGCCTTGGTAGCCGACGCGGCGCAGCGCCATTGCATCGCGCCGCATCCTTGCCGCAGCGTCGACGCCACCGGCGCGGGCGACACCTTTGGGGGCGCCTTCGTCGCGCGCCGCCTGGCCGGGGACGATCTACTGACGGCCGGGCGCTATGCGGCGGTTGCCGCCGCCCTGTCCACCGAAGCATATGGCGCGGTGGCGCCGATCCCCGATGCGCGGGCGGTACGGCACGCGCTGCTGCAAATGTCCGGGGAGGGTGATTGGCATGCATGATGCGGCACGCAAGGTGCTGGTCAGCGGCGGCAGCAGCGGCATCGGTGCGGCCATCGCGCGCGCCTTTGCCGCAGGCGGCGCGCGGGTCTGGGCCACCGGCGCGACCGAAGCCGAGGCCGAGGCCGCCGCACGACGGCCCGACATGGCCGGCATCGCCTGCAGCCGGCTCGACGTGCGCGACGCGGCGGCGGTGGCCGGGTGGGTCGCCGACCTGGGCGAACTCGATGTGCTGGTCAACTGCGCGGGCATCATCCGGCGCGAGGCCGAGTTGCTGCCCGAGGTCTTCGAGCAGGTGGTGGACGTCAACCTCAACGGCGCGATGCGCGTGTGCGCGGCGGCGCGCGCCGGACTGAAGGCGCGTGCCGGATGCATCGTCAACACCGCGTCGATGTTGAGCTTCTTCGGCGGCGGCCTGGTGCCGGCCTACAGCGCCAGCAAAGGCGGCGTCGCGCAGCTGAGCAAGTCACTGGCGATTGCCTACGCCGCCGACGGCATCCGCGTCAACGCGGTGGCACCAGGCTGGATCGCCACACCGTTGACCCGGGCGCTGCAGCAGGATGCGGCGCGAAGCGCGGCCATACTGTCGCGCACCCCGCTCGGCCGCTGGGGCACGCCCGAGGATGTGGCCGAGGTGGTGTTGTTCCTGGCCAGCCCGGCCGCTCGCTTCGTCACCGGCGTGGTTCTGCCAGTGGACGGCGGTTACCTGATTGCATGAGGAAGCGCCCATGAACCCGATCACCCAGCTGCCCGGCATCCAGCCGGAAATCGCGATCGCCGCCATCCCCGAAGACGAGCGCGAGTGGGTGCCGCAGGCGCCAAACGTGTGGTTTCGCCCGTTGTTGCTCAACACCGTCACCGGCAGCTGGTGCAACCTGCTGCGCGTGCGCAAGTCCGGCGTGCTGTCGCGGCACATCCACCCGTCGTGGGTGGTGGGTTATGTGATCCGCGGCGCGTGGCGCTACCTGGAGCACGACTGGGTCGCACGCGAAGGAGCCTTCGTCTACGAGCCGCCGGGCGAGATTCACACGCTGGTGGTGGACGAGGCCGTGGGCGGCGCCACCGAGATGATTACCTTCTTCAACATCCACGGCGCGATGGTCTATGTCGACGAAGCCGGCCAGACCACTGGCTACGAGGACGTGTTCACAAAGATCGCAATGTGCAAGGCGCACTACGAAGCCACAGGCCTGGGCGTCGGACACATGGACCGTTTCGTACGCTGAGCCGCTCGGGGCTATTCCAGTCTCTGCACCTGGACTTCGAATAGAACGCCAAGTCCCTGTCGCACCTTCAGTTCTGTGCCATCAGTCGTACGGAACCCCACAACGAACCCCACACAACCACCAGGAACCTGCGGTGTCGTGTTGAGACCGTCTTCTCGGAAGTACTGGCAATGGACCTGGTCTGCCGCACGTCCGCGGGAACTCAAGAAACCAACCGAAGACGCCCAATTGAGTTTGCAGAAGTGGCGCGTGGAAGGCCATGACCCAAGCAAATCATTCACTTGCAGCGGTCGAACTCCGGAGTCCCAGATCGGGTTGCTTCATGCCTCGAATCGTTGCCGTTCAATCACCGCTTGGCATGCAGACTTGCCTGGGATTCGTGCAGACCTTCTCTAACTTTCGCTCGTGGCCAACCGGTTTCGCCTTCGCCAGTCGCCGGGCGTAACTCCGTACCACCGCCTGAAGGCATGGTTGAAGGCGCTTTGCTCCCTGAATCCAAGATGGTAGGCAATTGATGAAAGGCGCAAGTTGCCGTCCTCAAGCAATTCTGTTGATAGCGTCATGCGAACTTCTTCCAGCAGGGCCTCATAGCTAAGGTTCTTCTTTGCCAGATGTCGCTGCAATGTTCTCTTGCTTGTGCAAAGCTGATCTGCAATCACTTCAATTGAAAATTGCGCTGTGGGAAGTGAGCGACGAATAAGGCTTCGTATATTCGAGGCAAGGTCCTCCCTATTCCATCCAACCTGTGCGCCAAGTACGGATGTAACCAAGGTCAGAACATCAAGATCCTCTGCGCGGTTCGGCACGTTGAACGCACTCGCGTGGAATGCGACTCCGTCGATCTCGGAATCAAAATCGGGGACAATGCCGAAGTAGCGTAGATACTCCTTCTTCGAGCTGATCGATGAATGCTTGAAATACACTGCTTTAGGGCTATAGTTTGCTCCAAGAAACATCCTGGAAGTCTTGACGGTGGTTAGCAGAGATTCTTCAACCCATTGGTTTGAAATGGTTCTCATCGAGTCGTTGAGGAAGAATTCATAAACGCAGGTATTTTCGTTCATTTTGAGCGACGTTTCATAACCGCCAGATATCTGGACTGACGCAAATCTCTGGAATTCTCTGAGCGCCGTCTCGAAATTCGGAGCATACTTAAGTATCAGGTTGAGTGGTCCAAGAAATGAAAAATCCCGCGACTGTGCGAGCTCCATTCCGAAATCGGGAGTCTGGGTCTGTTGCGCAGCCAATTCATAGCAAGCCAGGATTGCCCTAAACGGAACCCATCGTTCCGGAGCGTCAGCCGGATTGAAGTCGATTCCGGTCTTTGCAAGCAGCGCTGTCGAATCCACACCGTGCCGGGCTACGGTCTCCGTCAGCCCGAGCAGTGCCCTGCTGCGCCCAAGAGGTTCGATCATTCGAATTCCATATGCATCCGGCGCACAAACGTTGCCATCAGTTTGGGCGTGATGCGACGCTCTTCACCTTGCCAATTTGGCAGCAGCCCACGGGTCGTGGCCCGGCGCATGACGTAAGTACACTGCCCGCACGAACTGAAACGCGCGGGCTTCGGCAAAGACACACCGCACAGCCGAGTGGGGGCAGTATCGCTGAGCGCTTGCGGTCCCTCAAGTCCGTCAAGTCGCACGTAGCGCCGGTTTGGCGATCACTCGTCGTTCTGCTCGAACATCATCGAGCCGATGGGTTGAGTGATCGTCGTGCGGTTGCGGACATTGCCCACGACGTTCGTCCTGCGATTGATCTCGGCGTTGAATCGCTCCAGCGGCTGTGGTCCCGTACTCCGCCTGCAGTGCGCGTGCGAACGTCATGAACGCTAGCACTTCGTTTGCTGCCCCGCCCATGAGGGCCGAGCTTGACGGACTTGCTTCGCCATCGCACCGGCCCCGCTGCGCCTCGCAACGGTCCTCGCGGCGAGGCTCGGCATGTCCAGAGCCAGCGCTGATCGAATGATCAGGAGGGTGGATAGATCAGCTCCGAAGCCGCGAGGGACGTGAAGCCTCGGCGACATCAGCCAATGCCAGCATGGGTGCCTAGTTTGACAGCCGCCCCTTTGACTGAGAGTGCGCAGCGGACCGCAGAGTACGGGTATTCCCGATGTGGCGCTCAAACGCAATTCTCTGGCGCTATTCGACAACTCAAGATGGGTCCTAGTTGTTACCGTCACACGACTCAGAAACGGGGCATGCGGTTGCTTGTGGCGACGGGCAGCAGATAAGCGCAGGTAGCAATAGCGATGCCTTGGCCTTCAACCGAGCTTCAGAGGAAATTGCCTGTAAACAGGGGTACAAGACGCCTTCAGGAATGCAGATGTTAATGGCAAATAGGATACTGCAATACAAAAAGCCTGAAAAGAGCTACGAGGTGATCGTCGTTGGCGGTGGTTTGCATGGTCTCGCGACAGCCTATAACCTTGCCAGATATCACGGTGTCAAGCGCATAGCTGTTTTGGAAAGACGATATATCGGCTCTGGCGGCTCTGGCCGGAATACGGAAATGGTCCGTGCCAACAAGCGAGCCCATGAAACCTTGCCTTTCTACAAAGAAAGCCTGGAAATGTGGGACGGCCTGAGTGCCGAACTGGACTGGAACCTCATGGTTCAAAAAAAGGGCCTCATCGCGCTTGCCCACAGCGAGGGCGAAGTTGACTCTATGCGCATGCAGGGTGATATGCAGCGGCGGGCCGGCATCAAGATCGACATGCTGAGCCCGCAAGAGATCAAGAAGATGGTGCCCGCCCTGGACACCAGCGACCGGACTGCGCTTCCCATAGTCGGTGCGCAGTTTCATCCCGAAGGGGGGACCGTGCATCACGACGCCGCGCTATGGGGCTATGCAAAGGCAGCGGGGCGGCTTGGCGTCGACATTTGCGCTGGCGTCGAAGTAACTGGTTTTTCCATCGATGGCGGGAAGGTCCGCGGCGTCAAGACCAATGTCGGGGACATCTCCGCCGGCAAGGTTCACGTCGCGGTCGGCGGGTACTCATCGGAAATCGCCCGCATGCTGGGGGTCAAGTTCCCAGTCGTGACCATCCCGATGCAGGTCATGACCACTGATCTGATGGCGCCGTTCCTCGATTACTACGTCGCCTCGCCGCGACTGCACTGGTATACGCAGCAGACCCTTAAAGGCGATCTGATCCTCGGCGGACAACTCGATCCGTGGCAGTCATGGAATTCGTATAACACATGGGAGGAATGTTCGGAGCGCGTCGCCAGCATTCTCGAATACTTTCCGGATCTGGCGCATGCCCGCGTCGTCCGCAGCTGGTCAGGGCTATGCGACTGCACCGGGGACTCCGCCCCCGTCATGGGCCCCAGCGGCATCGATAACTTGTCGCTGGATATTGCTTGGGGCTACTACGGATTCAAGGCGACACCAGCTTCTGGAAAGTATTCGGCTGAATATATAGTTACTGGCAAGGTGCCGGAGAAGATCAAGTATTTCGGACTCGACAGATTCTTCAATAGATCGCGGGTTCGCGAAATCATCATCTGAAGGGTCTCGAACATGGCATTTCTGCTCCACTGTCCAAATTGCGGTAGCCGTGGCCCCTACGAATTCAAGTTTGGCGGCGAATGCAAGTCTGCGCCCGAGCCGGGATCCGACCTGAAGTCTTGGTGTGACTATCTGTATTTCAATGAAAACATGTCCGGGTTCCAGGAAGAATGGTGGTTTCACGTCATGGGTTGCGGTGACTGGATCAAGATCCGGCGCAACACCGTGACCCATGAGATTGCCGGGAAGTAGCGCCATGAGCAGCCGACTGCCAGCCAGCCCGAGCCAGGTCTTCGATCGATCGAAGCCGGTGAGGATTCATTTCCGAAATCGCCCCATCGATGCCTTTGAAGGCGATACGGTGGCCTCTGCACTGCTGGCGTCGGGCGTTGATACCTTTTCGCGGTCCTTTAAATACCATCGGCGCCGTTCGCCGTCGTGCCTGAGCGGCAATTGCTCGCGCTGCACGATGAATATCGACGGACGGATGCATGTCAAGACCTGTCAGACGGCCGTCAGCGAAGGTATGGTGGTCGAGCCTCATGGAAACGTCGAATCCGATGTCAAGGCCTTGAGCGATTCGTTTTCATGGGCCATGCCCACGGGCTTCTATTACAAGACCTTCTACAAGCCCGTATGGTTTTGGAAGTGGGTCAAAGAAATCATCCGGGCAATGCCCGGGAACATGGCCAAGGTCAAACCGCTGGCCGAGAAGCCGAAGTTCGACGCCGTCAACCTGAGTCCCGAAATACTTGTGGTCGGTGGCGGACTCGCGGGCATCGAGGCGGCCATCACGGCGGCAAAGACCGGTATTCGGGTGGTGCTGGCCGAGGCCGATCCGCATCTGGGCGGTTTCGAGGCCGTCCAGGGCGATGCGGGACACCAGCGTGCGCAAGCATCCATCCGGCGGCTCGAAGGTCTCACCAACGTCCAGGTTCTCAAGTCGACCAAGGTTTCCGCCATCTATCCCGATGGCGTCGCGATCTGCATTCAAGCCTGCCAGGGTGCGGACAACCAGGACTTCGTGGAGCGCAGCTACCACGTGAGGGCCCGGGCAACCGTGATTGCAACGGGTGCCGGCTCGATGCCGATGCTGTTCGAGAACAACGATCGACCAGGTGTCATCCTGCCGGAGGCCGCGCAGCGTCTGATCCACCTGTGGGGCATCAAACCGGGTAACAAGGTACTGCTGGCCGGCGGTGACGACCACCTGGCACGGGTGGGGCTGGAGTTGCTGGAAAGAGGGGTCGAACTGGCGGGCCTGGTCGACTATCGCCGCGACGGCCTGGACCCGTCCCTCCGCGCGAAGCTGACCGACAAGGGCGTCAAGATCTGGAGCGGGCACACCCTGATCGCAGCGCAGGGCAGTCGACGAGTCACGGGCGCAGTCGTTGCCACCGTCGACGGTTCCGGCGCTCACACGGTGGCCTGCGACACCATCGTGGCGTCTTCCGGCCGCTACCCGCAGCACAAATTGCTTGGTCAGGTCGGGGTCAGGATGGCCTACGACGCCGGGCTGAATTTCTACCTACCCGAGAAGTTGCCGCCGGCGTATCAGGCGGCCGGAAGGCTGCTGGGACTGGAAGATCCCGAAGCCATCAAGGCGCAGGGACGACTCGCGGCGCTGCGGGCCTTGAAAGGCCTCGGGATCGACGTCGGCGAAGCCGGGACCGAGCAAACGCCGGCGTCGGCATCCCAGTTGGCTTTGAGATCCGTCGTGCCGCAGCCGCTAGTGACTGAAGACCGAAGCAAGGGCAAGACCTTCGTCTGCTATTGCCACGATGTCAGCGAAAAGAACATCGAGCAGGCGATCGACGAGGGGTTCAACAACATCGAGACCTGCAAGCGGTACACCACCGCTACGCAAGGGGCCTGCCAAGGCGGCATGTGCGAGGCCAACTTTGCGCACCTTCTGGCCAAGAAGCGGCCGGAACTGGGCCTTCGCACGCTGCCCACGACCCGACCGCCCGTGTCGTCGATGAGCCTGGGTGCGATGGCCGCGGGGCATCACGATCGGCCGCAGTTGTCTCCGCTGCACCATGTTCAGCTGCAGCATGGCGGCGTACCCATGCGATTGGGCAGCTGGATCCGCATGGTCGACTTCGGCAATGACGAAGCCGAAAGTCTGGCAGTGCACCATGCCGCCGGCATCTGCGATGTGTCCATGCTCGGCAAGTTCCGCGTGTTTGGGCCGGATGCAGACAAGCTGCTCAACCGGATCATGTCCAGAAAGGTGAATGGCCTGACGGGCAACAAGATCCTGTACTTCGCTTCGTGCAACGAAGAGGGCATCCTGCTCGATGACGGCGTGGCGCTCAAGATGGGCGACCAGGATTACTTCGTCACCACGCTGGCGGGCCGCGCGCCCCTGACCGAAGAGTGGTACGCGCGTTGGTGCCGCGAGGAAAACTGGCAGGTTCATGTCGTCAACCTGACCGATGCCCGCGCCGGCTTGAATCTGGCCGGCCCCAGGTCCAGAGAAATTCTGGCAAAGCTGACGGACTCTGACGTGTCGGATCAGGCCTTGCCCTTTCTGTCCTGGTCGCGACTGCAGGTGGCCGGTGTGGACGTGATCGCGATGCGCATGGGCTTCGTGGGCGAGCTGAGCTACGAACTGATGTGCCCTTCCAGCCAAGCCGCTTTCTTGTGGAATCGCATTCTTGATGCGGGCAAACCGCTGGGCTTGGTTCCGTTTGGCATTGGCGGCCTGAACATCTGTCGGCTGGAGAAGGGACATGTCATCCCCGGCCTGGACACCGACGGATTCACCAATCTGCACGAGTCGTCGTTCGGGTGGATGCTGAATCGCAACAAGACGGAGACCATCGGCAAGCCGATGCTGGATCTGTACGCGGACCAGCCCCTGAAGGAGCAGGTCATCGCTTTCAGCATGGCGGGGCGATCGCCGGTTCCGGACGGCGCGCTGGTGGTCGATGGCGAGCGGCAGCTCGGGCGCGTCACGTCCGTTCGCTACAGCCCGCTGCTGGAAAAAACCATCGGCCTGGCTCTGGTGGCACCCCACGAGGCCTGGCGCGAGGGCGGCAAAGTCAAATTCTGGTTTGAAGATGGCAAGCAGGCCGAGGCCGATTTTGCGAAACCGCCGTTCTACGACCCTGCCGGTGAAAGGATGAAGGCGTGATCACGCGTACGCGAGCCATCGTGCTGCCCGGTTGGGCAGGCAAGCCGGTGGAACGGGCGCTCGAAGGCTGGCCCGTGGTGGAGCACTTCGATCCTCCAGAAGGTCCCTGCGAAGTCGCGCTCACCGACCTCAGCCATCGCCCGAAAGCGACCGTGCACGGGCAGGACGCGGCGGGGCTGGGCGTGAGCCGTCCAGGCCAGGCAATCTGGAACGGCCAGTCGCTAGTTGGGTGCCTCAAGCCCCAGCAGGCGACGATCTTTGACTTGACCGGGTCGGTGCAGCCTGGGTGGCCGTCCCGTGACTACACCGACATGACCGAGGGGTGGGTCTTGCTTGGCCTTTGGGGACCCAGAGCCTTGGACGTGGTGCAACGCATGGTGACCATCGACGTGGAGCCCCGGGCGATCGAAGGCCCGATGTTTTTCGCCACCAGCAGCCATGGCATGCGAGTTCAGCTGGTCAATCTGCGTGGACGCAGCCCAGGCTTCTTCCTGGCCTGTGCCAGATCGCACGGGCAAAACGTTTTCGAGGCCTGCCTGCGAGCGGGTCGACAGTTCGATTTGAAGATCACCGGAATCAATGCATTCAACGAATGGCTGGCCAGCGCATGACAGCCTATTCCCGTTAGGACTTTCGCGAACGCAGTCGCTTTCAAGACAAATCGTCGCATGGGCAGGTGCCCGCCGCGACAACAAACCAAAGGAAATCGCAAATGGTTGATTTAGGTAACACGGCCCCCGGCAAGATCACCGGTGGTGCCATGCTGGCCCGAGCGCTGCGCGACAAGGGCATCGATCGCGTCTTTTCGCTTTGCGGCGGATTCATCAATCCCATCTACATGGGGTGCCTGGAATACGGCATCGAAGTGATCGGGACGCGCAACGAAATGGAAGCGGGCTTCCTGGCCACCGCGACGGCCCGCTGCACCCGCCAACCTTCGGTATGCATCGCAGAGCCCAGCGGTTTCACGAACTACGTGTCCGCGGTCGCCGAGGCGTACTACGCGGGGGACCCCGTTATCTTCATCAGTGCCAGCTCGAATTCCAACAACTTCGACAACCAGGGCTTCAAGGAAATGCCTCAGGCCGAAGTCGTGCGCTGCATGACGAAGTATTCGATCGAGGTCAACGACGCGCAGCGCATCGGCTGGTTCCTCGACAAGGCCTGGGACATCGCAACCCAGCACCCCACCGGGCCGGTCCAAATCTGCATTCCGACCAATTTCCTGTTCACGAAACAATTGAGTGCCGAACCACCAGAGGGTGCGCGCGCGTTCGACAGAACCCGCAACAAGGTTCACCGTCCGGCGCCCAACCCTGCCGATGTGGCCGAAGTCGCCCAACTGCTGCGCCAGGCCAAGAAGCCGGTGGTCATTGCCGGCCCGCAGGTCTGGTATGGCCAGGCCGACAAGGACCTGGCGGCCCTTTGCGACAAGTGGAACATCCCGGTGTTCATTCCGCTGACGCATGCGAAGTCGATCGACCAGGGCCACCGCTGTGCCGTCGGCCTCATCGACTACCACCAGAACCATGCGTCGCGCATGGTGGGCGGGGAGGCCGATGTAGTGCTGATGATCGGCGGTCAACTCGATTTCCCCTTGAATTTCGGCGAGGCGCCGTTGTTCAATCCCAAGTCGAGAATGATCACGGTGAACTCGACCGCACGGGAACTCAGCAACAATGCGCTGTCGGACCTGCGCGTGTGCAGCGATGTCGGGATGTTCGTCAAGGCCCTGATGGGAGTGCCGGACCTCGGTAAGGCCATGGCGCCCGACTGGCTCGAGCGTCTGCAAGCGAGGCGCAAGCAGCACGTGGCCGAATTTAGCGAAGTCCTGACCGGGTCTTCGCCCAAGGGCGCGGTGCACCCGCTTCGCCTTTGCTACGAGGTGCTGATGTCCCTGCACGAGGACGATATCTGCGTCATCGATGGCGGCGACATCGCTTCATGGTTCGAGATGGCCATCAACGCCTGGGCCGCTCAAGGCCGGCCTGTCAAGGGCATCTTTGCACCGGGCCCCTGGGAGCAGATGGGCACGGGCCCGGCATTCGCCACGGCGATCCAGATGGCCAATCCAGCTTCGCGCGTGGTGCTGATCACCGGTGACGGCTCGTTCGGCCTGGCGCCGGGTTTCACGCCCATGGAAACCGCGGTCGACCGCGGCGTCCCAGTCACGGTGGTGGTTGCCAACAACTCGCAATGGGGAATGATCCAGAACCAGCAGAAGGCCATGTGGGCAGGCAGGGTTGTCGCCACGTCGCTGCGGAAGATGGAGTACCACCCCATCATGGCCGCCGCCGGTGTGTTCTCGCACAAGGCGACCGACGTAGAGGGAATCCGGTCGGCGCTCGACGCGGCGCGCGGCCAACTCCGGCCGGCCTTCGTCGAAGTGGTGACCGAGGCAACGCCCTCACCCATCACGCAGGGACTGGTCGAGATGCGCACCAGAACAGCGATCGAGTGACGGTCCAGCGGATTGAAGCGCGCCGCCAGGCAATGCCAGAACCCTGGCGCGGAGCGTTTCAACCGAGGGCAGGCAAGCAACCATGAATGCAAAGGCAGACCCCCAACATGTACGACTATCGACAGCAAACCGAACAGAAGAACGTCGCTCCGCATCACGAGCTGGAGAAAGATGGCTGGAAGGTTCTTGCCGGAACGCCCAAGAAGTCTCTGCGCATCGATCACGGATCTCCGGCCAGCGGACCTGTCGTGGGCATCTGGTCGTGCACGCCCGGCGTCATCGAGATGGCCTCGCTTCCCTTCCATGAGTTTGTCACTCTCTACGGGGGCAAGGCGCTAATCACGGTGGATGGCGGCGAACCCGTCGAGATCAATGCGGGTGACAGCTTCTTTTTTCCGAAGGGTTCGGCGGTTCGCTGGGACATCCGGGAAACCGTTTCAAAGTTCATGGTGGTCTGCGGCACAGGATCTGTGATCTAGGACGCTCCAAGCGGTGGGCGTCGGCAGAGGACAAGATGGACTGCGGCGCCGCCAAGAGATCAACAACTTGAATTGAGTTCTACGAAAGGAACTGCGATGACGACGTCAAGTAAACAGGCCATGCCGGACCACTTGTGGCGCCCGCTAACCCAGCACCAGCCCTTGATGGGCACCACGCCAAACCGAATCGTCAGTGCCAAGGGCTGCTTTCTGACCGACCAGAACGGCAACCGGTTGCTTGACGCGCTGGCCGGACTCTGGTGCGTGAACGTCGGCTACGGTCGATCGGAAATCGGCGAGATAGCGGCCAAGCAGATCACGGAGCTCAACTATCTGGCCCCGGTACTTACCTGTGACCCGGTTGTCAATTTCGCCGAAAAGCTGCAGCAGCTGCTCGGCTTTGACTGCCATGTCTACTTCTCGTCCAGTGGATCGGAAGCCAATGAAACGGCCTTCAAGATTGCGCGCCAGTACCACCTTCAGGCGGGCAATGGCGGTGAGCGGCGATTCAAGATCATTTCGCGCTACCGCGCTTATCACGGCGCCACCATGGGTGCGATGGCCGCCACCGGTCAGGCGGAGCGCAAAGTGGGCTACGACCCGGGCCCGGTGGGGTTCATCCACATCATGCCGCCCTACCCCTATCGCGGCCACCCGAAGTTGACGCCTGAAGAGCAAGGTGAACAGTGCGCTCAGCAATTGGAAGAGACCATCATCCATGAAGGCGCCGACACGGTGGCCGCGTTCATCATGGAGCCGATCATCTCTGGCGGTGGCGTTCTGGTTCCCCCGGACAACTACATTCCACGCGTGCGGGAGATATGCGACCGGTACGGTGTCCTGCTGATCTACGACGAAGTCGTATCCGGATTTGGTCGCCTTGGCAAGATGTTCGGTTACGAACACTGGAAAGCCGAGGCAGACATCATGACCTTCGCCAAAGGCCTGGGCAGCGGCTACATCCCTGTAGCCGCGACCGTGGTGAAGGAACATATCTTCGAGAAGTTCCATGGTGATCCCACCAAGATGCAGCACTTCCGACAGGTCAACACCTACGGCGGTCATCCCGTGGCTGCTGCGGTTTGTCTGAAGGCTATCCAGATCGTCGAAGAGGAAGGTCTGGTCGAAAACGCCAGCAAGATGGGCGACTACACGCGCAGTCGACTTCGAGAATTGCTTTTGGATCATCCCCTCGTTGGCGAGGTGCGCGGCAAAGGCATGCTGACCGGCGTCGAGCTGGTTCAGGACAGGCACACCAAGGTACCGTTGCCAGATGCCGCGATGGTCGGCATCACGACCGATTGCGTGCGCCACGGCGTACTCCTCGGGAGGAATACCAATACGGTTCCCGGACGTAACAACGTCATCCTGATCGCGCCCCCCTTGGTCCTGAACAAGGCAGAGGCGGATCAGGTCATCGATACCTTCGCGGGGGCCATGAAGAGAGCCCTGAACAAGTAGAGCTCAATCGGTCCTGGCACTCGGCTCGCACAAGAGCGTGACAGAACACATCTGGAAATGAGGAGAAAGACATGATCCGACACATCGTAATGTTCACCTGGAAGCCCGAGACGCCAGCGTCGATCAAGGATGACGTGCAGAAGGGATTCGCCCATATGAAGAACAGCATCGAACATGTGATTCACATGGAGTGCGGCACCGACCAGAAGCTGGCCGAGGGGAACTACGACTTCGCCATGATTGCCGATTTCGCGGACCCTCAGGCTTGGTCGGCCTACCGTATTCACCCCGAACACCTCGCCTTCGTCAAGAAGTTCGGCGCGTTGTCGGATCAGGTCGCACGAATCCAGATCGAGATCTAGAAGAACCGCTTCACGACCCCTCCGTCGCGCAGTCCTGATGCGTCGGAACTTGACTCCACACATCCAGTAAGTGAGAACACGCAATGCATTTCACACCCATTTCGACAATTGCCCGCAGGCTCTTGCTCTCGGCCGCAGTGGCCGCTTCCTTGGCCTCCGGTGCCAGCTTGGTGCTGGCCCAAAAGAGCGGGGGCACGCTGACGGTCGGGCGTGCGGCGGATGTGTCATCGATGAACGTCTATGCGCACGCCACCATCGAGGACGAGATCGTGCACCCAATGGTGTTCGATACGCTGGTCTACGGCGCGAAGAACGAGTTGGGGTACGGGCCTGGCCTTGCCGAAAGCTGGTCCTTCGATGCCGCGAAAAACGCCTACACATTCAAGTTGCGCGCCAACGCGAAGTTCTCGAACGGCAAGCCGGTGACGGCAGCGGACGTGGCGTTCTCGATCAACGAGGCGCGCCAGAGGTCGAACAACTACAAGGGACTGCTGGCGGGCGTCACGGCGGTTCAGGCCGTCGGGGAGCACAGCGTGAAGGTGACGTTGGCGGGCACCGATAACCTCTTCCTTTCAGGCCTGATATGGGTGTATGTCGTGCCTGAAAACTACGGCGGCAAGAAGCTCGAAGAGTTCTTCGCGGCGCCGATCGCGTCCGGCCCCTTCACCCTGGGCGAATGGACACCTGGTTCGTCCATGACCTTGTCGAAGAACGCGAACTACTGGAACGCGGGCAAGACGGGATTGGATGCGGTCAAGATGAAGATCATCCAGGGCGACAACGAGCGGTTGGCGGCCTTCAAGTCGGGAAATATCGACGTTTACGAGAGCGTGCGCTTCGATTTCATCGATCAGATTCCTGCGAAGAACCGCGTGGTCGTCAATCCGACCGCACGGACCATGTTGCTTTACACGAACAACAACAAGCCGCCGTTCAACAACGTCGAGGCGCGCAAGGCGATCTCTATGGCCATCGATCGAGAGGCAATCCGCACGGCTCTCTGGCCCAATCTGTCGACGCCGCTACAGGGCTTGCTGATGCCTGGCACGGCAGACACCGTACCGGCCACGAACGGCAAATGGGAATTCGACCTCAAGGCTGCAAAAGCTGCGCTTGCCGCGTCGCCGACGCCCGGAGCCAAGATCCGGCTGAGTGCGGCCTACATCCGAGGCGTCGACGAGGTTCTGGTGCAAGCCGTCCAGTCGCAACTGCAAGCGGCAGGCTTCCA
>Ga0316188_10000432_pt1 | contig 17915 bp, 15 predicted proteins | sample Phiworburrow1_MG_FD_204933 | JGI IMG/M metagenome (GOLD analysis project Ga0316188, IMG submission 204933) | Coastal sediment microbial communities from Maine, United States - Phippsburg worm burrow 1 | ecosystem: Environmental > Aquatic > Marine > Coastal > Sediment | place: USA: Maine...
CTCCAGCCCGAGTTTCATCGCCAGCTGCATGGCGGCCGGCCGCGAAGTGTCGGGGATCGGCATCACCACGTCGATCTCTCCGCTGCTGATCTGGCGCCGGATCTTCTCGGCCAGGTGCTCGCCCATCCTGAGCCGCGAACCGTACACGCTGACGCCATCCATCACCGAATCCGGGCGGGCGAAGTAGACGTATTCGAAGATGCACGGGTTCAGCGACGGATTCTCGGCGCACTGCTGGGAGTAGAAATTGCCGTCCATGTCGATGAAGATCGCCTCGCCTGGAGCGACGTCGCGCACAAACTTGAACCCGAGGCCTTCGACCGCCACCGACTCGCTGGCGACCAGGTATTCCGTTCCGCTGTCGGTCTCGTTGATGCCATAGCTGAGCGGCCGGATGCCGAACGGGTCGCGGAAGGCGAGCACGCCGTGACCCGCGATGTGGGCCACGCAGGCGTAGGCTCCGCGCACGCGGCGATGCAGGGCCGCGACGGCGCGGAAGATCGTCGCTGGATCCAGCGTGTAGGAAGTGGTGCCCTCCTGCAGTTCGTGCGCGAGCACGTTCAGCAGCACTTCCGAATCGGAGTTGGTGTTGATGTGCCGCCGATCGATGCGGAACATCTCGCTCTTCAACTGCTCGGTGTTCGTCAGGTTGCCGTTGTGGCCGAGCGTGATGCCGAACGGCGCGTTGACGTAGAAAGGCTGCGCCTCCTCGGCGTTGGAGGCCGAGCCGGCCGTCGGATAGCGCACATGGGCAATCCCGATGTTGCCGGTCAGGTTGCGCATGTTCCGCGTGCGGAAGATCTCGCGCACCATGCCGTTGCCCTTCCACATCGTGAACGTGCTGCCCTGCCCGGTCGCAATGCCTGCTGCATCCTGTCCACGATGCTGCAGCAGTTGCAGCGAGTCGTAGAGCAGCTGGTTCACCGGTCCCGTCGCAACCACCCCGACGATGCCGCACATTCGATTTCTCCCTAAGCCTTCACGACGGCCCGTGCAGGCGGGCAATGGATTCCGGCAACAACGGCGAGGCGAATGCTACGCCCGCCTCCAGCCAAGGCAACAGCAATGAGGCCTTCCACCACCCCGCCGTGGGCGCGGAAGTGGCAGTCGCCAGCAGCACCGCGGCAGCCACGACCGCGGCCGCCCGCGCGAGGCCGAACACGCCTCCGAGCGCCCTGTCCGCGGCAGACAGCCGCGCCGCCGCCATCAGGGCCCGCAGCAGCGCGCCCAGCAGCGCCGCGGCGATCAGCACTGCCAGCAGGATCAGCAGCGCGCCGAGCGCGGTACGTAGTGCCGGCAAGGGGATTTCGAACGGCAGCAGCGCTCCCACCTGCTCCGAGAAGGAGAACGCGAGCACCAGCCCCAGGATCCAGCCCGCGAGTGACACGATCTCGCGCGTTACGCCGCGCAGCACGCCGAGCAGGACCGATGCGAGCACCACCGCCGCGATGATCCAGTCGACGGTGGTCACATCGACTCTCAGAGCGTGACCACATTGCCGCCGGGACCCAGCGACTTGAGCCGGTCGCGGGCGCGCTCGGCGTCTTCGCGCGTCGCGTAGGGGCCGACCCGCACGCGGTAGCGCGCGCCATCCTTGGTGTCGACCTTCTCGATGAAGACGGTGAAGCCGGCTTTCCTGAGCCGGTCGGCGAGTTCGCGCGCCGCCTTTTCGCTGGCGGGGGCCGCGGACTGAACCGCGAACTTGCCGCCCTTGACCGCCGCTGGGACCTTGGGCGAGGCCGTTGCGGTCGACTTGCCTTCGAGTGCTGCGAGTGCGCGCTGCTGCTCCGCACTCGCCGGCTCGCTTTCGTCGGCCTTGCCGTTCGCCCCGGCTTCGGCCTTCGGCGCCGCCTTCGAATCGGGCTTGGGTGACGGCTTCGATTCAGGTTTCGCCGGCGCCTTCGGCTCGGCCTTCGGTTCAACCCCAGGTTCGGCCTTCGGCTCCGCTTCGGGCGCCGGCGCCTGCTCGGATGGCGGCGCCACGGGCACGTTGGCTGGCGCCGGCACGGGAGGCAGCGACAGCCGTGGCGTGAACGGCGTGCGTTCGCTCGGGATGTCGATCGGGATGTTTTCCGCCACCGGCCGTGGTTCGGGGTCGAGCAGCATCGGCACGATGATCGCGACTGCGAGCAGCAGCGCGGCCGCCCCGATCAGACGGTGCCGTGCACGCGCGCGCAGGACCGCCGCCTGGTCGTGGCGGGACGCGATGTCTTCGTCTTGGGGAATCGGGGGACGGGTAGCCGGCTTCGCGGCAGCGTTGCCTGCGCGCTTCTTGGAACGCCAGAACGCAAGACCCATCCAGACTCCAGGAGATCCCTACGCAGCGTCGACCGACGGGCGCACGCGGATCGCGCGCATCACCTCTGCGACCGTAAGGAATGAACCGAAGGTCAGGATTCTATCATCGGCTCCTGCGCATTTCCGCGCTCCGTCGAATGCTGCGCCCGCGTCCGCATACTCGGTGACCGGCTTCTGCTCGGCGGGTCTTCGCTCCCGCAACAGCTTCGCAATGCTCGCAGAATCGCAGCCGCGCGCGCCCGGCGTGGACGCGACGTGCCAGTGATCGATGCGATCAGCGACCTTGTCGATCACGCCCGCGATGTCCTTGTCGCGCAACATCGCGAAGACCGCATGGGTCGCCGGATAGAAGCCCATGTTGTCCAGGTTCTGCGCCAGGACAGCCGCGGCGTGAGGATTGTGGGCAACGTCGAGGATCACGGCCGGCCGGCCGGGCAGGACCTGAAATCGCCCGGGCAGGTCGACGGTCAGCAGCCCCTGGCGGACCGCCTGCTGCGATACGGGCAATCGCTCTGCCAGCGATTCAAGCGCGGCGAGCACGCCGGCGGCGTTCAGCAGCTGGTTTGCGCCCCGCAGCGCCGGGTACGGCAGCCCGGCCCGACGAACGCGCCGGCCTCCATAGGACCACTGCTGCCGGTCGCCCTGATAGTTGAAGTCGCGCCCGAAGCGCCACAGGTCCGCCCCGATTGCCGCAGCATGGTCGAGCAGCGTCTGCGGCGGCGCGGGGTCGCTGCAGATGGCCGGCCGTCCCCCACGGTAGACGTGCGCCTTCTCGAACCCGATCAGCTCCCGCGTCGGCCCGAGGTAGTCCATGTGGTCCAGATCGACCGACGTCACGATCGACGCGTCGGCATCGACGATGTTGACGGCGTCGAGGCGTCCCCCCAGGCCCACCTCCAGGACGACCGCGTCGAGCCGGGTTGCGCCGAAGAGCCGCAGGATGGCGAGCGTCGTGAACTCGAAGTAGGTGAGCGAGGTCGCCCCGCGCGCCGCTTCGACCGCTTCGAACTGCTCCACCAGTGCGGCGTCCGACGCGTTGACGCCGTCGATGCGGCAACGTTCGTTGAAGTCGACCAGGTGCGGCGAGGTGTACAGCCCCACCCGGTAGCCCGCCGCCCGCAGGATGCTGTCGAGCATTGCGCAGGTCGAGCCCTTGCCGTTGGTGCCCCCCACGACAACCGTGACGGCACCGGACTTCAGCCCGATTCGATCGGCGACAGCGCGAACGCGATCGAGCCCGAGGTCGATCGGCTTCGCGTGCAGCCGTTCGATGCGTTCGAGCCAGGCTGAAAGCGTGGGTTCGACCAAGTGGAATGTGGCCGGCCGCGCGGCGTCGCGCGACCCGGGGTTCTATGCGATGGCGTCCGCCGGCTGCTTCAGCAGCAGCGCCAGCAACTGGGCGATCTCGTCGCGCATCTGCCGCCGGTCGACGATCATGTCGATCGCGCCCTTGGTCAGCAGGAACTCGGCCCGCTGGAACCCTTCCGGAAGCTTTTCCCGAACGGTCTGTTCGATCACGCGCGGACCGGCGAACCCGATCAGGGCCTTCGGCTCCGCGATCACGATGTCGCCGACGAACGCGAAGCTGGCCGACACGCCGCCCATGGTCGGGTCGGTCAGCACCGAAATGAACGGAAGCCTCGCCTCGGCGAGCTTCGCGATCATCGCCGTGGTCTTGGCCATCTGCAGCAGCGACAGCAGGCCTTCCTGCATGCGCGCGCCGCCCGTCGCCGTGACGCAGATGTAAGGCACCTTCTGCTCGATTGCGGTCTGGACGCCCCGCACGAAGCGCTCGCCGACGACCGAGCCCATCGACCCGCCCATGAAGTCGAATTCGAAGCAGGCCACCACCACGGGCAGCGCCCGGATCGAACCGCCCATCACGACCAGCGCGTCCGTCTCGCCCGTGTCGCTGATCGCCTGCTGCAGCCGCTCGGGGTACTTGCGGCTGTCCTTGAACTTCAGGGCATCGACCGGAAGCACGTCCTGGCCGATCTCGTAGCGCCCCTCCGCGTCCAGCAACGCGTCGAGCCGCTCACGCGCTCCGATCCTCATGTGGAACGTGCACTTCGGGCAGACGTGGAGCGTCTTCTGCAGTTCGGCGCTGTACAGCACCGCCTCGCAGCTCGGGCACTTGGTCCACAGGCCTTCGGGCACCTGCTTGCGCGCCGCGCCCTCCTCGCGCTTGATGCGCGGCGGAAGAATCTTGTCGATCCAGCTCATGTGGTGCCTCCTGCGCCGATTGCCGCGAGTCCGCCCGTGACCGGCCCGCTCATGCGGCTTCCTTGACCGGAGCGCCGTCCAGTGCGGCGCGGATGCCGGCCACGAAAGCCTCCACCGCCTCGATCGCGCTGTCGCGCGGCGCCGTTTCGAGCTCCTGGATGATGCGCGAGCCGATGACCACCGCGTCGGCGACCTGCGCGACCGCCCGGGCCGACGCGCCGTCGCGAATGCCGAAACCCACGCCGACCGGCACGTCGGTCACGCGACGGATCAGCGGCAGCCGTGCCGCCACGCTGGCGATGTCCAGATGGCCCGCACCCGTGATCCCCTTCAGGCTGACGTAGTAGAGGTAGCCCGAAGCATGCCGGGCGACGGCCTCGATGCGTTCGTCGGTCGAGGTTGGCGCCAGCAGGAAGATGGGATCGATCCCGGCCGCGCGCATCGACGTCGCAAAGTCCTCGCATTCCTCGGGCGGATAGTCGACGACCAGGACGCCGTCGACCCCCGCGGCCTTCGCCGCCGTGGCGAACGCCTCCCGTCCCATGCGCTCGATCGGGTTCGCGTAGCCCATCAGCACGACCGGGGTCATCTCATCGCTTTCGCGGAAGCGCGCCACCATCCCGAGCGTGGCCTTGAGCCCCACTCCGTTGCGGATGGCGCGTTCCGCTGCACGCTGGATCACGGGTCCGTCGGCCATCGGATCGGAGAACGGGACGCCCAGTTCGATGACGTCGGCGCCGGCCCGCGCGAGCGCATGCATCAACGGCACCGTCATGTCCGCAGCCGGATCGCCTGCGCACACGTAGGGAATCAGTCCCTTTCGACCTTGCTGTCGAAGTCCGGCGAAGCGGGCGGCGATGCGCGACATCACTGCGCTCCCGGATGGTTGCGTTTGAACTCGATCGACGCCTCGCGACACGACGCGCGGCAGTAGAACTCGAGGCCGCTCGCCTCGGACACGATGTGCAGGTCCTTGTCGCCACGTCCGGACAGGTTGACAAGCAGTACCTGGTCCCGCGCCATCGTCGGCGCGAGCTGCGTCGCGTAGGCCAGCGCGTGGCTCGACTCCAGGGCCGGGATGATGCCCTCGATCCGGCAGCATTCGTGGAAGGCCTTCAACGCCTCGGCATCCGTCGCGCCGACGTACTCGGCACGGCCGCTGTCCTTCAGCCAGGCATGCTCGGGGCCCACGCCCGGGTAGTCGAGGCCGGCGCTCACGGAATGCGTTTCCGTGATCTGGCCGTTCTCGTCCTGCAGCAGGTAGGTGCGATTGCCATGCAGCACGCCCGGCGTGCCTTTCTGCAGGCTCGCGGCATGCCGCATCGTGGTCAGCCCCTCCCCGGCGGCTTCCACCCCGATCAGCCGGACGCGCTCGTGCGGGATGTAGTCGTAGAAAATGCCCATGGCGTTGCTGCCACCGCCGACGCAGGCGATCACGGCGTCCGGCTGGCGCCCGATCATGCGCGGCATCTGTTCGATGCACTCCTTGCCGACCACGGAATTGAAGTCACGCACCATCATCGGATACGGATGCGGGCCGGCCACCGTGCCGATGATGTAGAACGTGTTCTCGACGTTGGTGACCCAGTCGCGCATGGCCTCGTTGAGCGCGTCCTTCAGCGTCCGGCTGCCGCTTTCGACCGGCACCACGGTCGCGCCCAGCAGCTTCATCCGGTAGACGTTGGCGGCCTGGCGGCCGACGTCCTCGCTGCCCATGTAGACGACGCATTCCATGCCGAAACGCGCGGCCACGGTGGCCGTCGCCACGCCGTGCTGCCCGGCGCCGGTCTCGGCGATGACTCTCGGCTTGCCCATGCGCCGCGCCAGCAGCGCCTGGCCTATCGTGTTGTTGATCTTGTGCGCGCCCGTGTGGTTCAGGTCTTCGCGCTTGAGGTAGATCTGCGCGCCTCCGAGCAGTTCGCTCCATCGCCGCGCGTGATAGATCGGGCTGGGGCGACCGACGAAGTGGGACAGTTCGTCCTTGAATTCCGCGATGAAGTCGGGATCCGTGCGGTAGCGCGCGTAAGCTTCGCGCAACTCGTCGAGGGCGTGCATCAGTGTCTCGGCGACGAACACGCCTCCATACGGCCCAAAATGGCCGCGCTGGTCTGGGAGGTCGTACACCTTCATCGGCGTTCCCGTCTCGAACCTGCACACATCGTCATCGTTCACTCTGGAATGGATTGGTCGGCGCGACGCACGGCAACGACGAACTTCCTCATCAGGACCGCGTTCTTGACCCCTGGCGCGTCCTCGACGCCGCTGCTGACGTCCACCGCGTACGGCCGCACCGTCAGCACCGCGCGCGCCACGTTGTCACTGTTGAGGCCGCCGGCCAGGATCACGCGCCCGGTCCGCGCATCGGGGATCCGCGACCAGTCGAATGTCTTGCCGCTGCCGCCGTAGGCGTCGGACGGCGCATCGAGCAGCAGCGCGGCGGCAGAGGAAAAACGGCGGGCGGAGTCTAACAAATCGACCCCCTCGGCCATGTGCACGGCGCGCACGTACCCGGCGCCGTACCGGTTGCAGTCCGCCTCGTGCTCGTCGCCGTGGAACTGCAGGACCGCCCTTGGAACCGCTTCCAGGGCGGCTTCGACCAGGTCCACCGACGCATTCACGAACAACAGCACCGGGACGGTAAACGGCCCGAGTTCCCGCACGAGCGCGCGCAGCCGATGCGGGTCGACATAGCGCGGGCTCTTTGGATAGCAGACGAATCCGGCGGCATCGGCGCCGGCAGAACAGGCCGCGGCCACGTCGGCCTCACGCGTCAGTCCGCAGATCTTGATCCGAGTACGCATCCAGGCAGACGGGGACCGACGTCGACGGCACCGGCAGTTGAAACGAGGGATCGTACTCGACCCGCACCAGGTACAGCCCGTCCGGGGAAAACGTCGGCGCTCCCTGGGCACGGTTGCGGGCGGCGAGGATCTGCGCCACCCAGCCCGCGTCGCGACGCCCGCTCCCGACCTGCACCAGGGCCCCGACGATGTTGCGGATCATGTGGTGCAGAAACGCGTTTGCGCTCGCGCGCACCCGGATCAGTCGTCCGCGCCGCTGCACGCTCAATTCACGCAGGTCGCGCACCGGCGAGGCTGCCTGGCACTCCGAGGAACGAAACGAGGTGAAATCGTGGCGACCGACCAGTTGTGCGGCGGCCTCGTGCATCGCGGCGGCGTCCAGTGGCCGGAAGACCCAGCCCGCCCGGCCGTGCGCCAGCGGCGAGCGCACGGGGTCGTTCAGGATCCAATAGTCGTAGGTGCGCCGCACGGCGCCGAATCGGGCGTGAAACGCTTCCGGCACCTCGCAGGCCCAGCGGACCGCCATCGCGGCCGGCAGGAAGCCATTGACGCCGCGAACCCATGCGCCCGGCGGACGCCGTGCCGTCGTGTCGAAGTGCACAACCTGGTCGAGTGCGTGGACCCCGGTATCGGTACGCCCGGCGCAGATGGTCGCGGTGGGACCGCCGGCGATGGCCGCGAGCGCGCGCTCGAGCGCGTCCTGTGCGCCGCGCCCGCCCGGCTGCGTCTGCCAGCCCGTGAACGCCGCGCCGTCGTACTCGAGGCCGAGTGCGATGCGCACGGGGAAGCGGCCACGGGCCCGATCGGACCCGCGGCGGTCAGCTTTCGATCTGCTTGATCAGTTCGACGGCGGCCTGGCGCTGGTCGCGCGTGCCGTCGCGCATCACTTCGTCAAGCAACTCGCGTGCCCCGTCCTTCACTCCGAGGTCGATGTAGCCGCGCGCCAGGTCCAGCTTCGTCGCCATCTGCTGCGCGAGCGCGCTCCCGGGCTCCGTCTCGCCGCGCTTCGTCGCCGCGTCCAGGCTGACTGCGGACAGGTCGAAGTCGATCAACGGGACCGTCGCCTGGTCCGTATTGGCGGTCAGGCGGGAGGCGTCGTCGCCGAGTCCGGCACCGACCATCGTGTTGGCCCCTGGAGCACGCATGGCCCCGACGACCGTCGGACGCGAAAGCGCTTCCTCGGCCAGCACGGGCCGCGCCGCCGGTGCCGGGGCAGGCGCCGCTGGCGCGGGTGTCGGCATGCGGGTCGACGGGATGTTCAGGTCGAGGTCCGGAATCATCCCGACCCCGGTCGCGGTCGGGGCCATGGCCGGGTACTTGCCCCCGACCGCCGTATCGATATCCGCAACTGCCGGGGGTTCCACCTTCTGCGGCGCGGTGGCCGCGAAGAGGTCTTCCTCTTTCGGGCTCGACTGCGTATCGGGCATCCTCGTCGTGGGCCCGAGGTTCATCTTGGTGGGACCGAGGTCGAAATCGAGCGAACCGAAGTCGGTCGCCGGCGCGGCAGGCGCCGAGATCGTGTTCGTGTCCTGCGCGCCCGGCAGGGTCGCATGGAACTGGGTCGTCGGGGCGGAAGTCGTCGCCGGACCGGACATCCTGGTGTCGGCGGGCATCCGCGTGTCTTCCGAGGTCTGAGCCTCGCTCATGCGCGTGTCCACCACCATCCGCGTCAGGGGGGGCGCGCCGGCCGAACTATCCTGCAGCGCGGAATTCGCTGTCAGGCCGGTCAGGTCAAGACCTGACGTCGGTCCGCCACCCAGGGTCGAAGGCCGACCGGATTTCGTATTCGGGTCGAGCCTGAAGCCGGTAGCCGGACCGCGACCGATGTCGGTGTTCGCCACTCCGGCGAACATCGGATGCGACGGATCGAGCGTACGACCGAGCCTGAGCGCCCTGTCCCAATCCTCGCCCTCGCCGCCCGTCCGTTCCTTGAGCTCCTCGATGAGCGTCATGAAGGACGTCTTGTCGCCGCGGCGCGCATAGATCTCGAGCAATTTCACCCGCACCGCATGCCGGTCCGGCTGCAGGCGCAGGGCCTCCTTCAGGATGTCCTCGGCCTGTTCCTCGCGACCGTAGGCGATGTAGACATCGGCCTCGGCCACCGGATCGACCTCGTTGGAGTCGAGTTGGGACGCCGCCGGGATGAAGCTCGAATTGAACGTGCTGGTGCCCGTGTCGACGCTCTGCCCACCGGTCGCTCCGAACAGCGAGTTCGCGTGCAGGCCTTCGCCCGTTTCCTTGAAGCGGTCACCGCCCTCGGTCTTGCGCTTGCGCAGCCAGCTCCAGCCGAACAAGCCCGCGAGCAGCGCGGCAAGTCCGACCAGCACGAACTGCGTCGTGGTGTTGCCGAGCATGTCGACGAACATGCTCGGCTCTTCCTGCTGCGCCGGCGGAGGCGGAGCCGCCTGCTTCACCGGCGCCGGGGCCGGGGGAGCCGCGGGAGTTTCTGCCTTGGCGGGCTCGCCCTTTGCGGGCTCGGCCTTCGGCGCTTCAGCGGGGGCAGGCTGGGCCGCTGTCGCGGTCGGCGGCGGAGCGGACGGCTGCTCGGCCTGCTTCTGCACCTGGGCACCGGCCTTGCTCTGGACCTCGAGCGCCTTCTGGATCGCCTCGTTGGTCTTCTTGAGCTGCGCGGCCTTTTCCTGCTCTTCCTTCACGGCTCGCGCCTTGGCCGCCGCTTCGTCGGCCTTCGCCGCGGCCGCGGCTGCCGCCGCGCCAGCCTTGTCGTCCGCCTTCGCGATCTTCAGCTGGTCACCACTGGGCTGCGCCGGTGCGCTCTTGTCCTCGACCCGGGTGGTTACACGACCGCCGCCGGCTGCGGCCGGTGGCGCGGCCGCTGCAACCGGGGCGCTCGCGGCTGCCTGCGCCAGTCGGCTCTTGTACTGCGCGAAGTCGGCGCTCTGGGCCACGACTTCCTGACGCGCCTCCGGCGCGGCGATCGCGGCGGCATCGGCTTCGGACGGAATCGTCAGGGTCGCGCCCGCCTTCAGGCGGTTCATGTTGTTGGCGACGAACGCTTCCGGGTTCTGGCGGAACATCGCGACCAGCATCTGGTCCAGGGAAACGGCGGAAGACTTGTTCTGCAGGGCGATCTTGCCCAGCGTATCGCCCGACTTGACCACGTAGGTGCCCGAGGCGGCCGCGGGAGCCGCCTTGGCGGCTGGTTTGGCGGGAGCTTCTGCGACCGGGGCCGGGGCAGGTGCCGGGGCAGGCGCCGGGGCGGCGGCAACGGGCGCCGGCCGCGACGGCGCCGCGGCCGGCGCCGGAGCGCTGGCCTTCGGTGGAGGTGCTGCCGGAGTCACGACATCGGCCTGCGCCCGCAGCGACGGCGGGTCCAGCAGAACCGTGTACTCGCGGATCACGCGACCCGTCGACCAGGTCAGCTCGACCATCAGGTCCAGATACGGTTCATTGACCGACTGCGGGGAATTGATCCTGACGAAATAGGTGCCATCCGCCCGCTTCTCGAGACCGAAGCGCAGGTTGGTCAGGGCGGGGTTGTATTCGAGGTTGGCGGCACGGAAGGCGGCCAGCGGTGCCAGCTTGACCTGGAGCGTCGGCAGCTCATCCCGGCCTACCGACGTCACCTCCAGCTCGGCCCGCAACGGCTGGCCGAGACCGGACTGAACGGTGAGCCGGCCAAGGCCGGCAGCATCAGCCTGCAGGCTGGTGGCTGCTAGACCAAGCGCAAGCGAAAGCGCGCACCACAGGGGCGCGCGCGCAAATTTTTCGGATGGCATTCCGCCCCCTGCTCATGGGATGCAACGTAATTCGAACATAACATCATGGACTTAGGGCGGCAAGCTTAGAAATAGCCGTAAGTCACGCCTTTATGTGAGAAATGCTCTGACCCGGGTGCCGCGTAAAGCGGCGCCCGTTCCTGCCACTGATCAGAGCTTGCCCAACAGGAGGCGGACCATCCGCCGCAGGGGTTCTGCGGCACCCCAGAGCAGTTGGTCGCCGACTGTAAAGGCAGAGAGGTATTCGGGCCCCATCGCGAGCTTGCGCAGGCGACCGATAGGCACAGCCAAAGTCCCGCTCACGCGCGCGGGGGACAGTTCGCGGATGCTGTCGTCCCGGTTGTTCGGGACCACCTTGACCCAGGCGTTGCCGCCCGCCAACAGCTTTTCGATCTCCGGAAGCGGAACATCCTTCTTGAGCTTGATGGTCAGGGCCTGGCTGTGGCATCGCATCGCGCCGATGCGCACGCACAGCCCTTCGACGACCAGCGATCCGGGCTTGCCCATCGCAGGTTTGCCGAGGATCTTGTTCGCCTCCGCGCCACCCTTCCACTCTTCCCGGCTGACGCCATTGCCGAGATCCTTGTCGATCCACGCGATCAGGCTCCCGGCCAGCGCCACACCGAAGTTCTCCTTCGGCAATTGCTCGGACACCAGGACCGACGACACCGTGCGATCGATGTCGAGGATCGCCGATTTCGGATCCGCCAGCAGGTCCTCGACGCTGGCGTGGGCCGCGCCCATCTGTTGCAGCAGCTCGCGCATGTTCGGCGCGCCCGCGCCAGACGCGGCCTGATAGGTCATCGCCGTCACCCAGTCGATCAGGTCCGCCTTCAGCAGGCCGTCGAGCGCCATGAGCATCAGGCTGACGGTGCAGTTGCCGCCGATGAAGTTCCTGGCGCCTTTGTCCAGCGCGCTCCGGATCACAGGAAGATTGACCGGGTCGAGGATGATGACGGCGTCGTCCTTCATCCGCAGGGCCGAGGCGGCGTCCACCCAGTACCCGTCCCAGCCCGTGGACCGCAACCTGGGATAGACGTCGTTCGTGTAGTCCCCGCCCTGGCACGTCACGACGGCATCGCACGCCTTCAGCGCCTCGATATCGGAGGCGTCCCTGAGCACCGGGTCTGCCCGCGCCACTTTCGGAGCCGCGCCTCCCGCATTCGAAGTGCTGAAGAACAAGGAGTCGAACAGTTCGAAGTCCCGCTCTGCCGTCATGCGCTCCATCAACACCGAGCCGACCATGCCGCGCCAACCGACGATGCCTACTTTCATTTGATCCCTCGCCCTGCTCCGTTCGTTCATCCGTTCAGCGCCGCCACCACGGCGTCGCCCATCTCGCGCGTCCCGACACGCCGCGTTCCTTCGCTCCAGATGTCGGCGGTCCGCAGTCCTTGCGCGAGCACCTTGCGCACGGCAGCTTCGATCCGCTCGGCCTGCGCGGCCCGGTCGAGCGAATAGCGCAACATCATCGCCGCGGACAGGATCGTCGCCAGTGGATTGGCGACGCCCTTGCCGGCGATGTCCGGCGCGCTCCCGTGGGACGGTTCGTAAAGTCCCCGGTTGCGCTCGTTGAGCGACGCCGACGGCAGCATCCCGATCGATCCGGTCAGCATCGCGGCTTCGTCGGAGAGTATGTCGCCGAACATGTTCCCGGTGACGATCACGTCAAACTTCTTGGGCGCGCGGACAAGCTGCATCGCCGCGTTGTCGACGTACATGTGCTCGAGCTCGACGTCCTCGTACTGCCCGTGGACTTCGGTCACGATGTCCTTCCAGAACTGGAACGTCTCGAGGACGTTGGCCTTGTCGACGCTCGTCACCTTCCGCCCCCGCCGCCGTGCCGCCTGAAACGCCACGTGCGCGATGCGCTCGATTTCGGGCCGGCTGTAGCGCATGGTGTCGAAGGCCTCCGGCTGGCCTGCGAACGGGCCATCGGGAGCCGATCGACGCCCGCGCGGCTGACCGAAGTAGATGTCGCCCGTCAGCTCCCGCACGATCAGGATGTCGAGGCCCGCGACCAGTTCCGGCTTCAGGCTTGATGCATGCGTGAGTTCGGCGTAGCACAGCGCGGGCCGGAAGTTGGCGAACAGGCCGAGATCCTTCCTCAAGCCGAGGATCGCCTGCTCGGGGCGCAATGCGCGCTCGAGCTTGTCGTACTTCCAGTCGCCCACCGCGCCGAACAGCACGGCGTCGGCCGCCTGGGCAAGCCTGAGCGTCGCTTCGGGCAGCGGGTGCCCGTGAGCCTCATAGGCCGTGCCGCCGACGTCGGCGAACTCGAGTTCAAAGCGCTCGCCGAGCGCCTGCAGAACCTTGACGGCCTCGGCGACGATCTCCTTGCCGATGCCGTCGCCCGGCAGTACCGCGATCTTCATGCTGATCCCCGCGCGGGCTGGTTGTCGTTCACCCCGCCCCGGCCCGCCGCGGAACGAAGTCGGCCGTCAGCTGGTCTTGACCAGCCACGGCTGCCGTGTGAGCCGCTCCTTCTCGAACGCCGCGATCCTGTCCCTGTGGCGCAGGGTCAGGCCGATGTCGTCCAGCCCGTTGACCAGGCAATACTTGCGGAACGGCGCGACGTCGAAATCGTGTTCGCGGCCGTCGGCCTCGACGAGCTTCTGTCGTGGCAGGTCGACCGTCAGCCGGTAGCCGGGATGCGCGGCGACTTCGCTGAACAGCCGGTCGATGACGAGTTCCGGCAACACGACCGGCAGCAGGCCGTTCTTGGTGCTGTTGTTGAAGAAGATGTCGGCGAAGCTTGGCGCGACCACCACGCGGAAGCCGTACTGCACCAGCGCCCACGGTGCGTGCTCGCGCGAGGATCCGCAACCGAAGTTCTTGCGCGCCAGCAGGATCGACGCTCCCTTGTAGCGCGGCTGGTTGAGGACGAAGTCCGGATTCAGCGGGCGCTTCGTGTGGTCCATGCCCGGCTCGCCGTGATCCAGGTAGCGCCATTCGTCGAACAGGTTCGGGCCGAAACCCGTCCGCCTGATCGACTTCAGGAACTGCTTCGGGATGATGGCGTCGGTGTCGACGTTGGCGCGATCCAGCGGCGCCACCAGGCCCTGATGAATGGTGAAAGCGTCCAAGCCGCGACCCTACATCTTCTTCTTGGTGTCCGTGGCAGCCTTGTCCACCGCGCCGCCGGCCGCTTCGATGTCCTTGCCCATGCCGGCGATGGTGTTGCAGCCAGCGATCGCGAATCCACCCACGAGGACGGCAACAATGACGACGAACAGCCTCTTCATGTGAGTCTCCTTACGTCAGCGAAATGCCCTTCGATCGCCGCCGCCGCGGCCATCGCCGGCGAAACCAGATGCGTCCGCCCCCCGGCACCCTGGCGGCCCTCGAAGTTGCGATTGCTGGTCGAGGCGCAGCGCTCGCCCGGCTCGAGCCGGTCCGCGTTCATCGCCAGGCACATCGAACATCCCGGTTCGCGCCACTCGAAGCCCGCCGCCTTGAACACCTCGTGCAGCCCCTCGCGCTCCGCCTGCGCCTTCACCAGGCCGGATCCAGGCACGACCATCGCGAGCTTCACGCTGGACGCGACACGCTTGCCGAGCCGCTTCACCACCCACGCCGCCTCGCGCAGGTCCTCGATGCGCGAATTGGTGCACGACCCGATGAACACCTTGTCGAGCCGGATGGCAGTGATCGGGGTCTTCGGCGTGAGGCCCATGTACTTCAGGGCGCGCTCGATGCCTTCGCGCTTGACCGGGTCCTTCTCGGCGTCGGGATCGGGCACGGCGCCGAGCACCGTGGTCACCATCTCCGGCGACGTTCCCCAGGTCACCTGCGGCTCGATATCCTCCGCGCGCAGTTCCACCACCCGGTCGAAACGCGCGCCGGGGTCCGAGCGCAGTTGCCGCCACGCGGCCGCCGCCTGCTCGAACATCGGACCGTCCGGTGCGAACGGTCGTCCGCGCACGTACTCGATGGTCTTCTCGTCGACCCCGACCATGCCCGAGCGGGCGCCGGCCTCGATCGCCATGTTGCATATGGTCATCCGTCCTTCGAGGGACAGGGCTTCGATCGCGCTGCCGGCAAACTCGATCGCATAGCCTGTTCCGCCCGCCGTGCCGATGCGCCCGATGACGGCGAGCACGATGTCCTTCGCGGTGCACCCGCCCGGCAGCCGGCCGTCGACGCGCACCAGCATGTTCTTCGCCTTCTTCATCAGCAGAGTCTGCGTGGCCATCACGTGCTCGACTTCGCTGGTGCCGATGCCGAACGCCAGCGCACCGAACGCCCCGTGCGTGCTGGTGTGCGAATCGCCGCAAACCACGGTCATGCCGGGCAGCGTGGCACCCTGCTCCGGTCCCATCACGTGCACGATGCCCTGGCGCCTGTCGAGGAACGGGAAGTAGGCTGCCGCGCCGAACTGCCGGATGTTGCCGTCGAGGGTGACGATCTGTTCCTTCGATACCGGGTCCGAGATGCCGTCGTAGCCGCGGTCCCAGTCGGTCGTGGGCGTGTTGTGATCAGCGGTCGCGACGATCGAGCTGGTCCGCCAAGGCGTGCGGCCGGCCAGACGCAGCCCCTCGAATGCCTGCGGGCTCGTCACCTCGTGGACGAGGTGGCGGTCGACGTAGAGGATGGTCGTCCCGTCGTCCTCGACGTGAACGACGTGGTCGTCCCAGAGCTTGTCGTACAGTGTGCGCGCGGCAGTCATGCAGAAAAAATCGCGCCGGGAAACAGCCCGGCGTCGGCGGCGATTATGCCACCCGGCCGTACTCGTTCGCGCTCAGGGCAGCATTGCCGGGTAGACGGCGCCGCCCCACGGTACCAGGGCCGGTTGCAGCCGCGCTCCGCCGACCGGCGTCCCGTTGACGCAGTCGCTGGTCAGTTCCGCGCGGCGCCACGGTCAGCGTGACGCACCCTGATACAGCGGCATCACTTTCTGGGCGTAGACCTCGAGATCCTTCAGGCGGGTCTCGTTGCTGGGGTGTGTCGACAGCCACTGGGGCGGAGCACTGCCGCCCAGCTTCGCCATCTTCTGCCACAGGGAGATGGCGGCCCGCGGGTCGTAGCCGGCGCGGGCCGCCAGTTCGACGCCGATCCGGTCGGCCTCCTGCTCGGCCTCGCGGCTGTTGGGCAGCACGAACACCGCCTGCGAGACGGCCCCCGTCACGCTCGGGTCGATGCGGATGCCCGTGAAGATCTCCAGCGCCACTGCGCCGATGAGAGCGCCGGTCTCGGTCGCCTTCTGCCGGCCGATGCGTTCGCGCGCGTGCTCGCGCAGCGCGTGCGCGATCTCGTGACCCATCACGGCCGCCAGCTCGGCGTCGGTCAGGTCGAGCCGCTCGATCAGCCCGGTGTACACGGCAATCTTGCCTCCCGGCATGCACCAGGCGTTCACGTCCTTGGACGTCAGCACGTTTGTTTCCCACCTCCAGTTGAGCGCATCCGGCCGGAACGCGCTCACATGCGGGATCAGGCGCTGGGCCGCGCTGCGCACGCGCTGCAGGTACTGCGGATTCTGGTTCAACAGGCCTTTCTTCTGTGCCTGCGCCATCAGGTCCGAGTACTCCTGCGCCGCCTGCTGCTCGATCTCCTTGGCGCTGACGAGCGAGGTCATCTGCTGCTTGCGCTCGACGCCCACGACGCCGCCCTGCGTGGTCTGCTCCGACTGGCAACCCACGGCGGCCAGCGCCGACGACAGGATGATCGACACCGCCAGCCTGACCTGTTTCATTGTTTGACGTTTCCTTCTATCTGGAAGTTGAGCGTATGGGGTCCGGCCCGGTCGCGGTCCGCGCATCGCATCCGGTGCGCCGCCCAGCCGCCGACGACCGCTCCCGCGCTTCCTGCGATGAACGCCCACGACGGCCCGTACGATGACCACAGCCAGGCAGCCACCAGGCTGCCGGTCGTGCCGCCAAAGCCGTAGGCGGTGCTGATGTAGAGGGCCTGGCCGCGCGCCGCGGCCCGACCGGGAAACCAGCGCTGGATCGTGAGGATGGAGGCGCTGTGGTGTACCGCGAACGTGACCGCATGCATCGCCTGGGCCAGGACCAGGATCCACCACACCGTCGCCAGCTCCGCGATCAGCAGGAATCGTACCGCGGCGACGACGAACGAGAACGTCATCAGCCGGAACACGCCGAACCGCGAGAACCACTTTCCCTGCGTGAGGAAGAAGCCGATTTCCAGGACCACGCTGACGACCCAGAACACGCCGATCGCCGTCTTGCTGTATCCGAGTTGCGCCAGATACAGCGACAGGTAGGCATACATGGCGCCATGCGCGAACACCATCAGCGCGGCCGACACGAAGAACCATCGCACGCGCGACTCCCGCAGGCGCGCTCGCACCGACACCCGCTCGTGCGGCAGTTCCGTCGCACCCTGTTCGATCACGCCGAACGAAGCGCCGAACATCAGCAGGGCCAGTGCGATGCAGAACCACAGGGCCGCCTGCATGCCGACCAGGTCGAACAGGGGCCCGGCGCACAGGACGACGGCAACGAAGGCGAGCGAGCCGAACACGCGCAGCCGACCATAGCGCTTCGGCGCGTCCGCCTGGCCGCGCAGTTGCGCCGAAGCGAGCGCTTCCGCGATCGGCATCTGTGCCGTCTGGAAGAAATTGACGAGCAGCATGGCCGCGAAAACGAACCCGAAGCCGCCGGGCGCAACCAGCAGCGCGAACGACGCCAGCAGGGCCAGCGACGTCGCACGCAGGATCGTCGTCCGGTGGCCCGTGCGGTCGGCCAGCCAGCCCCAGAGGTTCGGCCCGACCATGCGCATGGCCTGGCCAAGGGCGATGAGCAGGCCGATCTCCACTCCGCTCAGCCCTCGGTGCGCGAAATACAGGGGCAGATAAGGCGCGATGATCCCGACGAGCGCGAAGTAGGCGCCG
>Ga0316188_10000433_pt1 | contig 17909 bp, 21 predicted proteins | sample Phiworburrow1_MG_FD_204933 | JGI IMG/M metagenome (GOLD analysis project Ga0316188, IMG submission 204933) | Coastal sediment microbial communities from Maine, United States - Phippsburg worm burrow 1 | ecosystem: Environmental > Aquatic > Marine > Coastal > Sediment | place: USA: Maine...
AACACCATCTCGGTGTCATCGACGTCGATGGGCAACTCGGGCGTCTCGACCTGGAGTATTCGAGCTTCGGCTACCACACCACCACCGATGGCGACCACACCGTGTGGTTCGTCGGTTCTCACCCCAAACGACTGTCGGCACTCGTCGAGTTCGATGTCGATTCCGGCACAGAGACGGTCATCCGCTCCAACCCGTCGAACGCGGACGAGGCGTATGCCGCCGAGCCTCGTCTGATCACCTTCCCCACCACCGGTGGCGAGGTCGCCCACGCCATCTACTACCCACCGACAAACCCAGCGTTCGCGGGGCCGATCGGGGAATGCCCTCCGCTCATCGTCGACATCCACGGCGGACCGACGGCCAACGTCTACGCGATGTTCAGCCTGCAAACTGCTTTCTGGACATCGCGGGGGATTGGATTCGTTGATGTCAACTACCGGGGATCTACCGGCTTTGGGCGGGCGTATCGCGAGAAGCTCGAGAACGAATGGGGCGTCCTCGATGTCGACGACGCCGTTGCCGCTGCCGAGTACCTAGCTTCGATCGGAGAGGTAGACGGCGATCGGCTTGCCATCAGCGGTGGAAGCGCCGGCGGCTACACGGCGCTCGCGGCCCTTGCGTTCCGGGATACCTTCGGCGCCGGTGCCTCGTACTACGGCATCGCAGACGTTGAAATGCTGATGGGTGACAGCCACAAGTTCGAATCCCGGTATGAGACCCGGCTTCTCGGAGTCGATCCCGAGGTGTGGCGGGCACGCTCGCCGATCCACTCCGTGGATCAGATCACCGTACCGGTTGCGTTGTTCCAGGGCCTCGATGACAAAGTGGTTCCACCGAATCAAGCCGTTCTGATCGCCGACGCGTTGACAAGCCGGGGAATCCCGCATGTCCACGTCGAATACGAGGGTGAAGGCCACGGCTTCCGTATGGCAGAGACCGTCATCCACAGCCTCGTGACCGAACTCGTCTTCTACGGCAAGGTCTTCGGATTCACCCCGGACGGCGATCTCCCGGAGATCGATCTGATCGGGACATAGGGATCGGCGGGCGCGGAGACCACGCGGATGGCACTCCGAGGACGAGTTGGTCTACGCCGTCGGTTGACGACCCTGGTCGGGCGTGTGTGGGAGAATGCGAGCATGAGCCATGTTCAAGATGTTCTCATGTCCTCGACCGAAATCGGGGCTGAGAAACCGGGCGACATCGTGGCGGCCCTCACGCGACACGTCGACACCCTGGTTGGTGCTCTCATCTCGATTCGTGCCAATGCCTGAGAAGCGGCATTCCCCGGGCGACACACCGGCCATCCAGGACACCTACCCCGAAGACGTCGCCCACTGTTACGGCTGTGGACGGCTCAACGACGTCGGGCATCAAATCAAGACCCGTTCCGTCGGCGAAGGGACCGTCACCGAATTCACACCTGAGCCTTACCACACCGCAATTCCCGGATACGCGTACGGGGGCCTCGTTGCATCGATCATCGACTGTCACTCGACCGGGTCGGCGGCGATCTTCCAGATGCAGCACGCTGGCAAGACGGTAGGCAGCGAACCGTCGCCACGGTTCGTTACCGCGCGTCTCGAAGTCGACTACGTGCTACCCACACCCCTCGCCGGCTTCCTTCTCGTCGGGCGACTTGTCGAGATCAAGGGGCGCAAGGTTGTCGTCGAAACGGAGCTCTCGGTCGACGGCACCGTCACCGCGACCGGGTCCGCCGTCCTCGTCGAGATCCCTGAGCATCTCATTGATCCGAAGGTCTGATCCAGGGCGGACTCGGGCTTGTCGATCCCGCCGAATCGGTGCCGATAGCTCGACCCGCCGATACGATTCCATCAGTTGTTCGGAGATGGGCCATTGCCGCCGGGACGTTGCCGATTCGGGTGCGCCCCGACGGCTGGAGCCGCCTTCCGAAGAACTCCACAACTGAAGATGTTCCACCGGATCCGGCCGCACTCCCTCCTTCCTCCCGCGGTCCGAGCCGGTGGGTCACGGACGACCGTTCGGCCCCAACCGCTTGGTCGTCCGACCTGATCGTCCCGTGCCGTGTCCCCCCTCGGCACGGGACGATCACTTTTGCTGCTACCCAGGGTTGCCGTCCCCGTATGCGGCGCTACCAGCCCGCGGAATGGGCGGTTGCACGCGTATGCCGTCACGCCGAAGAACAGGCAGGGCAACGACACGCACCCTCTACGCACCTGCGGACCCAGGGTTCGCAGTGCACTAGCCTCGGGGCATGGAGCCCACCATCCAGGCCGTCAATGGGATCGACCTTGCAGTGACCGAGGAGGGAACGGGGGATCCGGTCGTCCTCATCCACGGCTTCCCCGAGCTTGCATATTCCTGGCGGCACCAGATGCCTGCGCTCGCCGGGGCCGGGTTCCGGGCGATTGCCTACGACCAGCGTGGGTACGGGGGCTCGTCCAAACCCGAGAACGTCGAGGCGTACGCGTTGACCCACTTGGTCGCCGACGCGATTGGGCTCCTCGACACGCTCGGCCTCCGGAAGGCGACGTTCGTCGGCCACGACTGGGGCAGCATCGTCGTCTGGACGGCGGCCCTCATGCACCCGGATCGCGTCGAGCGTGTCGTCAGCCTGAACGTGCCGTACCGCGGGTGGTGTGCCGGCTTCCCGACGATCGAGTTCATCCGGGAGCGTCTCGCCGATCGCTTCGGATACGTGCTTTCGTTCCAAGAATCGGGAGTTGCCGAGGCCGCTTTCGCGTCGGACCCCTATGCCTGGCTCCGAGCGATCTTCCTCCGTGTCGCTGCCGACAAGGACTTCATGACAGGAGACGAATTCGCCGTGTACCGGGACGCGTTCGTTGAAGGTGGGATCTTCGGACCGCTCGGCGCGTACCGGAACATCGATGCGAACGCCGCCGCCACCGAACACCTTGCCAACGCTCCGATCACACAACCAACGCTGATGATCAGCGCCGATCGAGATCCGATCCTTCCCCCGTCGCTGACCGAAGGAATGGAGCGGTGGGTCCCTGACCTCACGATCGTCGGCATCGAGCACAGCGGACACTGGACCCAGCAGGAACAGCCGGGCCACGTCAACGCAGCCCTCATCGACTACCTCCGAAGGGACTCGATCGAGCCGTGAGACGTATCCGTGACTGGTTGACAACCCTGCCGACCCTCGCCGCATTCGGCCTCGCGCTCGCCGGGTTCCACCTTGTCGGTCTGGCTGCATTGCCGTTCGGGAAGCGTTCCTTCGAGAAGGTGATGGCGGCCCTCCAGCGCACGCTCATCTCCACATTCCGTATCTCAGGAGTCCGTGTCGACACACAGGGTCGGGACGGATTCGCGAGCACCGGCGGCTACATCTTCGTGTCGAACCATCAGTCGATGTACGACGTGCCGATCTTCGGAGGACTTCTGAGGCGGAACTACCCGAAGTACGTTGCAAAGAGCGAGCTAGCGAAGGGGATCCCGAGCGTGTCCCTCAACCTCCGTCACGGGGGCAATGCTCTCATCGATCGTGGTGACCGGGACCAGGCGATGGACGCCATCCGTGACATGGCTGCTGAGGCCGAGCGGCGGGATGTGTCGGTCGTGATATTCCCTGAAGGAACCCGGTCACGCGTCGGAGAACTTGGAGACTTCCGGGCGGGTGGGTTGACGGCGATCATGGAAGCCGCCCCGAACCTGGAAATCATCCCTACAGCGATTGATGGCTCGTGGCGGGTGTTCCAGCGAAACATGTTCCCCGTCCCTTACGGCGCCGCCGTCCACGTGCGATTCGGTGAGCCGATCGCACGAGACAGCGGCGAGTCTCCGACAGAGGTTCTCGAGCGCTGTCGGGTATGGATCGAGGAAACGATCGACGAGTTGAGAGCCGCTGACGACCCCGCCTGATACGCTGCGGTCATGGAAGAAGAACGCATCGGCCTGTTCATTGACTACGAGAACCTCGCGATCGGCGCACGGGAGGATCTCGGCATCCAATTCGACTTCAAACCCGTCGCCGACGCACTTGCCGAGCGGGGACGCGTCGTCGTACGGCGCGCCTACGCGGACTGGACCTTCTTCGAGAAGGACCGTCGGATGCTCACCGACAATCAGATCGAACTGATCGAGATTCCGCAACGCAGGGGAATGATCCGCAAGAATGCCGCAGACATCAAGATGGCCGTCGACGCGGTGGAGCTCGCATTCGAGCGGGACTACATCACGATGTTCGTCATCTGCACCGGCGATTCGGATTTCACGCCGTTGGTGCACAAGTTGCGAGAACTGAACCGCAGCGTCATAGGCGTGGGGTTGAAGGACTCGACGTCGGCGTTGCTCCCTGCGGCCTGCGACGAGTTCCTCTTCTACGAGAAACTGTCCGGCGTGGACATCCCGGATCGGACTCCGAAGAAGGAGCGTCCCAAGGCCGAGAAGGCGCCTGCTCCGTCTGCGGAGACACCAGACGCGTTGCTCGTGCCGACCCTCGCCGGTCTCATCCGGGCGGGGAACGGTGACGTGCGAGCGTCGAGCCTCAAGCGAGCGCTGCTCCGCAAGGACGCCACGTTCACCGAAACCGACTACGGATTCCGCGCCTTCGGCGAGTTGATGCAGAACCTCGCCGATCGTGACATCGTCGAACTCGACCACGAGGGATCCCAAGGCGACCCCGTCGTGCGGTTCCCGACGTCGGGCAGGGGAGAGGAGGCGGGCTTCGGTCTCCTCCACGACGCCGTCGTTGCCCTCGGCAAGGGTGGTACACCGGTTGCGTTGTCGGGTCTCAAGACTGAGCTGCGAAAACGAGATAGCGGCTTCTCGGAGAAGAACCTGGGCTACTCGGGATTCCTGCAATTCGTGAAGGCGGCTGCCGCGAGCGGCTACGTCGATCTCATCTGGGACGATGAGAGCGGCGACTACGTCCTGTCGGCTCCGTAACCAGGGTTCTGCCCGTCAGTGGGAGGTGTCGCGGAAGGCGGCGGAGGGGGCGAAACGGGTCCATCCAGGCGGCGCGCCCGTTCCTAGAATTCGGCGTTGCGAGGCGAACGCGGGAACGGGATGACATCCCGAATGTTCTGCATACCGGTCGCGAATTGCACGACGCGTTCGAGTCCGAGACCGAACCCGGCATGGGGTGCACTGCCGAATCGCCGCAAGTCGAGATACCACCAGTAGCGATCCTCGTCCATGCCCTTGATCCGCATGCTGTCGGCAAGAACGTCGAGTCGCTCTTCGCGCTGGCTTCCGCCGACGATCTCACCGATCTGCGGGACGAGGACGTCCATTGCCGCCACGGTCTTGCCATCATCGTTGCGCCGCATGTAGAACGCTTTGAAGTCGAACGGGAAGTCGGTGACGATCACGGGCTTCTTGATGACCCGCTCGGTCAGATACCGCTCGTGTTCCGACTGGAGGTCATCGCCCCATGCCACAGGGAACTCGAATGACTCGTCGGTCTTCTCGAGGAGATCGATTGCCTGGGTGTAGGTGATCCGCTCGAAGTCGCTCTCGGCAACGCCGGTGAGCGTGTCGAGGAGACCCTCGTCGATCCATTTGTTGAAGAACTCGATGTCGGTCATGTTGTGTTCGAGCACGTATCGAATGAGGTACCTGACGTAGTCCTCGGCGAGGTCGGCGTTGTCGTTGAGGTCCGCGAATGCCATCTCCGGTTCGATCATCCAGAACTCGGCGAGATGGCGCCGTGTGTTGGAGTTCTCCGCCCGGAACGTCGGGCCGAAGGTATATACCCGGTCAACGGCGAGGGCGTAGGCCTCGGCGTTGAGTTGGCCGCTCACCGTGAGAAAGGTCGGTGCAGCGAAGAAATCCCGTGAATAGTCGACGGCGCCGTCCTCGCCGCGCGGTGGTGAGGAAGGATCGAGGGTCGTGACTCGGAACATCTCACCTGCGCCTTCGGCGTCGCTGGTTGTGATGATCGGAGCATGGAGATAGAGGAAGTCACGATCCTGGTAGAAGCGGTGCGTTGCATAGGACAGGGCATTACGGACCCTGGCGACGGCGCCGATCGTGTTGGTGCGGGGCCGAAGATGAGCGATCTCGCGAAGATGCTCGAACGAGACGCGTTTCTTCTGGAGCGGATAGGACTCGGGGTCGGCGAATCCGAACGGCTCGACCTCGGTTGCCTTGATCTCGACGCGCTGGCCCTTGGCGGGAGATTCGGTGAGCGTGCCGGTGATGCGGACTGCGCTGCCGATGCCGAGGCGGAGGACATCGGTCTCGTAGTTGGGGAGAGCGCTGTCGGCGATGATCTGGAGACCCGTCATCGTCGATCCGTCGTTGAGTTCGATGAACGAGAACCCGGCCTTCGAATCCCGGCGCGTCCGGACCCATCCTGCGACCGTCAACTCGGTACCGAAGTCCTCTCGCTCGAAAACGTACTTGATCAATTCCCGCTTCATGTCCTGCTCCTTGACGAATCGGGACGATAGCCCCGGCGGCACGATGTGAGGCTCGCAGGGAACGTCGATCCTTCCAACTCGGTCGTTCGTGCTCGGGGCCATCTCGGTGATGTCGTAGAAACGAGCGACTTCCAACGTCGCAAATACCTTTTGCCTTCAAGGGTTCTCGTGAATTACACTTGTGTAAGACACGGAGGGTTTTCATGGCGGCAGCGGTTCGAGAATCGATGGTCACCGACGTTGATCGGGTTACGGCGGCAACGCTCGGCGTGTACGCGAGGCGCCGGGATCTTGCCACGGAGGTGCCGCTCGCGGAGCTCCTGTCCGTGCCCTCCGATCTTGGTGCCCTCCGGGCAGTCGTAGGCGCTGCCGACCGAACGGTGGAGATCGTGCTCGACGCCGAGGTCGAGGCTGCGGCGGTCGCTCCATCCGCTTGGGCGCTGGCAGCGAAGGGCTTTCAGCCGATCGTCCTCGTCGCTCTTGCTCGGATCGGTGAGGCGCACGAGGGCCTGCGGGGCACGCCGTGCCGGCTCCAGTCCTGGTGGTCGAGCGGGGACGACATCGTCTTCGGGGCATTCGAGACGACCTGATGACGTCGGCGCCTCGTCCGGCGGGGCCCTAACCTCAGCGTTATGCCGGTTCCCCTCTACACCCAGACCGTCATTGCCCTGGTGTGGGACTTCGATCGAACACTCATCCCGGGGAACATGCAGGACCCCATCTTCGATGCCTACGACGTGGACCCGGCCGTATTCTGGGGTGAGGTCGATGGGCTCGTCGAGTACTACCGACGCCAGGGTGTGCGCATCCAGCGCGATATCGCGTACCTTGGTCACCTCCTCACGTATGTGAGAGAGGGAATCTTCAAGAATCTGACGAACGAACGTTTGCGCGAACTCGGGAGTGCCTTGGTCGCCGCACCCGGCATGCCCGACTTCTTGGAAGAGTCCCGTCGGCATGTGTCCGGCATCCCCGAATTCGCCGGCGAGGGGATCTCGGTGGAGCACTACATCGTCTCGACCGGGATTCTTCCAATGATCGAAGGTAGCGTCTTCGCCGACCACGTTGACGGTATCTGGGCGAACACGCTCATCGAGTCGCCGGCGCCGCCCGGCTACCTCGGCCAACTTCCCGTCGCTTCGGCTCCCGCACCGGTACGTCATCTCGGGTACACCATTGACAACACCGCCAAGACCAGGGCGTTGTTCGAGATCAACAAGGGCGTCAATCGGAACGCCGACGTCGACGTCAACTCCAGAATCGGAGAGGAAGAGCGCCGCGTGCCGCTCCGGCACATGGTCTACATCGCCGATGGCCCGTCCGATGTACCGTGCTTCTCGATCCTCAATCAGCAAGGCGGCAAGACGCTGGGCGTCTACACGCTGGACCCGGTCGACAACCATCGCCGAGTGAGGCAACTCCAGGAACAGGGTCGGATTCAAGGGATGGCAGAGGCCGACTACCGACCCGGCAAGGCAGCGTATCTGTGGTTGATGGACAGCATCGAGCAGATCGGCCACGAGATCGTCGAGGCCAGACGCCAGGCGTTCGCATCGATCCCGACCCCGCCGGGCCACAGCTAGCCGACAGCAGACAGCCGGTGTCCCGCTGTCTGTCTGCTGGTTGTTGTTTGCCGTCTGCCTCGATTCGCAGGGTGTGGACAGTCTCAGTACCTTCCGATCACTTGGATTCGATCAAGAGGAGGTTCCCATGGCTATCGAACGCGTCGGGATCGTCGGTGGGGGACAGATGGGCGGAGGGATTGCAGAGGTCTGTGTCAAGGCAGGTCTCGACACGACCATCGTCGAGGTCAATGACGACCTCGTTGTCCGATCGAAGGCGGGGATCGAGAAGTCACTCGGCAGGGCCGTCGACCGGGGCAAGCTCGAGGCTGATGCCCGTGAGGCAGCGCTCTCGCTGCTGGCCTTCTCGACCGACCGTGAGTCACTCGCCGATCGGGATCTCGTCATCGAAGCAGTCATCGAGAATGAGGATCTCAAACACGACATCTTCAGCGACCTTGATCGGATCGTGAGATCCCCCGACGCGATCCTGGCGACGAACACTTCGTCGATCCCCGTCACACGAATCGCCCAGGCAACGAGCCGACCGGAGTCCGTGGTCGGGATGCACTTCTTCAACCCGGCGACGATCATGCCGCTCGTCGAGATCATTCGTACCGTGGTGGCCTCCGACGACACGGTGGATCGGGCGGCCTCATTCGCCGCCGACCGACTCGGCAAAACGGTCGTCCACGCGAAGGATCGGGCCGGGTTCATCGTGAACAAGCTGCTCTGCCCGTACATCTTCGAGTCGATCCGGATGCTCGAAGAAGGCTTCGCGACGCGTGAGGACATTGACGCCGCCATGGTGAACGGGACGGGCTATCCGATGGGGCCGCTCACGCTGTCGGATCTCGTCGGCAACGACACGATGCTGGCCGTCGCAGAGTCGTTCATGGCCGAATACGAAGACCCGCGTTACGCCGCGCCGCCGCTGCTGAAGCGGATGGTCGAAGCCGGTCTGCTCGGCAGGAAGTCCGGACGCGGCTTCTACGACTACGGCTGAGGGCTACGCCTCGACGCGGCGGGCACCGTTGGATTCGAGCACCCGCGCGAGTTGATCCTTCTTGACGAGGCCGGATGTGCGGAAGCGCTGCGTCGGGCGGCTCGCCTGTTGCTTCTTCGTGCCCTGTGCCTTCTTGCGGGCGTGCTTTGAAGACTTCTGGGGTGGCCGAGCGATGACCACGGTCGTTGGGGTTGATCGGATCTTGTAGGTCTCTGCGGCCCCGGGGACTCGACCGATGTCGGCCTTGACGACGTGCGCCGACTCGCCGTACTCACGGGCAAGTTCATTGACGATGCCGTCCATGACCTGGCAGGGCGCGCACCCGACCTGGAAGAAGTTGATGAGCACGGGCCGACCGGAGGCGACTAAGGGCTGCAACTCGTCGAGGCTGTTGATCTTGTGTGCCTTGGTCTTGCGTTTGAACATCGTTGCCCTCTCCGGTTCCCGCGGTTCAACGTGCGGGGTCGGGGAAGTATGCCCGCCGTTTGGTGCAACTGCTCGCCGGGTCGATCCGACGGCAGCCACAAACGACCAGAATGTTGTAGACGCGAACCGGGAGTTGGAAGTGGCGAAGATACACGGTGGGCAGGCCATCGCACGTGCCCTCCAGGCAGAAGGCGTCGACACGGTGTTCGCTTTGACGGGCGGCCACATTCTCCCGATCGTCGACGGCTGTGTTTCCGAAGGCATCCGCGTCGTCGACGTGCGGCACGAGCAGGCGGCTGCGCACGCCGCGGACGCATACGCCCGGCTCACGGGACGCCTTGGTGTCGTCGTCGCCACCGCAGGACCCGGGGTCACCGACACGGTCACCGGGATCGCCAACGCCTGGTTCGCCAACAGCCCCGTCCTGCTCATCGGGGGCCGTCATCTCACGACCGAGAGCCTGCGGGGCGGTCTCCAGGAGATGGACCATCCTCGCATGTTCCACTCGATCACGAAGTGGGCTGATACGGCATTCGACACGTCCCGACTCCCCGAGTACATCGCTACTGCTGCCCGCCATGCATTCTCAGGTCGGGGGGGACCGGTGTTCCTCGACATTCCTTGGGACGTCCAGGCGGGGATGGTCGAGGAGAGCGCGATTGGTTGGCCGTCCGGATACCGGGCCGATCGGCCGGCCGGTCTTGACGACGACACGCTCGGCGACGTGATCCGTCTCCTCGATCGCGCCGAGCGGCCGGTTGTCTTCGCCGGCACCGGGTACCGATGGAGTCGGCACGGGGACCCGACCGGAGCGCTCGCCGGCCTCGTCGAGACCCTGCATGCCCCGGTGTTCCTGAACAGTCTCGCTCGTGGATCGCTCCGATGGGACCATCCGCTCCTCGGAAACCGAACCCGCTCGGACGCGTTGCGGGCGGCCGACGTGGTCGTTGCCCTCGGTGTCGACTGGGACTTCCGAACCGGTTTCGGCAAGAAGATTGCAGCGGAGGCCGCCGTCATACAGATCGACGCGGAGCCGTCACGAATCGGATGGAACCGTGCGGCCGCGATCGGTGTCGTCGCTGACCCCGGCGCTGTTGCCGTCCAACTCGCCGATCGTGTCGGGGTTGTTAGGCACGCTGACTGGGTCGATGAGATCGCCGCGCTCGAACGCCAGAAGCAGAAGGCCGCAGACGAGATGGCGGCCGCCGATGGCGGACCGGTTCCTCCCGAACGCTTCGCTCGCGAGGTCGCCGAATTCTTCGGCGACGACACGATCGTCGCCGCAGACGGCGGGGACATCGTCTCGACGACCGCAAAGTGGCTCCGAACCAGCAGGCCGGGGGGTCTCCTCGACCCGGGACCGTTCGGATGCCTCGGTGTTGGTGCGCCGTTCGCTCTCGCCGCCAAGGCGGTTGAACCCGACACCCGGGTCGGCATCGTCTATGGGGACGGGTCGTTCGGTTTCAACGGGATGGAGTTCGATTCTCTGATCCGCCACGATATGCCGGTCGTCGGCGTCGTCGGAAACGACGGAGCGTGGAACAACATCAAGGCGATCCACCGGATGCTCTACCCGGATCGCATGGTCGGTACCGACCTCGGAATCGTCCGCTACGACCTGGTGGTCGAGGGCCTCGGCGGCTACGGCGAGTTCGTCGAGGATGCTTCGGAGCTGCGGCCCGCTCTCGAGCGAGCCCAGGACAGCGGTGTCCCCGCGCTCGTCAACGTGCACATCGCAGAGCAGTTCAGAATGAGCAGCGCCTACGGAGGATGAGCAGACCAGTAGACAGTGCTCCTCCACTGCTCCACTTCTCTACTGATCTACTTCTCTACTGATCTACTGAACTACTGATCTACTGAACTACTGATCTACAGGATGATCACCCCGAGGATTCCCGCGACCACGCAGTAGATCCCGAAGGGGGCAAGGCCCACCTTCGCCAGCACGCGGATCAGGAACGCGATCGCCCAGTAGCCGACCACGGCGGCGACGATCATGGCCACGATTGTTGACATCGTGATACCTGATCCGTCCGAGATGGCTCTGGCAATCGACAGCAGGCCGGCGCCGGCGATCGCGGGGATTCCGAGGAGGAATGCGAAGCGAGCCGCCTCGATGCGATCCAAGCCGCGGGCGAGACCGGCAGAGATGGTCATTCCGGAACGGGAGACGCCGGGGATGAGAGCAAGGGATTGGGCGAGGCCGATGATCCCTGCCTCCTTCGGGGACAGGTCCTCGGTCGTTCTGTCTCCTCGGCGAAGCAGCATCGTTGACAGCAGGACGATGCCGGTCACAATGAGCATGACGGCCACAGCGGTGGGCCGCTCAGTGAGTTCATCGAGTTTGCTCTCGAATGCGAGACCGAGGACCACGGCAGGGATCGTGCCGATGGCGATGATCGTGATCATGCGTCGTCCCGGGCGGTCGAATCGAGCCATCAGAGCGAGGTCGCTTCGGTAGTAGACGAGCACGGCGATGAGTGTGCCGAGATGCACCATGGCCACGGCTGTGAGATCAGGGACTTCGCGTCCGAGAAGCGCAGGCACGAGGACGAGATGACCGCTGGATGAGATCGGGAGGAACTCGGTCAACCCTTGGACCGCCCCCCACAAGATGGCGTTGAACATGTAGCCAGCCTAGAAGGACCCCCGACCGACGCCGGGTATGGGTTTCGGGGCACGAGCAGATAGCTTCTGGCTACGAGCTGTCAGCTGCCGGCTACCAGCTGCCGGAAGGAGATCTCACACTCCATCGAGTACATCACTGTCTGCGGACCTACGGATCGAGGAGCACGATGAGCGTCCCGTCTCTCGCTGCGATCGCCACGGCAGGCGCGAAGTCCGGGGGTACGGCGACCATCCCGGATTCAGAGAAGGACAGGAGCTCTTCTCCGGCGACGGAGACGACGATGCCGTCGGTCTCGAATACCGTTTCGATGCCGACCAATCGAACACGGGTGCCGGGAATCGCCGCCCCCGGGAGCGGGATCGGCACGGACCACCAGCCATCGGGAATCATGGATGCCCCCGATACCGCCGACGGGACGATCGGTTCCCCGGACGCGACGTCTCGGGACGCGACCGGGTCGCTCAGATCAGGCATCTCCATCGCCCCTTCCGGGATGCTGCGCCACACGACCTGCGAATCAGTGATGGGTGTGCCCGCTGCGATCGCGCTCGACGCAAACGGATACAGGGTTTGGGCACTGCCTCTCAGGTCCCACAGGAGCGCGACGATGACGATCGCTACGGCGACCGCCCACCGGAGGTACGGAGGTCGGGTCAACCAGAACACCCGTCGACTGTATCGAGTGGCAAGTGCCGTGGGAAGGGGGTTGAAGACGAGGCCCCCTCCCCGTGGTCGCCTCGCGCAAGCAGGGGGAATGGTGGGGGGCCTGCGTTCGGTTATCCACGGAGAGGGGAGCCTCGACCCCCATTGTGGCGCATCGACGGACTTCGCGGAAGAACCTTCGCGTCGGAAGGCGCATAAACTTCCACGGTGGACGTGCTCGCACCGCTTCTGATGGCCTACCTCGTTGGATCAATCGACTTCGGCGTCATCGTTCCGCGTGTTCTCGGCGTTGACATCTATGCCGTCGGCAGCGGAAACCCGGGGACATCGAACGTCATGCGGTCGCTTGGCAAGGGGCCGGCAGCACTGGTCCTCCTCGGTGACGGTTCCAAAGGTGCGGTCGCGGCAGCGATCGGCTCGGCCTGGGCCACGATCGTCACAGATACGGCCTCGGTTGAGACACTCGCTTCTGCGTGCGCCTTTGCAGGCGTGCTTGGACATGTCGTGCCGATCTGGCACCGGTTCCGTGGGGGGCGCGGTGTGGCAACCGCGATAGGGGCAGCGATCTTTCTCGCTCCGGTCTTTGGCGCCTTGCTCGCTGTGACCTGGCTTGTCGTCACTCTCGTGTTCAAGGTGGCGTCGATAGCGTCGCTTGGCGCGATGGCGCTCTATGTGCCGGGTTTCGCCCTCTCCGGCTACCGGGGGTGGTCCCTCGTATGGGCTGCCGCCATCGCCGTGCTCGTCGTGGTTCGGCACGCCCCCAACATCCGTCGGCTCGCCGCAGGCTCCGAACGGTCGGTCGCCGGATGATGCGCCCCCTCGCAGAGATGCAGGCCGAGGTGCTAGAGAGCGTGCCGCTTCTTGAAGAGATCGAGGTGGACTTCGCAGACGCGGTCGGCGCGGTCCTTTCTCGGAATGTCGACGCGCCGGATGATCTCCCCGGTTTCGAGAACGCCGCCATGGATGGCTTCGCGGTGATCGCGGAGGACACGGTGAGCCCACCTGCGGATCTCTCGGTCGTGGATGACGTGGCTGCGGGAGCCGTGCCATCGGTCGCGCTCACCAGAGGCATGGCCACAAGGATCATGACCGGGGCCCCGATCCCGACCGGTGCCGATGCAGTCGTCCCTGTCGAGGTGACGGAGGAGAATCAAGCAGATTCTGTTCGGATATTTGAAGCGGCGTCGGTCGGTGACCACATCAGACCCGCGAGCGGGAATGTGCGAGCCGGTACCAGGGTGTTCGACGCCGGACTTCGGCTGCGGGCTGCGCATGCATCGGTCATGGCATCAATGGGGATGCATCCACTCGTTCGCCGAAGACCGGTCGTTGCGATGATGTCGACCGGTGACGAAGTCGTTCCACCATCGACCCCGACCCTCGGGCGGGGAGCCGTTCGCGACTCGAACGGGACGCTCATCATGGCAATGCTGACCGACCTCGGGGTCGAAGTCAGGGACTTTGGCATTGTCAATGACGATGCAAGCGCATTCGAGAGGGTCCTCGAAGAGGCCGTCGAGGGCGCGGACGCGATCGTGACGAGCGGTGGCGTGTCGATGGGTGCCTACGACATTGTCAAACTCACGCTGCGGGATCGAGGCAGTGTCGGATTCTGGAAGATCGCCATGCAGCCGGGGAAGCCGTTCGCATTCGGGACGGTCGGCGGCGTCCCGTTCTTTGGTCTGCCGGGGAACCCGGTCTCGGTGTTCGTGTCATTCGAACAGTTCATGCGCCCTGCGCTCCTTGCCATGATGGGAGCCGACCGACTCTTCCGCGATCGCGTCGAGGGGATTCTCGATGACGGTGTCGATACCGATCCCAGCAAGACGGTGTTCCTTCGGGTCGCCATCGAACGCGACGGTGATGGCCGATGGCATGCACGAACGTCAGGTGGGCAATCATCGAACGTACTGTCCGCGCTTGCCTTCGCCGATGCCCTTGCCGTCGTCCCGGTTGGGATCGGTCGAGTCGAGCCCGGCGGTACCGTGGAACTCGAGATGATCCACTGGCCGGAGGCCAGAAGCCGGAAGGAGGCGCTCGGTGACTGATGAACTGACTCACCTCGACGACGCAGGGAACGTGCATATGGTCGACGTGGGGGAAAAGGCGGTAACCGCGCGACGGGCCGTCGCCGAAGCGACGGTCCGCATGGACGAATCAACCCGTAATCGATTGTTCACCGGGGACCTGCCAAAGGGCGACGCCGTCGCGACCGTGCGAATTGCCGCGATCCAGGGAGCGAAGGAGACATCCTCGCTGGTGCCCCTCTGCCATCCCATCTTCGTCGAATCCTTAACCGTCGAAGTGGAACCCGTTGCAGTCGGAGCGACGATCACCGTCACCGCGACCGTGACCGCGAAGACCGGAGTGGAGATGGAGGCGATGACCGGGGCAGCCGTCGGCGCTGTGGCGCTCTACGACATGATCAAGGGCATCGATCGGGGAGCTGTGATCCACAGTATCCGTCTTCTCGAGAAGTCCGGGGGCCGGTCCGGAGTGTGGCGTCGTGAGTAGCCGCACCGCTTCGGTGGTTACCGTGTCGGATCGAGTGTCTGCCGGCACGGCCGAAGATCGGTCGGGACCAACCGCGGCGGCACTACTCGAGTCCGTCGGGATCCGGGTTGTCGAGTGCAGGGTGATTCCGGATGGTGTGGAGTCGGTCGCGGGGACCCTCTCCGACCTCGCGGGCGACGTCGATCTCATCGTTACGACGGGTGGCACCGGGCTCACCCAGCGTGATCTCACACCGGAAGGCACGAAGGCGGTTCTTGAGCGTGAAGCACCGGGGCTTGCGGAGGCGATGCGAGCGGCAACGTTCGGCAAGAACCCCCACGGAATGCTCTCGCGCGGTGTTGCCGGAACCATCGATCGAACGCTGATTGTCAATCTCCCGGGTTCCGTGAAGGGTGTCGAAGAGTCCCTCACGGTGATCCTTCCGGCATTGATACACGGATTGGACTTGCTAGTAAACGAATCATCGGACCACAATGCCTAGTTCAGTAGTGGGCAAATCATTCGAAGTCGCGCGATGCGAGCCTACGCTCGATCAAGCGGCGGAGTACAACTGATGGGCATCATCTTTTTCATCCTCATCGCGGGGGCGTGGGCAGCGTTTCTGCTGCCCTCGTTCTTCGATCATCGACGGGAGAATCCGCGGGCGACGACCCGTGCGTTCGCGCGCTCGAAAGAGAGACTGGCCGCCGTCACCGTCGCACAGGTCGGAAGCCCCGTCTACGCCCAGCACCACGCACAGATGCGGCGGCAGCGGATCTTCATCGCCCTGCTCGCTACGGCCCTCATCACACTCGTCATCGCGGTTCTGCGGACGAGCGTCGCGTGGCTCGGCATCACCATCATCGTCGACCTGGCGGTTGGGGGATTTGTGGCCCTGACCCTTGCCGCGAAGCAGACTACGACGGTGCGCCGAGCACCGGTCGTGCAGATTCCCACGACGATTTCCATGGGTCCCGCGACTGCGGCAGATCTCGAACTTGATACGGCGCCGCCCACGGTTCGCGTCATCGCAGGCTGACGCTGTGAACAGCGGGCCTCCCGACCTCTCTGCTATCGAAGCAGCTGTTCGCTCGGATCTCGATCAGAAGAACGCTGCGCGTGAGCTGGCTTTGAAGAACTGCCGGATCATCATCCGCACGTCGGCGAATGCCATCCGTGCCCTCCATCGTGGCGAGACCGAACGAGCGGATGAGCTCCTCGCTGAGGCTCGCTCTCTGATCACTGAGGCTGAGGCCCCGCTCTCGCATCATCAGGACATCTATCACGCCGGATTCTTCTATGACGCAGTGAAGGAATACGCAGAAGGCGTCCTCACAGCTGCGCTCCTGGCGGGGGAACCGCTGCCGCTCCCGGCCGACGTCGGCGTCCACTCCGTGCCCTATCTGAAGGGCCTTGGGGAAGCCGTCGGGGAGCAACGACGCCGCATGCTGGACTATCTCAGAGCCGGCAGGGTCGCCGACGCCGAGGCCACGTTCGTTTCCATGGACGCGGTTCTCGACCTCTTGACATCGCTCGACTATCCCGATGGCATGACGGCCGGGTTGCGCCGCACGACGGACGTGGCGCGGTCCCTCATCGAACGGAGCCGTTCGGATCTGACGACGGCCGTTGTCCAGGAACGACTGCGCGCTGATCTCCGGCGGAGCTGAACCAATGTCCGTAACGGCTTGCCCCGTGTGCTCGTCCGTCGATGTCCGACTCATCTGGACGACCGAGGTAATCCGCCGAGTCGTGGGATCCCGATCCGGCGATGGGAAGCCGGTCTTTGTTGTGGAGTCCGATCCGATCGAGGAGTCGGTGGAAGAACGAGTGGCCTGCGTCAACGGTCACTCCCACCCGGACCGCGTCGGATTCGACATCGAGTGGTCCTGATCCGGCTGCCGCTGCGCATCCTCGCCTGATACACTCCCAACCCTTCCGGGGGTGTAGCTCAGTCCGGCAGAGCACTACGTTCGCAACGTAGGGGTCAGGGGTTCAAATCCCCTCACCTCCACAAGTCAGGAGTCCTTGCACAGCAAGGGCTCCTCGTCGTTTCGGGGTGGCGTGCCTACAGCTCCAGTCCGGGTTCCGTGCGCGTTCGGTGCGCGATCGCGTCGGCGATGAGCTGTTCGAGGCGGTCGGCGGCGATCTCGTCGAGTGGTTCGTAGAGGTGCCCGTAGATGTCGAGCGTCGTCTTGATCGAGGAGTGTCCGAGCCGCGACTGCAAAAGCTTGGGGTGGGTGTTGGCAGCGATGAGGAGCGCGGCATGGGTATGTCTCAGGTCGTGAAACCGACATGGCTGGCGGACGGATGCCGCCACGGCGGGGAGCCAGAATCGTTGCCGGAAGCTGCGGCGTCGCAGCGGTCCCCCTTGCGGGGCGGCGAACACCCGGTCGGTGCGTCGGGTGGTGTGTTGGTCGAGGTGGGCGGCGAGGTCACCGGCAACAGCCTGGGGGAGGGTGATAGAGCGTTTCGATGCTGCTGTCTTGGGTTCGGTTTCAGTGATGATGCCGCGGACTTCGGCGAGCGAGCGGGTGATCGTCAGCCGACGCCGCTCGAGGTCGAGGTCTCGCGGTTGGAGCGCGGCGAGTTCACCGAACCGTGCTCCGGTGTAGCCGGCGGTGAGGACAAGGGCGCGGTAGCGGGTGTCGATGGTGTCTGCGAGGTGGTGGAGTTCCTCGACGCCCAGGAACCGCTTCTCGACCTGGGAGCGCCGTGGGAGGTTCACTCCGGCACAGGGTGTTCGTTGGATGAGGGCG